>JACCDL011489683.1_pt1 | contig 16851 bp, 16 predicted proteins | sample 7441931 | NCBI WGS metagenome assembly JACCDL01 (sample SAMN15323437, study PRJNA562643) | freshwater metagenome | isolation source: river surface water | place: USA:Blue River Watershed | collected 2017-08-16 | reverse complement strand
TACTGGGTTAAAAAAGGATTAATCAGTTTAGAAACGCGCCTCTCTAAAGACCCACGTGTAGGCCAGTTCTGTTATGGCGACCAACCCGGTATTGCTGATTCATTTCTGGTTCCACAAGTCTTTAATGCTTATGACGCAAAAATTCCATTTGGTGATTTTCCGACAGTGCATCGGATCGTTGAAAATTGCATGATGCTTCCAGCATTTATCAATGCCTCTTGGGAAAAACAAATTGATGCTGAGGGAGTAAACCCTCAGGCTAGTTTGGGTTCATCCACCACAGCAAAATAGATAAGGTCACTAATGATCCCAGGGTGGTAATTAGAACCACTCTAGAAATTAGAGAGCCATCTGCGCGGTAATATTGTGCCAACATAAATGGCCCTGTACCTGTAGGAAGAGCACTAATTAATACGGCTGAGTAAACCCAAAAGCTGGGGAGATCCAAAATAGGATCTGCGATAACCCAAACTACAAAGGGTTGCAAAATTAATTTTGCAAACACCAAACTCCATGTTGTTTTTGCAGGTGCCATCGACTTCTGTTGTAGAAAGAGACCGATTGCCACTAGAGCACAAGGACTTGCTGCTGCGCCCAAAAAGGTAATGAACTGACGTAAGGGTGCATAAAGCTCCAAACCTGTTGTGGCCCAAATTGCTCCACAAAAAGGAGCAACTAAAAGAGGATTGGTTCCGAGGGACTTCACAACCGTGGTAATAATTTCTAATAGAGGTCGATTGGCATGAACACCAAGCTCAATAAAAATCGTAGCAACAGTAAATAGTGCGCAAACCACAATCAAGGTTGCGATGACCGCAGGACCTAAACCACTATCGCCAAAAGCCAGCATCAACAGCGGTATTCCCATATAGCCAGTATTTGCGTAAGAGCCGCTTAAGCTTTGAAAGCTTGCAACCGTCCAGTCTTTGGTTTGTAAACGGTAATAAATTAAGAGAAAGAAATAAACCAGTAAGGTGCCGGCACCAAACGCGATGATGAATCCCGGTTGCCATAGTTCTTGCCAATTACTATGAGCAGTGAAATCAAACATTTGCGCAGGTAACGCCAGCCAAACTACAAATAAATTGACTTCGGTAGATGCATTAGCGCTTAACTTGCCAGATTTGCCACAGATGTAACCCGCCAGGATTAAGGCAAATATCGGAATAATTACATTGATAACTTGTAGCAATTAAAGCCTATGCAATTTTCTTCAGAGTTTTGCGATATCGCGCTGCGTTCTCAACATAATGCGAAGAAATACGATTCATCTCGGCAATTTGTTCAGGGCTTAAGGTTTTAACAGCTTTAGCAGGTGAGCCGATGATTAATGAATGATCAGGAAACTCTTTACCCTCAGTAACCAAAGCGCCAGCACCTACTAAGCAGTTCTTACCGATCTTGGCGCCGTTAAGAACAATTGCATTAATGCCAATCAGACTTCCATCGCCGATGGTGCAGCCATGGATCATCGCTTGGTGGCCAACGGAAACATTCTCCCCGAGCGTCAAGGGCCAACCATAATCAGAGTGCAACACCGCTGAGTCTTGAATATTGGTTCCTGCGCCAATCCGAATCGGCTCGTTATCACCTCGGATCACAACTCGCGGCCATACATTGGCGTTTTTACCAAGGTGCACGCGACCGATAACCTCTGCCGAGTCTGCAACCCACGCGCCCTCGCCTAATTCAGGGGAAACCCCATCTAGTTCATATAGTGCCATGGAAACATTATAGTGAGGCAGCTATTAAATCCGCTCAATTGCGCAATGATTGGGTATCATAGATTTGCTCGAGTTTAATGATGTAGTCAATAAGAAGAAAGGGTGATGCAAATGAAACGTATTGTTTTTCTTGGCTTATTAATGTTCGGTGTAATAAGCTCTCCTAGTTTTGCGCAAAATAAAGCGCTGAGTACCCAAGAGCTAGTTAAATTCTGTCAACTGCCAGCAAGCTCAGAATATCGCTCTTTCTGTGTTGGCTATTCCACTGCAATTTATGACACTTATTTAGTTACCCGCCATCCTACGAATGCCAAACCATTTATTTGCTTAAACCAACCAGCGCCACCGGTGGATGCAGTGATTGCAGATTATGTCAGTTGGGCTAAACAGAATACTCAGTATGCCAATACGCCTGCGGCTGATAGTGCACTGCGCTATCTTGCAAGTCGCTTTCCCTGTGGCAAAAAATAATTTCGATTAGGAGATCTAAACATGAAAAAATTTATTCCACTCGCATTGGTCTCACTACTTGCAATTTCAGGTTGCTCGAATATGGATACCACTCAACAGCGCACCCTTTCAGGTGGCGCTATTGGTGCAACTGCAGGTGCGGTTGGTGCAGCCATTTTCCATAGCAATCCAATCTGGGGCGCCGTTGGTGGCGCAGCAGTAGGAGCAGCCTCAGGCTATGTCTATGACATGTACGAGAAAGAGAAGCAATCTGAGTACAACAAAGGTTATCAAGCCGGAAAATCTGGCTCTAAGCCAAATAGCAGCAGCTCTTCGTCAGGCTCAAAGTAACTCAGTTTCGATCTCGATTTTGCCGGCAAGTGCCTTATGTACGGGGCACTTCTCGGCAATTTCTAATAAGCGCTCACGCTGTTCTGTATCGATTGGACCGACAAGTTTGATCGAGCGCTTAAACTTCTCAATATCGTTTACTCGTTCGATATCGACAGTCACGATTGCGTCCTGAAGATTCCATGCCTTGCGATTGGCATACATCTTCAAGGTCATACCGGTACAAGCAGCAAGAGCGGCGCCCAAATATTCATGGGGCGACGGTCCAGTGGCGTTACCACCTTTTTCGACACTAATGTCTGAGACAAAATGATCAGTGCCTACATCAAGGGCTTGTTGATAATGCCCACTTCCAAACCGAGATACCACCGCTCTCATAGCAATTTCCTTATGACAACAACATTTGATTGATCCGTTTTACAAAACTTGCTGGATCCTGCAGTTGACCGCCTTCCGCAAGCAAGGCTTGATCAAACAAAATATTTGCCCAATCGTCGAATTGCTTGTCTTCATATTTTAGTTTTAGAACCAAAGGATGCTGTGGATTAATTTCCAAGATTGGCTTGCTATCAGGAGCCTGCTGACCTGCGGCTTTGAGCATTCTTAGTAAATTACCAGATAACTCGTGTTCGTCTGCAACTAAGCAAGCTGGGGAATCCGTCAGTCGCAATGTAACGCGTACGTCCTTCACCTTACTATCCAATGTCTTTTTCATGCGCTCGATGAGGTCTTTGTACTGCTCCTCGGTTTCCTTCTGCTCTTTCTTTTCCGCTTCATCGGCGAGCGAGCCTAAATCAAGGCCACCTTTTGCAACTGAGACTAGCTGCTTACCATCAAATTCTGGGAAGAAAGAAAGCATCCACTCATCAACTCGGTCTGAGAGTAATAGAACCTCAACACCTTTCTTTTTAAAGATTTCTAGATGGGGACTATTTTTAGCTGCCGTATATGAATCACCGGTCACGTAATAAATCTTGTCCTGACCCTCTTTCATTCGCGCAACATAATCTGTCAATGAAACTGTTTGCTCTGCAGAATCAGTGTGAGTGCTGGCAAATCGCGCAAGTTTGGCGATGCGCTCTTGATTGCCTGTATCTTCGCCAATTCCTTCTTTCAATACTTGGCCAAATTCTTTCCAAAATTCTGCGTATTGCTCTTTTTTAGCAGCATCCTCACTATTTGCGAGATCCTCCAACATCGATAAAACTCGCTTGGTAGAACTTTCTCGGATCGTTTTTACATCACGCGATTCTTGCAAGATTTCGCGGGAGACGTTTAAGGGCAAATCTGCCGAGTCAATCACGCCGGTCACAAAGCGCAAATACATGGGCATTAATTGCTCGGCGTCATCCATGATGAAAACGCGTTTAACGTAGAGCTTGATACCGTTGCGTTTATTGCGATCCCAAAGATCAAAGCCAGCTTTTTTAGGAATAAACAGTAGTTGAGTAAATTCGCTACGCCCCTCTACCCGGTTATGGGAATAGGTCAGAGGATCTTGGTAATCGTGAGAAATATGTTTGTAGAACTCCTTGTATTGCTCGTCGGTAATCTCAGACTTAGGTCTGGCCCACAAAGCAGTGGCCTGATTAATCGTCTCAAACTCCTCTTTTAGCACCTGCTCTTTCTTCTTGTCGTCCCACTCTTCCTTTTGCATTTGAATGGGTAAAGAAATATGGTCAGAGTACTTCCGAATAATCGACTTTAACTTCCATGATGAAAGGAGTTCATCCTCACCTTCTTTTAGATGCAAAGTGATTGAAGTTCCCCGCTCTGGACGATTAATGGTTTCAATCGTGAATTCACCGGTACCTTGGGACTCCCAACGCACTCCGTCAGATGAGGGTAAGCCTGCACGGCGGGTCTCCACTACGATGCGGTCTGCCACAATAAAGGCAGAATAAAAACCCACACCAAACTGGCCAATTAGCGCCGCATCTTTTTGTTGATCACCGGATAACTTCGTAAAGAACTCTTTTGTGCCAGAGCGAGCGATTGTTCCTAAATTGGCAATCACCTCGTCACGGCTCATACCAATTCCGTTATCACTAATCGTAATAGTTCTAGCTTCTTTATTGAATGCAATCTTGATTTTGAGTTCAGGATCTGACTCATACCAATCGGCATGTGTCATCGCCTCAAAACGCAACTTGTCAGCGGCATCAGAGGCATTAGATACCAACTCACGCAGAAAGATCTCTTTGTTGGAATACAAAGAGTGAATCATGAGTTGTAAAAGCTGTTTTACTTCAGCCTGAAAGCCTAGGGTTTCTTTTTCTGCAACGGTTGTCATTTTTGGTCCTAATGATATGTAAGCCTATGATTTCTTTTGATATTGGGTCAAAGCGGCTATTTTCAAGACCCCGCCGTCAGCCCCCGAGGTAACTACATTCTTCGCCTACAATAGAGCCCTTGCCCCCAGTTATAAACCTGAGAACGGCGTATGAAAAAGCTTTATATCAAAACATTTGGCTGCCAAATGAACGAGTATGACTCGGAAAAAATGGCGGACGTCCTACATGCCTCGCAAGGTATGAGCACAACCAGTGACATCGAAGATGCCGATGTTATTTTGCTCAATACCTGCTCAATTCGCGAGAAAGCCCAAGAAAAAGTCTTTTCTGATTTGGGTAGGCTTCGAGAACTCAAACAAAACAAACCCGAACTTTTAATTGGGGTTGGTGGCTGCGTTGCCAGCCAAGAAGGTAAGCAAATCATCAATCGTGCAGCTCATGTTGATTTTGTTTTTGGCCCCCAGACATTACACCGCTTACCGGACTTAATTTCAAAACGTCTTGCAACTGGTCAATCTCAGGTTGATATTTCATTTCCGGAAATTGAAAAATTTGATCATCTACCTCGTTCCCGCCAAACCCGAGGCACTGCCTTCGTCTCCATTATGGAGGGTTGCTCTAAATACTGCAGTTATTGTGTTGTGCCATATACCCGCGGTGAGGAGGTATCACGTCCCTTTGAGGATGTACTAACAGAGATCGTGGGACTTGTTGAACAAGGCGTTAAAGAAATTACCTTATTGGGACAAAACGTCAACGCTTACCGAGGTGTGATGGGCGGCACCCAGGAGATTGCCGATTTTGCTCTGCTTTTGGAATACATGTCTGAAATACCCGGATTGGAGAGAATTCGGTTTACTACGAGCCACCCAAAAGAATTTACTCAGCGCTTAATTGATGTGTACGAAAAAGTTCCGCAACTGGTTAGTCATCTGCACCTACCAGTTCAGCATGCATCGGACAAAATACTATCGGCCATGAAACGCGGCTACACCGCCTTAGAGTTCAAAAGCATCATTCGGCGGATGCGCAATGTGAGGCCCAATCTATCGCTATCAAGTGACTTCATCGTTGGGTTTCCCGGTGAGACTGACGAGGATTTTGAAAAACTCATGGAGATGGTGGTTGATCTTAACTTTGATAATAGTTACTCCTTTATCTTTAGCCCCCGTCCAGGCACCCCAGCAGCAAATCTAGAAGATACAACCCCCTATGAGATCAAATTAAAGCGCCTGCAGCGTTTAATTGCACAAATTGATTCTCAAGCCCTTACGGTAAGTCAGGCGATGCTTGGCAATACCGAACAGGTCTTAATTGAAGGTTTTACTAAAGATAATCAGCACTTACTGGGAAGAACCGAAAATAATCGGGTTGTTAACATCACTATTCCCAAAGATGATCAAAATGAAAAAGATTCGGATCGCTGGATTGGACAAATGCTAGATGTCAAGATCACTGAGGTGCTGAAATATACCCTGCGCGGTGAGATCGTTCATGCCATCGCCTAGGAAAAGAAGTGCTATCAACATGAAAAAGGCAAAGTCCGTCAGGCCGTCTTTTTCTTTAGACCTGCAATATGCAAGTCTTGCATTACAAAGCCAATTAAAAAAGATTGCATCTGAACAACAGCTACGTAACTGGGTTAAGGCATGTTTTAAAAACAGAGCTCACATTACCTTGCGGTTTGTGAATAAAGCGGAGGCTCATGACCTCAATCTGTTTTTCAGGGGCTTTGATAAACCCACTAACGTTCTAACCTTTGCGTACGAATCTGATCAATCAACCGTTGAAGCAGATATTGTTCTGTGTTTACCCATTCTTCGTTCTGAGGCGAAAACCCAAAAGAAGTCTTTGCAAGCTCATCTTGCCCACCTCACCATCCACGGCTGTTTACACGCCATCGGGTACGATCATCTCAAGCCTGTTGATGCTAAAAAGATGGAAGCGCTTGAAATCAAACTCTTGCAATCGTTTGGCTTTCATAATCCCTATTTATAATCATCAAGACTGTCATAAAGTGATTATGCTGTCCTTTAATTTATGTCAAATAATTTGATTGATCGCCTGAGCGCATTTTTCTCAGACGAGTCCTCTGATCCTAAAGCCCAACGCAAAGAATTGATTGAGACTTTGCGGGAGGCTCAAAGCGACGGCCTAATGGATGCCGATGCCCTTTCTATGATTGAGGGGGTTTTTCAGGTTGGTGAGCTTTCTGCTCGTGATGTTTTATTGCCACGCGCTCAGATTGACTGGATCGACATTAATGCGCCCCTAACGGAAATCATTAAAGACGTGGTCAAGACTGGTCATTCTCGCTTTCCAGTTTTTGAAGGCAATCGAGATACAGTGATTGGTATTCTCTTGGCAAAAGATTTATTACGCCACTTCACGGAAAAAGATTTTCAGATCCGCGATTGGTTACGTCCCGCGGTCTTCATTCCTGAATCAAAACGCTTAAGTGTTTTATTAAAAGACTTTCGCAATAACCGTAACCATTTAGCCATTGTCGTGGATGAATACAGCGGTGTTGCTGGCATGATTACGATTGAAGATGTCATCGAACAAATTGTTGGTGATATTGAAGATGAGTATGACATTGACGAAGATGCCGACAACATCACGATGCTCAAGAATGGCGATTACCGAATTAAAGGGATGACTGAACTTGAGCAAGTTAACGAAGTGCTCAAAACTCAATTTACCGCCGAAGATGTTGAAACAGTAGCAGGACTTGTGATCCAACATTTAGGTCGTGTTCCTAAATTTGGTGAGCGAGTCCGAATCGATGGATTTGAGTTTGAAGTGCAACGTGCCGACCCCAGACAAGTTCATATCCTGCTTCTACGGAAGATTGCATCTCCTAGCTCGTCTTCATCAGACTCCTAATTGCTAAGTAGTCGTCTTCAAACCACTCCTTTTGTTTACTTTGGCTTACTCTTATTTCTAGGAGTCTTACTAGCAGCCTCTAGCGAACTTCCCTACAGCGGCTTTATACAGATTATTTTGTTTGCTTATGTTTTGCGCTTGATTGAGCAACCTGAGCAAATCAATCGAGCTCATCTGTTCAGAGATGGATTTATTCTTGGACTTGGTTATTTTGTCCTGGCGTTGTGGTGGATTTTTATTAGCCTGCATGACGTAGGAGGAATGTCGAAGTTTTTATCTGGCTTTGCTGTTTTTGCTTTAGCAAGCCTGATGGCCATTTACTTTGGTCTAGCGAATCTTCTTGGGCAATGGCTGGGAAATATTTATTGGCGATCGCTCAGTATTCCTGCGGCATGGGTAATGTGTGAATATTTACGAGGCCAACTCTTCACAGGTTTTCCGTGGATGGGTTTTGCTGAAACTCAAGTCAATGGCCCATTTGCGAATATCGCCCCTTACTTTGGTGGCTTGGCTTGTACCTTTTTGGCGGTTTGGGCTGCCTGGCAAATCAACACCCTTCGACTTCGCAATGTCGGAAAAGTACTTGGGGTGGTTGTGCTTGTCTATTTTCTGGGCTTTTGGCAATTTACTAGTCCCAAAGAAAGCCCAATCACAGTTCGATTAATCCAAGGCAATTTTGAGCAAAGCCTCAAATTCAATCCCAAGGCAATTCTGGCTCAAATAAACTTCTACCGCGATCAAATCATTAAAGCCCCAGCGGATTTAATTATCGTTCCCGAAACAGCATTTCCCTGGCCAGAAACTGATCTTCCTGATCAATCTTTGGAGATGATTCAATCCTTTGCCAACCAAACTGGTAGTCAAGTTCTCATCGGCTTAATTGGCAAGGTATCGAGTGAAAATGGCTTGGTTAAATTCTCAAATCGCGTAACCGGAATCACTAAAGATCAGCCCCCTTATCACTACGATAAATACCACTTAGTTCCTTTTGGCGAATTCATTCCTCCCGGATTTCAGTGGTTTGTTGATGAATTCAAAGTTCCCATGAGTGATTTTGCAAGAGGCTCACTATTGCAACCGCCCTTTCCGATTGATGGCAAAGATGGCAATCCCAAACAAAACTCATTTGCTGCAATCTCAATTTGTTATGAGGATATCTTTGGTAATGAAATGGCAAGTCGTATTCGCAATAGTCGTGAGCCAGTAAACCTATTAGTCAATGTCACTAATCTAGCTTGGTTTGGTCAATCACAAGCTCCAATGCAACAGCTACGTCTTTCGCAACTTCGTTCTCTAGAGACCGGTTTGCCGAGTTTAAGGGCGACCAATACTGGCATTACTGCCGTGATTGACGAGCGCGGCAAAGTATTAGCTCGCCTTGATCAATTTGTACAGGGTGAACTCAGTACAACCGTTCAACCCTACCAAGGTAAAACTCCTTATGTAATCTGGGGCAATTGGCCAATTCTCCTTTTAGCATCTCTGATCCTAATTGTTGCTGCGATTCGCTCAAGGTCTTAGATAAGGCCTTCGATCTTTTCACTTCCGTCGGTATTTGCCGAGTAAAATCAAGATGTTCATTACAAAACGCTTGATTTAGCATGCTGACCTTCCAACAAATAATTCTTAAACTTCAGGAGTATTGGGATCAACAGGGTTGCGCCTTATTGCAGCCGATCGATTTAGAAGTTGGAGCTGGCACCTCCCATACGGCTACCTTCCTAAGAGCAATTGGTCCAGAGCCATGGAAAGCTGCATATGTTCAACCCTCTCGACGCCCTAAAGACGGTCGTTATGGTGAGAACCCAAACCGCTTGCAGCACTACTATCAATATCAAGTTGTTTTAAAACCGGCACCAGAAAATATTTTGGATCTTTATCTGGGCTCACTAAAAGCCTTGGGATTAGATTTAAAACAGAATGACATCCGTTTTGTTGAAGACGATTGGGAAAACCCAACATTAGGTGCCTGGGGGTTGGGCTGGGAGGTCTGGCTCAATGGCATGGAAGTCACTCAATTTACCTATTTTCAGCAAGTTGGTGGCCTTGATTGCAAACCGGTACTAGGTGAAATTACATACGGTATTGAGCGTTTAGCAATGTATCTTCAGAATTGCTCAAACGTTTTTGATCTCGTCTGGACGGATGGAATTAGTTATGGTGATGTCTATCACCAAAATGAAGTTGAGCAATCACGTTATAACTTTGAGTACTCCAATGCCGATCTTCTCTTTACAAACTTTACGAACTACGAGAGCGAAGCTAAACGCTTGATGGATCAATCCTTAGCACTTCCTGCTTATGAAATGGTGTTAAAAGCGGCACATACTTTTAATTTACTGGATGCCCGCGGTGCCATTTCAGTGACGGAGCGCGCATCCTATATCGGCAGAATTCGTAATTTATCCCGCTTAGTCGCACAAGCCTATTTTGATTCTCGTGAAAAACTAGGCTTCCCAATGCTGCATCAAAAAACAACCTCCAGCCTTTAAAGACCCATGAGTCACGCACCACTGCTCGTTGAATTATTTACCGAAGAATTACCGCCAAAATCGCTCAAACGACTTGGTGATTCATTTGCACAAGCAATTTATCAAGGTCTTGATAAAGCAAAACTAATTGCGGCAGATAGCAAGAGCTACTCATTTGCAACCCCTAGACGGCTAGCCGTTCTGATTGACCATGTTCTCGATCAAGCTCCCGACCATCCTGTTCGAGAAAAACTATTGCCAAGCTCCATTGCTTTCGATGAGAAAGGTAATCCAAGTCAGGCTCTCCTGAAAAAATTAGCCAGCCTAGGTCAAGCTAATGCATCAATCCAAGATCTTGAAAAAAGCGGTGAAGGAAAAAATGAAGCGTTGTATCTGAATTCCATTGCACAGGGTGCAGTATTAAATACCAGCTTACAAAATATTTTGGAAGAGGCTATAAAAGGTTTGCCAATTGCCAAAATGATGCATTACCAAGTTAAAACGGTCAATGGTGAGATCTCTGATGCTCAATTTGCGAGACCAGTGCACCGGATCTTGGCGCTTCATGGTTCAAAAACACTTTCGATTCATGCCTTGGGAGTCCAAAGTAGCAATTTAACTGAGGGGCATCGTTTTATGTCCTCAGGAACTCTCTGCATCAATGATGCTAATGCCTATGAAAAACAGCTTGAAGAAAAAGGTAGCGTCATTGCATCTTTTGTAAAACGTCGTGAACATATTCAAGCCGAACTTCTAAAGGCTGCTAAAAAGCATGGGCTTACAGTATTAATGCCCGATGCGTTGCTCGATGAAGTAACTGCTCTAGTTGAATACCCCGCAATTTATGTCTGTCAATTTGATCCTGAATTTCTTGAAGTGCCTCAAGAATGCTTGATTCTGACAATGCAAACCAACCAAAAATATTTTGCATTAACCGATGCGCAGGGTAAGTTGAGTAATCAATTTTTGATTGTTTCTAATATTCAAACCTCAAATCCAAACTCGATTGTTTCAGGGAATGAACGTGTGATTCGTCCACGATTAGCAGACGCACGTTTCTTTTACTTACAAGATCAAAAACGGACGCTCGAATCACGTATTCCTGAATTAGCAAAAGTGATCTATCACAATCAACTCGGCAACCAATTACAAAGAAGCGAGCGAGTTCGCTCCTTAGCGAGCGATATTGCAAAGCAACTCAATCAAGTTGGCTATTTGGTTGATTCAAAGCTCGTTGACCGTGCCGCACAGCTTGCCAAAACTGATCTATTAACCGACATGGTCGGCGAATTTCCAGAATTACAAGGCGTGATGGGCCAGTACTATGCCTTGCTCCAAAAAGAGAATCCAGAAGTTGCATCGGCTTGTTTTGAGCATTACTTGCCACGCTTTGCAGGAGACAAACTTCCAAAGACGCCAGTTGGCACTGTATTAGCGATCGCCGATAAACTAGAGACCATTATCGGTATTTGGGGAGTAGGTCTTGCTCCAACCGGCGACAAGGACCCCTATGCATTGCGTCGTCATGCGCTCGGTATTTGTAGACTTCTCATCGAAAATGATCTGTCTGTAGATCTCAAACACTTAATTAAGAGTGCTAATGCAAAATTTGCCGAGCTCAATTTAAAGACAAAGGTTGACGAAGAACTTATTTATCAGTTCATATTAGATCGCCTTAAGGGATACCTTAAAGATCAAATGGTTGATGGCGTTACTTTCTCAGCACCTGAAATTGATGCTGTTTTGAGTCAAGAACCAAGGCAAATTAATGATTTACTCAAACGCCTACATGCAATCCGTCAATTTAATCAATTACCAGAAGCGGCTCAGCTAGCTGCTGCTAACAAACGCATTAGTAACATTCTCAAAAAAATGGATGGGAAAGTTGGGGATGTAGTTAAGCCAAATTTATTAACGATCTCAGCTGAAAAAGATCTATTTAAAGCGCTAAAGGATCTAGAGAAAACATTAGATCAACAACTTCAAAAGCAAGAGTTTGTTGGTTTACTACAAAGCTTAGTCTCTCTTAGCAAACCAATCGATCAATTTTTTGCGGATGTGATGGTGATGGATGAGAATCAAGAACTTCGTCAAAACCGCTTATCTTTACTGAACCAATTACATCAGCGCATGAACCTTGTCGCTGATATCGGCAAACTTGCATGAACGGAAAAGCCGAAAAATTAATTATTCTGGATCGTGACGGCGTAATTAATGAAGATCGAGATGATTACGTCAAATCCCGCGATGAATGGGTGCCGATTCCGAATAGCCTAGAAGCAATAGCACTCCTTTCGCAAGCCGGATATATCCTAACGATCGCTACCAACCAATCTGGTATTGCGCGAGGCTACTACTCGATCTCCGAATTAAATGCTATGCATCAAAAAATGATCGATCTACTTAAGCCTCTTGGCGGCAAGATTGATAGCATCTTTTTCTGCCCTCACGTTGATGAAGACCGCTGTGAATGTCGCAAGCCAAAGCCTGGCTTGATGCGAGAAATTGCGCAGCGTTATCTAAAACATACTGGTAATAATGAATTACCGTTAATCAACATTCCGATCGTAGGTGACTCTCTGAGAGATCTAATTGCCGGCACACAACTCGGTGCCAGCCCCCATTTAGTGAGGACTGGCAAAGGTATGAAAATCAAGGAAGAAGATCTTCCAAAAAATACCCAGATTCATTCTGATTTAATGGCATTTGCAAAGTTCATACTCTCCACAAAATGATTTGGCTGCGGTCGCTCCTCTTTTTTATTTGTTTAATTGTTTATACGCCTATCTATGCAATCTTCTGCTTAGTTACGTTCCCATTTCTGAATCAAAGTGCACGCTATCGAGTTATTCAATTCTGGTGCAAAAGCATTATTTATTTTCTAGAGTTATTTTGCCAAGTTCGTTTCCAGGTAATTGGTCAAGAACATATTGATGCAGTGATTGATCAGCCCGTGATTATTTTAAGTAAACATCAGTCAGCGTGGGAAACCATCGCTTTTTTACAAATTTTCCCCAAAGAACTCTGCTTTGTTTTCAAGCGTGAGCTGCTGTGGATTCCTTTTTTTGGTTGGGTCATTGCGCTACTGAATATGATTCATATCAATCGCGCAGATAAAAGTGGTTCTGGAATATCTGTAGCCAATCAGGGTAAGGATCGTCTCAAAGCTGGTAAGTGGATCATCCTATTCCCTGAAGGGACCCGCACTCCAGTTGGCTCTCATAAACCTTATCGCAAAGGTGGAGCTCGATTAGCGTCTCTAACTAATGCTACTGTTTTACCAGTCGCTCACAATGCAGGCCATTGTTGGCCCCGTAACAGTTTCATGAAATACCCTGGACTAATCACTGTATCCATTGGTCCAGCTATATCTTCTACAGGCAAATCTGGCGATGAACTTCACAATGAGGTTGAAAACTGGATTGAAGGAGAAATGAGACGTATTGACCCTGGGGCCTATCAACGTTAGTTTGTTTTTTTCGTACTCAGTATTTTGGCCCATGCGATATAACGCTCTACTGAGATATCTTGTGCTCTCGCTTTTAACTCCGAATCTGATAATTGAAGTATCTGTGATATAGACTGCAGATTACTTCGTAACATCTTACGCCGCTGAGCAAATGCTAAAGCCACTAGATCGCTTAATGAATTCCATTGGGCGTCAGTTAAAGCAAAATCCTTACGAGGAATCATCCGAATAACAGCAGAATCCACTTTAGGCCTTGGTTCAAATGCAGTTGGCGGTACATCCATCAAGTATTCAACATGGTATCTAGCTTGCAGCATCACCGATAAACGTCCATACTCCGAATCTCCTGGATTTGCGGTAATGCGTTGTACGACCTCGGCTTGCAACATAAAGACTTGCTCATCAATCCAGGGTGCTGCCGAAATCAGATGAAAGAGAAGCGGAGACGAAATGTTGTAGGGTAAATTGCCCACTAGACAAATATATTGCTTATTTTTTTTCCCATCTTGTGCCCATTGACTGAAATCAAACTGAAGCGCATCGCCCTCATGGATCGATAACCCTCCTAGCTGTTTTTTTTCTTTTTGATCTTTCCAGTACTGAATCAAATCACGGTCAATTTCTAAAATCTCAAGCACTTGTAATTGCTCAACTAGTGGCTGAGTCAGAGCCCCTAAGCCCGGACCAATTTCTAAGACCCGCGTGTGTGCTCCTAGATTCAGCGACCGAATAATTCCAGAAATAACGCCCTGATCAATCAGGAAGTTTTGACCAAAACGTTTACGAGCTCGATGCATTTAGGCTCATTTTCTTTACGGCGAGCTCTCTTGCAAGAGCAAGTGCCGCAAACATACTATGCCAGTCAGCCTTACCTTGACCCGCAATATCCAAAGCCGTGCCATGATCAACCGATGTTCGTATATAGGAAAGTCCCAAGGTAATATTTACGCCTTGGGTGAAGGTAGCAAACTTAAAGGGTGCCAAACCCTGATCGTGATACATGGCTAATATCGCATCAAAGTTCTGAATGAACTGGGGTTGAAACAGGCTGTCTGCAGGGAATGGTCCTTGCACATCCATTCCCTGTTCTTGAGCAGCTTTTATAGCTGGCACAATGACATCCACCTCTTCTCGACCCAAATGACCATCCTCTCCAGCATGCGGATTTAATCCGGTCACTGCAATTTTGGGTTTCAAAATACCAAAACGTAATCTCAGGTCTGATTCAAGAATTTTGATTGTTGTTCCTAATGAATTGAGTTCAATGCTATTTGCAACCTGTGCGATTGGCAAATGAGTTGTCGCAAGTGCTACACGTAATGGAATTCTTTTTTTGGAAAGAGACATTCCCTCTGAAAGCTCACCACATAACATCATCACCACCTGCTGTTGATGATCAAGTTCTGCTAAAAACTCCGTGTGTCCAAAAAAGGGATGGTCTGAAGTATTAAGAATACTTTTTTGGACTGGAGCTGTTATTAAGGCGTGATGTTTTCCTGTTTGGCACGATAGACTGGCTTGTTTAATGACAGACAAAACATAGTCAGCATTTTTAGGGTTCAGTTTTCCAGCTTGATTAGCATCACTGAGGGGCAAATGCTGAATTTGAATTTGCCTCGGCATTGATTGATTAGCAAAAAGTTGCCGATCACCAAATAGGGTAATTTCAGTATCAGGATATTTGGCTATAAACTCCCTTGCCGCAGCCAAAGAAACCTCAGGGCCTATTCCGGATGGCTCCCCAGTGCTTACCGCGAGCTTAACGAGGTTGTTCATCCAGATTAAGGATTTTGACAGTGGCTGTGTCGCGAAGCTGACGAAGCCAATCTTGATAGGCTTGCTCAAACTTACGTTCGCGAATCGCTGCACGTGCAAACTCGCGCTGCTTCTCTACAGTTAGTTGAGCATCACGACGATCCACAACTTGAATCAAGTGCCAACCAAATTCTGTCTTCACTGGGTCACTTACTTCACCAACTTTTAAACGGTTCATTGCGATCTCAAATGGCGGCACTAACTCTCCAGGCCCCATCCATCCGAGCAATCCACCATTTTGTGCGGAGCCATCCTCTGAAAATTTCTTAGCCAACGATTCAAAGTCAGCAGTTTTGGCCCGAATTTGATCACGATAGCCTATCAAGCGTCGTTCAACATCTGCATCCTGCAAACCCTGGCGGTGCCGAATCAAAATATGGCGGGCAAGCGTTTGGGTCACGATCATATTCTGGGGCACCACATCCGTTGATCCAGAAGTATTGGCGGCAGCGCGTGCGCCCGTTCCTGCAGTACGGCGATCCATGACTTTAAGAACGTGAAAGCCAGCGGGGCTTCGAATTACAGAGGGGGCAACTTGACCTGGGCCTAAATTACGAACTGCTTCCACAAAAATTTGAGGTAAGCGATCTTGGGTACGGTAACCTAAATCCTGAAATTTAATTCTAGAATTTTCTTTATTCGCTTGAGCTCCAAGCTGCATAAAATCAATATCACCTCGAGCTTCTTTCAGTATCGCTTCTGCTCTTTTTCTTGCCTCTGCTTGGGCGCTTGGACCAGCTCCCTCTTCTACCGGTATAAAAATTTGCGCTACTGCAATTTCTTCAGGTCCAGAACCTCCGGTAGCAGGCTCAGAGTTGCGGCGCTGCATTTGTTCTACGATAAAGTTATCGATTTCTGCATCGGTAATTTTGATTTGTGAATCCACTTCACGCTCACGTAATCGTGTTTTAAGAACATCTTCACGCAACATGGCTCTGTAGCGTTGAAAGGTCATACCAGTTTTAGTAATTGCCTCTCTAAACTCAGCTTGCGTTAACTTATTGCGAGCCGCAATATCTTCAATGATCTTATTGAGTTCATTCTCACTAACCGCCAGTCCTGTCTGCTCGGCTTCTTGAATCTGAATTTTTTCTAAGATAAGGTCTTCAAGCACTTGTTTTCTTAATTCCTCTCCTTCAGGAATTTTTCTCCCTGAGGGTGGCGATTGTTTTTGAATCGAGGCAATTCGATCATTAATTTCTTTGCGCGTTACAACCCCAGTGTTAACAACTGCAACCACGCCATCAATATTGATAATTTTGGACTCATTATTTTGTGAAGCTGTTTGAGCAATCGAAAAATTACTCAAAAGTAATGCAGATATTCCCAAAAATACCGGGAACAAATGCAATGCAAATTGTGAGAATCCAAAACTACGCAAATTCATTACT
>JACCDL010722157.1_pt1 | contig 16878 bp, 15 predicted proteins | sample 7441931 | NCBI WGS metagenome assembly JACCDL01 (sample SAMN15323437, study PRJNA562643) | freshwater metagenome | isolation source: river surface water | place: USA:Blue River Watershed | collected 2017-08-16 | reverse complement strand
GTCGTACATGTCGCCAGCGTTCATGAATACATCGCGAATGAACGTACGTACAAAGTCGTGCAAGGATCGGGAGGGGTATCTTCAGCCCCAACTGAGCTTGAAGGCAGCTATGCCAATACCTGGGCGCACACTATTTGGTCGGACATGCTGGAGTAACAGAGCTTAATCATGAATCGTTTTTTGTCGCTCTGTTTATTTTTTTCTCTTTTGGCGAGCGGTGTTTACTCCCTAGCTGCCGACAAATCGGTCGATAGACCCATGGCAATCGACAATGGCGGCACGATGACGTTTATTCACGCTGTTCGCAGCGGTAAACTCAGCTCTGAACAAAAAGCGGCGCTTGAAACTCGCCTCCAAACAGAATGTGCAAACCCCACTAATCCCATCACGCTGGGCATGATTGAAACGCGTGGGCCTGGCAAGTGCATGGCATTCGTTCGTAATCAATGCAACTGTACTGATTGCGATATGCCGACCTACTGCCTGCCCGAAAATGAGCGTCATTAATTGTTAAGAACGCGATGAATCCTCGTATTGATTGGTATTTTGATTTCATCTCGCCATTCGCTTATCTGCAATGGCACAAACTACGGCGTGAGGCTTCGCATGTCACCGTCACTCCTTATCCACTGCTATTTGCAGGACTGCTTAGTCATTGGGATAACAAAGGGCCTGTAGAAATCCCACCCAAACGCGGTTGGACGTATGCCCATTGCTTGTGGATCGCTAAGCGCGAGGGTATTTCATTACGATTACCCTCGGCGCATCCGTTTAATCCGCTGCCATTATTGCGATTGTCGATTGCTGCTGGCGCAACGCCAGAGGTCATTGATCGTCTGTTTAATTTCGTTTGGCAGGATGGTCATTTACCAACGGATCACGACGCGTGGCAAGCGCTACTGAGTGAATTTTCAATTGATGATACGGTACTCAACAGCCAAGAAGTTAAAACCGCATTGCGCCGCAATGGAGAACAAGCGATCGCACACGGTGTTTTCGGAGTACCAACTGCGACAGTCAATGGCAACGCTTTCTGGGGTGTTGATGCAACGGACATGATTCTGGCGTATCTTGAAAACGACGCCTTTTTTTCTTCTGAAGACTATCAAAACGCGTTTACTTTACCAGAAGGTACAACCCGTAAATAAGAGCTTTCTTCCCTGAGCGTAATTCGATTAATGTTCTTTGCCTCTTCGTGGTGCGTTAGTGCCTATTCGTGAACTGATTTTGCACAACTCATTATAGGCGAGGAAAATCAATCACTTGGCTCGTTTGATGTGGATTAATCCACAGAGATACCCACCGAATCTGTGGATAACATTGGCGAATGAATTTTAGGATCAGCACTTTTTTGAAAAAAGTACATGAAGAAAAGCAGAGAATTAAAAACGAAGAATCAAAGAACCAAAAACTTCAAGCAGCCACACTTTCCATACACGTGGCAGCAATATCTAACGATTGCAGACGTAGTTCTGGCTCGTATATATCGCAAGTCAACATAATTTCATCCGCTTGCGTGGCTTGCTGCAATTGAAGCAAACCTTCGCGCACTGTGTCAGGGCTTCCAATCACCGCAGCACCCAAAAATCCTGCAATGCCACGCTGTTCATCCTCGGACAAGGATTCCATAAAACCCTGCTGTGGTGGCTGCAACGGACGTCTATGACCAGTGAGTATTCCCAAAATGCGTTGAAACACGCTGCTAGCAAGATAATGTGCCCGCTCATCCGTTTCCGCAGCAACCAAAGGCACGCCTATCATCACATAAGGACTTTGCAAGGATTCCGAAGGTTGGAAACGGCTGCGATACAAACTGATCGCCTGCATTAAAAAACGTGGCGCAAAATGCGATGCGAACGCAAAGGGCAAGCCACGTTCAGCCGCCAGTGCCGCAGAAAACAAACTCGACCCCAGCAGCCATATCGGCACTTGCGTACCGGCACCCGGTAAGGCGACGACTCGCTGACCCCGCACAGTCGGTGCCAGTAAAGCTTGTAATTCGGCCACATCGCGCGGGAAATCATCCTCTGTTTCGACACGATCGCGACGCAAGGCTCGCATCGTTATCGAATCTGTTCCGGGTGCACGCCCCAAACCTAGATCGATACGCCCAGGGTACAGCTCAGCCAAGGTACCGAAAGCTTCCGCCACTGTCAGCGGTGCATGGTTAGGCAACATAATCCCACCTGAACCAACACGGATGCGCTGCGTACCACTCGCAATATGACCCACCAAAACCGCTGTCGCCGAACTAGCCACGCCTTGAAGATTGTGATGTTCCGCGACCCAGTAGCGTGTAAAGCCCAAGCGCTCCACATGCTGCGCTGTGCGCTGAGCCTGCCAAAGTGCGTCAGAAATACTGGCGCCCTCACGTACAGGAACCAGATCCAGCATAGACAACTTTATTGGGTGATCGATGTTCATATTCCGGATTGTAATCCCAGTCGCGAAACATCGACGATTTGACTACCCATTCAGTAAACAGGAAAAGAAAAAGGGATCGCGGCGTTTGAGCTGCGATCCCTAAAGGAAGGATTTACTTCACCACTACGAGGGGTACTACCAATTGACTTACTTGGCCTTGTCGGCAGGCGCCATCTCAGCCGGCTTGGCATCGGTTGATTTAGATTTTGCTGCCGCGTCTTTGCCGAGCGTGGCTTTAGCATGCGCGGTCTTAGTGGCATCATGCGCAGCAGCTTTAGTCGGCGCGGCGGGTGACGCATCGCTTTTAGCAGTTTCGGCAAAAGCACCTGCAGAAGCGAGGATCAGGCTGGATAACAAGACTAGCTTTTTCATAATAACTCCCTTGAATACATGAGTGGATAATTAGCGCGTCTCAGATAAAACCGTTAATTCGTTGACGCGAATGCATCGTAAGACGCTCATTCCGACTCGCAGAGAAACGTTACATTTGGCTACCCTCGGTTACATTCAGAAATAGTTAGGCTGTGGCGCTCAGGCGTTTTAGATAAACTCTGGCCTTGGCAACAACCTCGGTAAAAATCAGATAAGACTATGATTCGTAGACCTTTTTCTTCAAAAACATGCCGTATTTATGCGCTAATTCTTTTGCTTTGCGCAGGCACCGCGCATGCTGATAGATGTGATGATTTAATTAAGATGGATGGTTTGTTTACCAAAGCTCGCACTGAATGCCGGTTTACTTATTACGCTTGGCGATTTCAGCAAGACTCACAGCTATGCATGGAAAAAAAAGGCAAACCTGCATCTAAGGAGTTATTTAGTCAAGGTCAATCAGCGTTTACTAGCAAGGCGGCCTCTATGGGAAAGGAAGCACTGTGTCAAAAGCTGATGTCGGATTTCCCAATGACGGTCAAACGATAAAGTGTCGTATTACGTACCTACTAAATGTTACAAACCTTTTATTTCGACGCGCTGACCCAGCAAGGGAACACTGACATCCCAGCCCAATTCACGTGAAATTCGCAAACGCAATGCATCTGCGGATGCTGGCTCACCGTGAGTCACAAAGACATGTATGGGCTTTTTCTTCAACGTCTTCATCCAATCTATCAATTGCCCAGCATCAGCATGCGCCGACATACTCGGTAATGACACGACCTCTGCATTAACGGTGATGTCTTCACCAAAAATACGAACCGTCTTATCGCCGGCTACCATCTTTGCGCCGCGGGTTCCACCTGCTTGATACCCCGCAAACACAACACTGTTTCTATGATCTGACGCCATCATACGCAAGTGGTGCAATATGCGACCGCCGGTTGCCATGCCACTCGCCGAAATAATGATAGCGGGATAGCTCAGCTGATCTAACGCACGCGACTCATCAACCGTGCGACAAATTTTTGAAACGGTCGACATGCCTTTGCAATCGTCGACAGACAAACGATGCTCGTTACGATGTCTAGTATAAATATGCAGCGAATCAATCGCCATCGGGCTATCTAAAAATACAGGCAAATCAGGTATGCGTCCGGCTTTTTTTAGTCGGTAAATTTCATACAAAAGATTCTGCGCACGCCCAACCGCAAAAGACGGCACCAATACCATGCCACCACGTGCTGCAGTTCGTGTAATCACATCGGCTAAAACCCGACCGTCATCATTCGGGTCATGTAATCGATCGCCGTAGGTTGATTCAACCATCAGATAATCAGCATGTTCAATAGGTGCTGGTGGCTTCATTACCAAATCATCAGGACGGCCTATATCGCCTGAAAACAGCACACTACCTTGATCGGTGGTGAGCTCTGCTGAACTCGCACCTAGTATGTGACCCGCCATACGAAGCCGTAGCTTTAGCGATCCAACAGAAACCTGGTGATCTAGCTCTAAAGGTTTGAAGTAGCGCAGAGCCTTACGCGCATCGTCTTCGGTATACAAAGGTAAAGCAGGACTGTGTTTACTTGTCTTGTGACGATTTGCAAATCGCGCATCATCTTCCTGCAAATGCCCACTATCAGGTAACAACAAGCCACATAGCTCAGTGGTCGCTGGTGTTGCATAGATTGCCCCGCGAAATCCGTTGCGTATCAATAGCGGTAATGCACCGCTATGATCAAGGTGAGCGTGTGTGAGAACCACGGCGTCAAGACGGCTGGCATCAAAGGGGAGTGGATCCCAGTTTAATAAACGTAAGTTCTTATAGCCTTGAAATAAACCACAATCGACTAAAACAGTCGTCCCCTGATGTTCGACTAAATATTTTGAGCCGGTAACGCAGCCGGCTGCGCCAAGAAAACTTAGCTTCATCGGGAGCGCTCCAAAATAATGTGATTAAACATGGAGATACGCCATTGCACCCAAACCTAAGCCAATCGCAGCTAGCCCATACATCATGTATTCCATCCAGCGCCTACGCGTTAACAAAGCGATAGCAGCCATAGCAATCGAAACCTGAATACTAGTCGTCGCTTGTGACCAGCGATGATGTTGGTGCATCTGATGTTCAGATTGCTCATCCCAATTAAGAGATTCTTTCTCCAGTGCTTCAGCCTTCAGCTTAATTTCTTGCTTCTCTGTTTTATAGCGTTCAACTGCGTCCAGATATTTTTGCTTTTTGTCTGGCTGAGTCATCAGCTCAGCAGACAGCTCTGACAAATTCTGTTTGCTACTTTTGGCCTGATAAAAATTCCACTGATTAGCAGCTTCTGTTTTTTTGATCGCTGCATCGTTTTTAAATAACGCAGCATTGGCTTGGGTATAGCCACCCATATAAGAAAAGACTGCTCCTACGGTTGCTAGTATCGCAGTGGCGACTGCTAGGCTAGACGAGCCACTTGAATGAGATGCGTGCTCCATTTCATGCTCATGTGCACCGTGCACGTGAAACTCGGAACCAGACATACTTTCTCCTATTATCAAAGAATGATTGTCACTAAACCGTCACAATTCATTGGTTATCAAAACTACTTTTTACTATGATGCCGTACTTTGCGCACCCCGTTACCCAAAGTCAATAAATTAACACTAGTAAATGACTGATCACAAGTCCTCAAACACTAATTCCCCCCTTCTTGGGCTCTCCGACGAAAACGCAGCGAAGCGATTGCTCGAAGAAGGAAGTAACGACTTAGGTCTACATCAGCGCCGTACATTAATGGCCGTGATTCGCGACGTGCTGTTTGAGCCCATGTTCTTACTGCTGCTGGCAGCCGGTGCAATCTATCTACTAACGGGCGATCCTAACGAAGCCATGGTGTTACTGGGTTTCGTACTGGTGATTATGGGTATGACAGTTTTTCAGGAACGACGAACAGATAATGCACTAGCTGCCTTACGCGATCTCTCTAGTCCACGCGCACTAGTCATTAGGAATGGTCTGGAGCATCGTATTGCTGGTCACGAGGTCGTACGAGACGATGTGCTGATTTTAGCTGAAGGCGATCGCGTAGCTGCAGACGGAACACTATTGCAAGCACATGAATTATCCATGGACGAATCGATGCTTACGGGTGAATCCGAACCGGTATCAAAAACCGTTGAGCAACCGGTATTTGCCGGTACCTTGGTGGTAAGTGGTCAGGGGGTCGTCAAGGTGACGCTCATTGGCCGGCACACACAGATGGGAAAGATCGGTCAGTCACTCGATGAGATTGAGCCTCAAGCTTCTCCGCTACGTGAGCAAATGAGTTCGCTAACGAAACGATTAGCTGTCATCGGCGTCATTCTATCTTTGTCATTGATGGTAGTTTTCTGGTGGCTGCGCGGTGGATGGCTTGAGGCGATGCTGGCCGGTATCGGGCTAGCTATGGCGCTGCTACCGCAAGAGTTCGCTGTCATTATGATTATTTTCTTTGCGTTCGCAGCACGCAGATTAGGTAAGCAACACGTACTCACCCGACGGTTGCATGCGATTGAAACGCTGGGCGAAACCACGGTACTTTGTGTTGATAAGACGGGCACGCTGACTCAAAACCGCATGCAAGTTGAAGCTCTATGTATTTTGAGTCAGCAGATATTTACGAATGATTTAACCCATCAATCTTTAGCGCCTGCGTTTCACGAATTACTGGAGCACGCTGTACTGGCGAGTGAAATCTCACCGCATGATCCCATGGAAAAAGCTTTTCATCGACTTACAGACGAACAACTACACAATGATAATCGCAGAGATTTGACCTGGATACTCTCACGAGAATATGAGTTATCGCCACAGCTTTTAGCAATGACCCATTTATGGAGAATGGAAAATAACACGCATGATTTAGTGGCAGCCAAAGGTGCGCCTGAAGCTATAGCATCCCTATGTCATCTCTCTACAGAACAAGAACAAGTAGTGCTGCAACAAGCCGAAGCACTCGCCACGCGTGGTCTTCGCGTATTAGCTGTAGCAAAGGCATTACATCCCACCGATGTTCCATGGCCGAACACACAACATGACTTTGATTTCGAATGGCTAGGCTTGATAGCCCTCGCCGATCCGCTACGGCCTGAGGTAGCTTCAGCAGTTGAGCAATGCCATCGCGCTGGTATACGGGTGATTATGATTACAGGTGACCATCCGCGCACGGCGATCGCAATTGCGCGTCAAGCAGGGCTCGAGCCAACAGGTGTTTTAACAGGCGACGAAATCGCGGCTATGAATCAAGCTGAGCTGAATTCGCGCATTCAACTCATGAATGTATATGCGCGGGTTAAACCTCACCAAAAACTCGCTTTAGTTGAAAGTTTAAAAGCGCAAGGAGAAATCGTTGCCATGACCGGCGATGGCGTTAACGATGCACCCGCACTTAAAGCGGCTCACATCGGTATAGCGATGGGGCAGCGCGGTACGGATGTGGCGCGAGAAGCGGCATCGCTCGTCTTATTACACGACGATTTTAATTCTATTGTTCATGCCATTCGTGAGGGTCGCCGTACGTTCACTAATATGCGACAAGCGATGATATATACGTTGGCAGTACATGTTCCTATCGCTGGCTTGGCGCTATTACCGGTGTTAGTGGGGTTACCCCTTTTTCTCGCTCCACTCCATATTGCATTTCTTGAGTTAGTGATTGACCCAGCCTGCTCGGTGGTGTTTGAAGCGGAGGAAGCAAGCGCCGATATCATGGATCATCCGCCGCGCAGCATTACCGAAACCTTACTCAGTACGCCGCAAGTCCTACGCAGTCTTGTGTATGGAGCATTCACGACTGCCGGCGTATTTGCTTACTACACATGGATGCTGAATTTCGCAGTACCCAGTTCTGCCAACGCCTGCGCTTTTGTGATGTTGGTGACGGCGAATGCTGTATTGATCCTCGCCACACGATCGGCTCATATGAATTGGAAAAATCTATGGTCGCATTTCACGCCGATTTCGATTTGGGTTCTTGCTGTGACTTTCTTAGCACTGCTAACGATTACCACTTACATTCCACTGACCGAGGCTTTTAGGTTTACTCCGGTATCAGCGCTGGAATGGATAAGAAGTTTAGCGTATGGCCTATTCATGCTTCCGATTTTTCTTGGCCTTAAATGGCTGATGCAAATAAAATCAGATGATCCAAAAATATCAATGCGGACCAACAGCAACTAATCGACCGACGCGATCAAATGGAGGTAAGATATTTTTTGATACGAGTTGCATAATATCTGCCGCAGGTACTGCTCGCGAAATAATAAAACCTTGCACTTCATCACAACCGATAGTTTGTAGCAGGCGTAGCTGCTCTAATGTTTCCACGCCTTCAGCTACAACGCACATTTTTAATGCGGCAGCCATGGAAACAATAGCTCTATACATTAACTCACCTTCCGAACCACGCGATAAGGCTTGAGTAAATGCCTGATCAACTTTTAGCGTATCTACATCCATTCTATGTAGCTGTGCTAAGGACGAATATCCGGTACCAAAATCATCAATCATTAAACGCACGCCTAATTTTTGAATCGACTCAAGCTCTTGTAGAACTATTGGAGTATTGTCGACCATCGTGGATTCGGTAATTTCAACCTCTAATAGTCGAGATTCAATAGCGAATGATTTGAGCACTTCAGCGATACAGGCTGCAGTCCTGCCAAACTGTAACTGGCGTGGCGATACGTTGACTGATACTGGCACGACTCGCACACCCTGCGATCTCCAAACCGAAATCTGCTCACCGACTTTTCGCAGAACACTCTCGCCCAATTGAACAATCAATCCAGTTTCTTCTGCCAAACTGATAAATTCTGCAGGCATGACTAAACCGCGTTCAGGGTGCTGCCAACGCACTAAGGCCTCAAGGCTGCATAATCGCCCCGTTTTGGTATCGACCCTTGGTTGATAGTGAACGATAAATTCATCGTTCTCAATCGCTTTGCGCAAGGCAAGCTCTTTGTTCATACGAAAAATCAAGGCGTCCGATAACTTGGGCTCATAAAAAAAGTAGCGATCCTTTCCAGCAGACTTCGCTGCATACATCGCCACATCAGCGTGTTTGATCAGCGTATCCGCATCTTCACCATGATCGGGATACACGCTAATACCTACCGATGCCGATACTCGATGGCCGGCTCCTTTCGTGGGCGTAAGCTGCTGACTCAGAGCTTCAAGAATGCTATCTGCTACACGCGCTATGTCGCTAGGATCTTCCATCTGCTCGAGTACTACGGTAAATTCATCACCACCTAATCTAACAACGTGATCACTTGAGCGAACCGCACCTTTGATCAAACTTGCTGCCTGCACCAATAATTCATCTCCCGCCTCATGCCCTAACGTATCGTTCACTGCCTTGAAGTTGTCTAGATCAATAAAAAATAAAGCGAGGCGCCCTCGCCCGCGCGCTGCTCGTCGTATCGCTGCTGGCAAAAAATTCATCAGCCACCGTCGATTAGGTAATTTGGTTAACGAATCGTTATTCGCCAAATCGGCTAGCGCTTGCTCATGGGCTTTGACTTCAGATATATCGCGCAAGGTCAGCGCAATACCTGCACCAGAATGTACGGCGCGCCGGTACAGCCACGTCGCCTTCAACCAGCCACCAGCAGGCACACGAAATTCATCTTCATATACACCATGCGCTAAGGCTCGCTGACAAATCATGAGGAAATCTGAATGCAATTGTGGTGCCATACTTTTACTCGCCCGAAAGCCGACTAGATGTCCTCGTAACATACCCAGTAATGCTGCTGCACGTTCATTACAATCTTCAATTTGAAAATCAACTAAAACACCTTGGCTATTATGTATGGGTAACAGCATGTAGAAGCCCTCGTTGGCCGCATCAGTTGCCATGCGATAGGTCTTACGAACATTTTCCTCAGCGCGTCGACGTACTGCTAGCTTGGAAGAAAATATCAAGCCAACTAAAGTCAGCAAAATTAATAATGAACTCGCGATAATCAACGTCATGCGATAGCTTCTAGCAAGCGCTTGAAAAGTGATTAGTGAATCTTCTTCGGTGAGTCCCGCCAACGCGACTAGAGGATAATCATCAAGCGTTCGCCATGCGATATAGCGTGCGCGCGAATCATCAAAATGCTCACCCAACTCTTGAATTGAACCGCGCATCTGATAAAAACCAGGATTGAGTTTATAGACCAAGCCTCGCTCACGACTATCACCCCCCATTCGCGTCGCAAGCACCGCTCCGCCCACCAGACGAGCACTGACAAAATCATGATTCCCTGGCAGAGCTTCATTTTGAAAAGAAGTGAGAAATTCTGGGGTAACAGCAATTACGACGACGCCTGCAAAACTTCCATCAGCGCGATTAATGCGGCGTGAAAATTGGACCATGCTACGCCCAGTCTGCTGGCTGTGTTCAACAGAACTGATAAGCATGCCTAGACAACAGTCATCTCTATGCGAGGTGAAAAATGATTCGCCTGAGACCGTAACAAAATCGGCCAACCTAAATGAAGCCTTTACGAGCTGGCCTTTATGATCCGATACAAATAATGAAAATCCATAGCGACTTGGAAAAATACCCCTTTCTTGATCTTGCTCGAGATTGACTGTTTTAGCAGAGTCTTGCCATGCATTAGCAACGCTAAGCGTCATGTGATTCATTTGATCTACTACATGCTGCAATTGCGCTGCATACGAGTTGGCAAGGGATGCTGATTGCCGCATAGCGAGACTACGCGCTTCTTGTTCAGCAAAATGAATTTTTCGTTCGGTAACCCACCATAAACCTCCAATGACTAATGTCATTAGGGATAGCCAAATAAAAAAACGCAGCCAATGGCTGGTTAATGCGCGTTGAGACCATCTGAATAAACCAGACTTAACTATCAATACAGACTCCAAGCAACTAATCAATAAGAAGGGCCTAAAAGCCCTGAGTAGCTTTTCAGCCAAGACTCTCAAAATTTTTCAGACGCCCAAATTAAACGCTAACTAGATCGAACAACTGTCGCGCGAAAGGTTCCTTTGTAAGCCCAATGAATACTTTATTGAGATGAATCAGATATGAATCAAATAAGCATCGATAGGGCTTTGCTAACCATTTACCTAGTTAAAAAAAGCTAAACGGCTTGTTTTTTGTTCGATCTGGCCTACTTGGGTCGTAACTCTGCCTGCGGGTGGGTGGGTAGGCGGTGACCAGACTCATTGCAAGGGGTAAGCTCTGACGCTGTTTTTTCAAATGACTTTAAAATTCCCTGCAGCGGTCGATATATCTTGGGAATTAGTATTCATCCCCTAGGGATCGAGCACCTAACCATCTTTTATTAGCTGTCCCATGAAAAAAATACGCTTACTGCTCGTTTTCAGCATGGCCCTGCTTGCTGGCGCTTGCGAAACCACGTATTACCTGAACGGTGATAAGTATGTGGGCGACCTAAAAAGCCTGAACCGGCAGGGCAAAGGGACCTATTACTACTCCAATGGCGATGTATTCGAAGGTGAATTTGTTAATAACCACAGGCATGGACCGGGGACGCTAACGTACGCCAACGGTAAAAAGTGGATTACGGAATTTCGTAACAACTGGCCAGTCAGCTCCGGCTTATTGATCTATCCGAATGGGGATCAATTCGAGGGCGATATCAACAAAGGCGTCGCCAATGGACGCGGGGTATACACCTTTGCAGACTCTAGCCGCTATGTAGGACCGGTAAAAAACGACCAGATCAATGGCCATGGCACGATTACCTATTCCAACGGTGACCGTTACGTGGGCGAGCTCTGGAAGGGCAAGCCACATGGTCTGGGCCGTAAAAAATTCGCCGAGGATCGCGTGCCTCTGGAAGGTCGCTGGGATTCGGGTGGGTTTGTCAGACCTGAGCGGATCCGCTAATTAGTTAGCGAAAAAGCATTCATTGAGATCTGCTCAGCTCAGGTCAAAAAACTCCCATCAAGCCTTGCCTTGCAGCTCATCAATACTGTACATTTATACAGTTATCAATCGCCGTGTAGGCCGATCGAGGTGAGTTATGCTGCCCAAACCAATCTGTAGTCGAAATGAATACGAAATGGCACTTCGCGAAATGGAAGTCTATTTTGAACGTGAGCCCGAGCCTGGCAGCCCACAGGCCGCGCGCTTCGATGAATTATTACGAAGAGTCGAAAATTTCGAGGCTGCGCATTACGTCATCGAATGTCCTGGCTGCGGCGAGATACGGCTAGAGCTGCACGAAAACCATGTAAGTGCTAGCGACAATCTCAACAGCGTTACCGAGCAAGTGCTGGCTGAGTTTTGTCAGGGATGCGCATCTCACCTGAATGATCAATCCTGGCAAGTCAGCGATGGCAGTGTTTCCACGTGGGTCAAACGATCGACTGGGATTGGAACAAAAAACTCTTCACAAATTCGTAACAAGCGCTAGGTATCGTGTAAAGAATTTGGCGAATCTGCCGATTCAATCACTATATAAAACCTGAGACCTATTCGTAGGTTCACGCCATCATGAACGTCATTGCCTCTGAAGATATTGATCTGCTACTCGCCTTTAACAAAGGGCAGAGTGACGCTACTCATCGCATGGGCGAGAAGCAACGACACAAGATGATCAGCATGGGATACATTCGCCATACACGGTCTGGATACGTGATTACCCATCTCGGCCAAAAAATGGCTAAATCTCTGCAACTAGCCGTAGGCTAGATCAAGCACGCTTTACTAACGATTTACCCAAGAATTTTTACGCGGATGACGCAACCGGCAATTCTGCTTTGCGACCCCACTCATCCCATGAACCGTCATACACCTTCCAATCATCCTTGCCCAACAAGTGCAAACCAAGGGCGAGAATACATGCGGTTAAACCTGATCCGCAGGTGAGCGTCGCTGGCTTAGTAAAATCAAAGCCTGCCATAGTTAAGCGATCACGCATCTCATTGAGAGGTAACAACTCACGCGTGTTGGTATTCAAAAGATCTGCCCAATACAAATTCATGCTGTTAGGAATATGACCTGGTCGTGCACCTGGGTACCTATCTACCTCAGTTCCAGCAAATCGTCCCGCAGTGCGCGCATCAAGTAACTGCTCATCACTACTACCTGAAATGGTCAGCACATGCTGCCACAACGCGAGTAAATCACGCTCGTGATCTACATGGAATTGCGATGGTGAGAATTCGACAGCGCCTGCTTCAACCGCTTGCCCGTGTGACTTCCAAGATTTAAGGCCACCATCGAGAATCGATACACGGTCATATCCATACTGGCGAAACAACCACCAAACACGAGCAGCGCTATATAAGCCCGGCGTGTCATAAGCAATCACATGCGTCTGGTTATCTATACCCAACTTACCCACCTCACGAATAAAAATATCCTTGGGTGGAAATTTGCGTGGCAGAGGATTGTTTGGATTCGCAATTACTGACAAATCAAAAAATCCTGCACCGGGGATATGCTCCTGCACATATTCTGCTTTTGCATCGCGTCCGGTATCCGGCAAATGCACCGTAGCATCAACAATACGTATATGTGGCTGATGACGATGCTCTGCCAGCCACTGCGCACTAACTACTGCGCCAGGATAATTTAGAGAGATGTTAGTCATTTTGATTGTGACGGCGGTAGACCATTTTGTATCGCCACAAAATCAGCCAGCATCGGCACATAGCGTTGTGCCTGACCTGCAGCTTCCATCCCTGCGAACGAATTTTTTACCATCGCCTGTATAGGATGAAGCGCACCCACTTCATTGGCCAAACTACTTAAGTAGCGCATATCTTTGTGAGCATTACTAATCGTGAAGCGATGGGCGTTTTCATCGCCCTCCATAGTCCACTTCATAAACGTATCGTAAAAACCATTACGCATGCGACTACTACCCACTACCGCATGAAACTGCTCTTTCGATAAACCCGCTTTGCGTGCAATACCTATCGCTTCTGAATACAGCGCCGCGTAGCCCATCGCAATAAAATTATTAATTAACTTCATTTTGTGTCCAAGGCCTACGGGACCCAGATGCACCACATTGCCAGCCCAGCAATCGAGTATCGGTTTTACTTTATCAAACGTCGCCTGATCGGCTCCCACCATGGTATCGAGTGTTCCTGCTTCAGCCTCTGCTGGTGTTCTACCAAGCGGTGCATCAATTAATGTCATGCCATGAGCCTGAGCCGACTCTGACAAAGCCATAGTCGATACCGGATTCGACGTCGAACAATCAATAACTATCAATCCTTTTTTTCCTGAGGCAAAAATACCATCGGGACCATTCATGATGGCTTCAACCTGAGGTGAACCCGTAACGCAGAGATGAACAATATCTACCTTAGACGCCAGTTCTTTCGGTGATGTCGCCTCAGTCGCACCGAGCTTTTTCAAACGCTCAACCGGCTCGCGATTGGTATGTCCCATGATTACCAGAGAATATCCCTTAGTAAGAATATTTTTGGCCATACCCGCGCCCATTAAACCCACTCCAATAAATCCGATCACAGGCTTAGTCATGTCCGTCCCTTTAATTATTAATTATTTTTGAAAATTAAAAACTAACCACACCACTACGAAGGCAAACATACGCGGCCCACGTTGTTACCCCAGAATAGTCGCACCTTTCATCAACTCGGCACAACCCATACAATTTCAAGCACTTACGGGCCGCAGAGAATTGTCAAAATTTAAACTTCAAATACTCGCGTAAGCTATACGATCTTAACGTTGTTACGGACTGAATAGGCAATCAGGACAGATCGTGAGCGAGTACATCTTCTTCGGTGTTGGCATCATCAGTTTGGTGATTTCCTTGATACTGCTGTCGAGGTTCATCGCCTTTTGGTGGTCATTACTGATGCTACTCACCACCCCAGCTTGGTTCTATCTCGGGCTGACTCTTGGCAGCCAACTTGACGCGCGAGCTAGCCATAAAAAAGGCTCGGAGTTAGAACTCAAGATAGAGCAACTGTCAGTAGAACAGCAAAGGCTGCGCGAACAAAATCTCAAAGAAGAAAAAGACTTTGAAGAAAATCAGCGCGCGCAAACCGAACGCTGGAAAAAAGAAATCGAGTCACCAGGAGCCAAACAAGATTAATAATTGAAGTATTTATTTTTCATATTGGCTTAACGCCAAGGTACGTCAGTAGCCGTAAAGTCTGAAAGAACTTTTATACAACGAACCTCACAATCGCTCAGTTGTGCGATCAACCAACCTACCGCAAACCAAGCTGCAGGCTCTTTAGTCACTATCGCACGATAGTTTTCTAATGCGACCTGAAGATCGTTATAGGTACCTAATTCATTCTGAGCACGAGCCAATACTTTGCTGAACTGCTGGAATTTAGTAGTTTTGCATTCCCTCTCAATGAATTCTAAGCTGTAGCGTAATCGTTTCATTTTTTTACGAAGCGCGTGCCGCTCCTCTACCGTCAGTGAAGCGAAATTTTTTGCACCTTTAGTACATTTTTTTTGCCACTTTTTGATGACAGGTAAAATTTCAGACCAATGTGACTGCCTATGTTTTTCTGCCGATTGCAAATCGCGGCCAATTAATTCCAAAAACCATGATTGAATTTTTCTATCGCGAATAATAACGGCAGGTGACTGCATTCCCTCATGCACAGAAAATTCAATCAGAGGCGCATTAATTTTTCGCAGCTCTGGCCAGATACTCTCTGACATAACATCGATATCGCGGTTTTTACCCAGTTGAGCCGCAAGAAATTTAGCTTGATCAGACCAGGACTTAGCCTCAAATTTCTGGACCCGGGAAAATAATTTGAGCGCCGTTCGCAATCGTCGTAAAGCGACACGCAATTGATGGATATGCTCTGGTAAGAAACCTTCTTCTGAGGCGAGTTGTGAGGCATTCACCAGCGCATGTCTTACACATTCTTTTCTGACAGTATCGAAAAATTCTTCCAATGACATATCGTTAGTAATTATCACGTTCTGCGCTTTAGCAGGCGCCATAATTAGCTTAGTCTTGGCCAGGCCATTACCTCGCATAGACTTAGTGCGTACATCAAGCCAAACGCCATAATCACGGACGAGTCGAGTCCCGGCTTCGATCAAGGCCATGCTCGAACCAGATACTAATTCGAGCTCAATTTCATTCACGGGAAGTTTGAGTGACTCGGCTGTATGACCGAGAACCATAAGCAATGGATCCGCTTCTTTTTCTGTATTTGAAATAGATCCCGTATCAATGGCATAGTTGACAAGGCCGCGACGAGTCCTCAGATCGACTGAAAGGCGCTTGATGTCGGTTTCGTAAAGAGGTTTCAGTTCGCTAGCAGCCACATGTCGCATAGCCTTATGGAACTTTGCCCACTGATTTGACGAACTATGACGGCTAGTATCTAGCACTGGATCACTGCCTGGAGGAGTGACTAACCTTTCCGTATCTTCATGGCGTACAACTACAGCCGCTTGCGATGCAACCTTTAAGGTCTGATACCAAACGTTACCTTCTTTGCGAAGACGCAGCGCAATATTAGATCTCGCCAGCAATCGTGCATCAGTATCAAAGTACTTGGCTCGCAGACGCTTTGACGAACCACCTTTGGATTTGATAAATTTTTCTAGTGTCGCTTTTGATTCAGTAGGTATTTGAAATTTAAGCTCTATTTCCATGACACATACTCCGATTAAAAATTTAATCCTATGCGAGCACTCTGAAAATTTTGATAACCATCAAATACTAAGGCTATGAATACTGTGATCATGCATTCAGCTATAGAACGTACAACAGCGTATGTTGCCACCAACTTTCATGCCATTTACAAAAAGACGACAGTAGCGGTTAACTCACATAGTGCATTAACAATGAAATTTTGTGGCTATACCCTTTTTCATTCTAGTGACTTTTTGTAGTTCGTCAAACTCCTTATAGTTTTTAAGAGGAAGATACCTTCTAAGCGGGATTAACTCGATTTTGCCGTCTTATTGAAATTCTCACTTCACACATCTACTTAGATAGGTCACCTATGAACATTCGTACATTAATTTCTGCCAGTCTTATCGGTATTGTTATGGCGGTCAGCTCTGGATGTGCAGTCTCACGCGGACAAGAAACGGTCGG
>JACCDL010333764.1_pt1 | contig 16885 bp, 16 predicted proteins | sample 7441931 | NCBI WGS metagenome assembly JACCDL01 (sample SAMN15323437, study PRJNA562643) | freshwater metagenome | isolation source: river surface water | place: USA:Blue River Watershed | collected 2017-08-16 | reverse complement strand
GCTCGGACTCTCGCTCCGCATGACGCTCGCCCGCAAGGGTCGCCTCGTGCTCACGTCACTTGCGATCATCCTCGGTACGGGGTTCCTCTCGGGCACACTCATCTTCTCCGACACCCTGAACAAGACCTTCGATCGACTGTTCGCCGACGTCTTCCGCGACGTCGACGCCTACGTGCGCTCATCGCAGTTCGTCGAGGTTGGCTTCGGTGGCGAGCAGCGTGCACAGACACCAATTACTGCACTCGAGACCGTGCTTGCCGTCGACGGCGTGGATGATGCCACCGGCGACATCCAGGCATTCGCACGGATCATCGCCAAGGACGGCACACCAATGGGCTCGGAGAACGGACCGCCGACCTTCGGTGGGATCGCAACTGAATCCCTCGCAGGTCTGTGGACGATCGAGGAAGGTCGACTGCCGGTCGGACCGACGGAAATGGTGATGGACAAGGCAACGGCCAAGAACGCCGACTATGCGATCGGTGATCGCGTGCGCGTGACCGCACAATCGGGTAGCCGCACGTTCACGCTCGTCGGGATCGCCAACTACGGCGACGTGAGCTCCCCTGGCGGCGCGACGTTCGCGCTCTTCGACCAGCCGACGGCTTCGGAGTTTCTCCTCCGCGAAGGTTATGTAGATGCGTTCCTCGTCAAGGGCGACGGAACGCTCTCCGACGAGGACCTTGCGGCACGCATCACCGCGTCACTCGACCCGACCCTCAAGTTGGAAACGCTCACCGGTGCGCAAATCACCCAGGAAACCCAGGACCAGATCGGCCAAGTTCTCAGCTTCCTCACGATCTTCCTGACGGCGTTCTCGCTCATTGCGCTCGGCATCGGATGCTTCGTGATCTACAACGTCTTTTCGATCACGATCGCGCAGCGACTCCGTGAGAACGCGCTGCTCCGCGCGATCGGAGCGAGCAAGCGCCAAGTGTCGACGAGCATGTTCGTCGAGGCCGGCGTGATCGGTGTGATCGGCTCATTCCTCGGCTTCGCATCGGGGATCGGACTTTCACAAGCCCTGAGTGCACTCCTCAATGCCTTCGGCGTCGAGATCCCGACCAAGGGACTCAGCGTGAGTGTGAGCACGCTCGTGATCACCGTCCTCGTCGGCACGATCGTGACACTCGTGTCAGCGATCTTCCCCGCCCTGCGAGCTGGCCGCGTTCCACCACTCGCCGCCCTGCGCGATACTGCACTCGAAGTCGTCGACCAGCGTGGCCGTCGTGTACTCATCGGAGTCGTCGTGTCGGCACTCGGCGCACTCGGCATCACGTTGACCGCACTCGGTCGCTCGAACAACTTCCTCGGATTCGGGATCCTCTTCGTGTTCGCTGGCGTGATCATCATCGGGCCGGCGATCTCCAAGCCGGTCGCTCTCGCTCTCGGTCGACCGATCGAACGCTGGCGAGGCGTCACCGGAGGAATGGCACGTCAGAATGCGGCGCGCAACCCCAAGCGCACGGCCCGCACCGCCGCACCGGTGTTGATCGGCGTCGCGCTCGTCACCGCGTTCACCGCATTCGCCGCAAGCCTTCGCGCCGAGATTCGCGACACCATCGGGTCCTCGTTCCGCGGTGACTACGCGCTCAGCGTCGACAGCCAGGGCTTCGGCGGCATCCCTCTCACCGTCACCGATCAGATCGCTGCACTCCCCGCGGTCCAGCAAGCAACGGGAATCGGCTTCGTGTCGGTCAAGTTCGGGGAAGACTCGCGCTTCGCCGTCGTGATCGACCCTGCGACGACGGGGGGTCTGTATGACTTCACGATGCTCGAGGGTCGCCAGGACACGCTGTCGCCGACCGGAGTACTCGTCTCCAAGACGGTCGCAACCAACAAAGCATTGTCCGTTGGGTCGACCATCCCGATCACGTTGCTCGATGGCGACGTCGTGAACGCCAAGGTCGAGGGCATCTTCGACGGCGAAGGAACGTTCGGCAACTACGTCGTGAATCGCAAGTTGTTTACTGACACCTCGACTCCGCTGTTCAACAACTACGTCTACATCGTGAAGTCGCCAGGAGCCGACGACGAGGCACTCGAGTCCGCGGTCTCTGCGATCACGACAGAGCTGGGCATCGGCACCTTGCAGTCACGCGAGGAATTCATCGACGCCCAGGCCGCACAGGTCAACCAGATCCTCGGTCTGATCTACGGACTGCTCACGCTGTCGATCTTCATCGCCGTCGTCGGCATCGTGATCACCCTGCTGCTCTCGGTCTTCGAGCGCACCCGCGAAATCGGTCTCCTTCGCGCCGTCGGCATGACGCGCTCACAGGTGCGCACGACGGTGCGCTGGGAAAGCGTGATCACGTCCCTATACGGTGCGGTCGTCGGTGTCATCCTCGGCATCGTCATGGGCGCAGTCCTCATCGGCGTCCTCGCCGACGGTGGACTGAGTGCGTTCCGACTTCCGGTCACTGGAACGGTCGTCATCCTCGTTCTCTCGTTCATCATCGGTGTGCTCGCCTCGATCTACCCCGCACGACGCGCAACCAAGGTGAACGTGATGCGCGCGATCGCCTCGTAACAAATGTCGTCCGAACTCACCCCCGCGATGCTCGCGTTCGTTCGCGAGCGTCATCTCGCGACACTCACGACGTTGCGCAAGGACGGCTCTCCGCACGTGGTGCCCGTCGGCTTCAGTTACGACGACTCAGCCAACGTCGTGCGCGTGATCACCTTCTTCCCCTCGCAGAAAGCCATCAACGCACAACGCGGATGTCGTGCAGCGGTGTCGCAGGTGGACGGTGGTCGATGGATCACCTTCGAAGGCACGGCGCGACTCGTGACGATGGATTCCGATCCCGACGAGGTCCGCCGCGCAGTCGAGGGCTACGCGCAGCGTTATCGCGAACCAAAGACGCGTGAAAATCGCGTGGCGATCATCATCGACGTTGACAACGTGATGGGGCGAGTCGCCGACTAGTAGCCGGAGACTCGTCGATCATCGTCGTCGAGTGAAAACTGGACTGCGGCGGGGTGGGTGTCACCGCGAGTGATGTCTCGCTCGATGTACAGCGGAGTGAAGTTCGGGCGCATCAATGGCTCGTGCATCGTCTGGCAACCCGGGCACCAATACAACACACGGTGTGCTTCACCGTGGTGCGTGACCTTGATCGTGTCATGGCATCGATGGCACGTCTTGCCCTGTCGCCCGTACACCGCGAGCCCACCTGGAACTTCCGGCGCTGTCACGCGGTCCGCGTGGTGCAGATTGGCCTGCAACAACTCCGCAGCGAGCTGCACGATCTCGCGGCACTCGGCACGCTTCAACGTGGCGATCGGTGCCCATGGAGAAATCTCACACGACCAGAGGATCTCGCAGCGATACACGTTGCCGACCCCGCACATCACGCGCTGGTCGAGCAACACTTCGGCAACGGTCATGTCGGGTTCGTCGTAGTTCATCATTCGATCGACGCATTCCTCGAGATCCGCATCCACTCTGCACAAATCGGGTCCGAGTCGACCGAGGATCGGGTGTCGACGCGGATCGAAGTCGCGATACGTCTCGACGACGGGTGCGCTGAAGCACACGGCGATCCAATCTTCGACTGCGAGTACGACGCGCGCGCGATGCTCGGGCTTGCGCCACCGTTCGCCCACTCGATAGAGGTGCCACGAGCCCGTCATGCGCATGTGCGTATGCAACACGACGCCGTCATCCCAGATGATCTCGAGGTGTTTGCCGCGACTGCGCACTTCTTCGATCGTCTGACCAATCTGTGGTCGCAGTCCGACGAGACGTGGGGCGTCGAAGTCAACCATCTTCTTGCCGAGTAGCGCGGTCCGCAAGGCGACTGCGGTCCTATAGATGGTGTCGCCTTCGGGCATGACTGAAGAATATTCACTCGCCCAATCTGGATGCGGGATGGGGATCGAAAAAGTTACGGAAGTCGACCGACGGATGCGAGTGCGAGTCGAATCAGTCGGTCATGACCGCTCGTCATCTCCTTGCGCATCTGTTCGCTCGTCGCTTGCTCGGGAGTGAACCACCCGAGATCGAGTGCTTGCTGCGTCGGATGACAGTCACCCGACACCGGAACGACGAATGCGAGGCTGACTGCATGGTGACGGGGGTCATGAAATCCCGTGATCGAGGGATCCGGGAAGTATTCGACGACCGTGAATGGCGCGGGTTCGAGGGGAATACGCGGCAAGGCAAGGGAGCCAAGGTCCTTCTCGAGGTGGCGCAGGAGTGCCTCGCGGATCCGCTCGCCGAGGAGCACACGACCCGACACGACGGTCCGGCTGATCGAGCCATCAGGGGCCTGGCGAAGCAGCATCCCGACGTGGGTCACCTCCCCCATGTCGTTGACCCGCACCGGAACCGCGTCGACGTACACGAGCGGAACCTGGCCGCGGACAGCGTTCAGGGTCTCGGTGTCCAGCCAGTTCGTGCGTGTATCGATGCTGTCGGTCACGGGGTCTCCTCGGGTGGTCCACCTTCATTGTCTCAGAAACGATGGTCGCCATGTGCGCATCCACCATGCGGATGCCAAGATGGCGTGATGAGCGACTCCCGTCGGAACAACAGTGCGGTCATTCTCGGGCTCTTCATCCTCGGTGCCGGAGTCACGCACTTCGTCAACCCGACGTTCTTCGACGCCATCGTTCCACCGTGGATGCCGTTCGGGGAACGATTCTGGACGATCGTGAGCGGCATCGCAGAGGTCCTGATCGGCATTGGCGTGTTGCGTCGCTCGACGAGGAAGCGAGCGGCGCTGGCCGCGTTCGTGCTGTTCGTCGCGGTCTATCCCGCGAACCTCTACATGGCCTGGGACTGGAGAGACCGCCCCTTTGGCGACCAGCTCATTTCACTAGGTCGACTGCCCTTTCAGTTCCTCTTCTTCGCCTGGGCACTTTCGGTCGCGCGAGGAGCCGAGGACACTCGTGCTACCAGTTCTTAAGTCGAGTCACTAAGAACGAGAGGGCTCTACCAGTTCCCTGCCACGTATTTGGTCTCGAGGAATTCGAGCAAGCCGTCGTGACCGCCCTCGCGACCGATTCCCGATTGCTTCACGCCACCGAATGGTGCGGCTGGGTCTGACACGAGTCCACGGTTCAAGCCGACCATTCCCGACTCCAGCGCCTCGGCGATTCGCATGCCCTTGCCAACATCCTTGGTGAACACGTAGGACACGAGGCCGTGGTCGACGTCGTTCGCTTGGCGCAGCATCTCTGCCTCCTCGGTGAATGACACGATCGGAGCGATCGGTCCGAAGATCTCCTCCTGCAGGAGCGGGTCATCCGCTTTCACGTTGCCGAGGACCGTCGCTTGAAAACCGAATGCAGGATCGGACACCGCGGCTCCGCCACACAGCACTGTGGCACCACGCGCAACCGCACCGTCGACGAGCGCGCCTACTCGTTGCTGCTGTGTCTTCGACACGAGCGGCCCAAGTGTCGTATGAGCAGCAAGACCATCACCGAGCACGAGTTTGGACATGCGATCGACGAACTTGGAAGTGAACTCCTCGAGCACCGCCTCGTGCACGAAGAATCGATTCGCCGCGGTGCATGCAGCTCCACCGTTGCGCATCTTGGCAAGCATCGCCCCATCGACTGCGACGTCAACGTCGGCGTCCGCGCACACGATGAGTGGTGCATTGCCGCCGAGTTCCATGCTGCAGTTGATGATTCGCGTCGCAGCTTGCTGGAGAAGCAGCGACCCTACGCGCGTCGAGCCGGTGAAGGACAGCTTGCGCACCCGACCAGAGTTGAGCATCGCCTCGACGGCGGGCGCTGGCTGGTCGGTGACGACGACGTTCACCACGCCATCGGGCACTCCTGCACGCACGAGGATGTCGGCGATCGCAAGTGCGGTGAGCGGGGTGTCGTGTGCAGGCTTCAACACCAGACTGCACCCCGCTGCGAGTGCGGGTCCGATCTTGCGGGTCGCCATCGCGGCGGGGAAGTTCCACGGCGTGGCGAGCAGGGCGACACCAACGGGCTGGCGGCTCACGAGCAACCAGTTGTTCCCACTTGGTGCACGGCGATAGTCACCGTCGATGCGCACCGCCTCCTCACCGAACCAACGGAAGAACTCAGCCGCATACGTGACTTCTGCGCGTGCGTCGGTGATCACCTTTCCCATCTCGAGAGTGATCAGTTGTGACAACTGCTCGTGCTCGGAGATCATCAACTCGTACGCGCGACGGAGAATCTCGCCTCGCACGCGTGGCGCTGTCTTGCTCCACGAGTCGAAGGCTCGGTCAGCGGCAGTGACTGCCGCAAGACACTGTTCGATCGTCGCATTCGACACCTTCGTCAACACGCCACCGGTCGCGGGGTTGATGACGTCGATCGACGACGGTCCGTTCACCCATGCCCCACCGATGAGCGACCCAGTGTTGACCTCGAGCGGAAGCGTCACGGCACCTACTTCTGCAGCTCGACGCCTGCGATCTGCTTGATGCGATCGCGGAGGAACTCGAAGGCGGTCGTACCCTTCGCGACGACGACGTCATCGGCGGGATGCAAGAAGAGTGGCGTTGACACCCGTGAACGCTTCGCTGCGTCGCCCGTCGGATTCGTCACCTGGTGCGTCGTGCTCGGATAGAACCCGCCCGTCGCATAGTCGAGCATGTCACCTGCGTTGATCGCCACGCTGCCCGGATCACACGGAACGTCGTGCCACTTCCCCGCCAGATCTCGCACCTGCAGTCCAGGCTCGTTCGACGCGGGGAGCACCGTGATCATGTTGATGTCCTGGTGCGCCGCTGCGCGAACCGATCCCTCTGGCTCATCCCCACGCAGTGGTGGATAGTGCAGGATGCGCAACAACGTTCGCTGTGTTCCGTTGATCATCTCGGACAGTGGCATCGTGAACTGCTTGGAGATGTCCGTGGGTGTGAACTCCTCGACCCACGACAACAGCTCTGCGGCGAGCGAGAACCCTGCGTCATACATTTCCCTCGCTACTCGGGACTCCGCCTCTGGCTGACGACCCCAGGGATACCAGTGGAAATACTCCTTGATGTCCTTCTTCGAAAAGCCGACGGCAGTCTCTGCCTCTTCCATCGGTCGATAACCGTCTTGACCGCCCTCGTCCGGCAAGAAATCCCACTTGCGCTCAGAACGGAAAAAATCGAGCCATTCCTGTTGCAACCGCTGCACCATCGAATAGTCGATCGGGTGATTGACGAGGACGGCGAATCCCGTTTCGCGCAACGATCGCGTGAAATCGCGAGCAGCTGTTGCGGATCGGTAGTCGACGACGGCGACGTCCATGACTCCACACTACGGCGCGATCGAAGCGCCAACACCTAATGTTGCAGGGTGCTCAAGTCCCGACTCGTACTTGTCTTGCAAGTTTCGGTCGGTTTGCTCGCCGCGGGATACGGCGTGATGTTCACGATGCTGGACGACTGGCGCGAAGAGTTCGGCATCCAAGAAACAGGTCTCGGATTCATCGTCGCCGTCGGCTTCTTCACCTCGTTCATCGCTCAACTCACGCTCGCACCACTTGCCGACAAGGGACTCGCACGCAAGATGCTGACGTTTGGATTCGCGCTCAACGTGGTTGGCGCACTGGTCATGGCCTTCGGATCGAGTCTTGTCGTGTTCATCGTGGGTCGAACGCTGATGGGCATCGGCACTGGCATCGCGATACCCGCCACCCGCCGAATCATCATCGTGAGCGATCGCGACCATGTCGGTCGCAATCTGGGTCGAGGTGTGTCGATCGAAGTCGGTGGCTTCGCACTCGGACCGATGATCTCTGCACTCACCGTCGGCGCGTTTGGACTTGCCGCACCATTCCTCATCATGGCAGTGCTCATCTTGCTCGCGGCTGTCGTCATCTCCCGCGCGAACGTGCCTGAAACTCCGCCAGAGGATCGCACCACGGAACGCTTCGCCTTCGACCTTTTGCGAATTCGCCCACTGGTCGGTGCGATACTCGTCGGTCTCGCGCTGTACGTCATGATCGGCGTGTTCGATCCGCTGTGGGTCGTCATGATGGACGACATGGGTGCACCGAGTTGGGTCGCCAATGCGGGTGTGTCGCTCTTCGGTCTCCCGTGGATCTTCTTCGGGACGATGGGTGGCAAGATCGCCGAACGTCACGGACCGTTCCGTGTGAGTGCCTTCGGTCTTCTCGCAGGTGCGGTGTACATGCTCATCTACGGCACGCTCGAATCTCCCTACCTGTTGCTCGGAATCGCCCTCACGCAGTCGGCACTCGATGCATTCACCGTGACGGGAACCGGCATCGCCGTGTCGCAGTCGGTCCCCGAAGAGCGACAGGCCGGAGCCTCGGGGCTCCTCGGTGGGATGCAGACGCTGACCGGCGGAATCGCGGCGATGTTCTCCGGTGTGATCTACGAGCATCTCGGGCGGCGGAGTGCCTTCGGCATCACGAGCGTCACGATGACGGTCCTCGTCGTTGCGGGCATCGCGATCGCAGGATTGTCCGTACTTCGTCATCCATCCACTAGGGCCACGACGACGACTTCGCAATAGAGTCGGGCCATGGAATTTCGATACCTCGGAAGAAGTGGGCTCAAAGTCTCGGCGATCAGTTACGGCAACTGGATCACCCACGGCAGTCAAGTCGAAGAGGACGCCGCACGCTCCTGCGTGAAGCGGGCACTCGATCTCGGCATCACCACCTACGACACCGCAGACGTCTACGCAGGCACAAAAGCCGAGGAAGTCCTGGGTCGAGCACTTTCGGGCATCCGTCGCGAGAGCATCGAAGTGTTCACGAAGGTCTTCTGGCCGACGGGTTCCGGACCGAACAATCGCGGCCTGTCCCGAAAGCACATCATGCACTCCATCGACGCGTCGTTGAAGCGCCTGCAACTCGACTACGTCGACCTCTATCAAGCACACCGCTTCGACAACGAGACACCGCTCGAAGAGACGATGCTCGCGTTCGCGGACATCGTTCGCCAGGGAAAAGCCCTCTACATCGGCGTCTCGGAGTGGAATGCCGACGAGATCACTCGTGGTGCTGAACTTGCGCGTCAGATGAACGTGCCATTCATCTCCAATCAGCCGCAGTACTCGATGCTGTGGCGAGTCATCGAAGAAGAAGTGGTCCCCGCGAGCGAACGTGAGGGCCTCTCACAGATCGTGTGGTCGCCGATCGCTCAAGGCGTGCTCACTGGTAAGTACCTCCCGGGTCAACCACCACCGGCAGGATCACGTGCGACCGATGAGTTGAGTGGCAAGAACTTCATCTCGCGTTGGATGAGCGACGAGGTCCTCGAGCGCGTCCAGCAACTGAAGCCACTCGCAGATCGTGCGGGACTCACGATGGCGCAACTCGCGATCGCCTGGGTCTTGCAGAATCGCAACGTTGCCTCGGCAATCGTTGGAGCGACGCGTCCGGAACAACTCGACGACAACGTGAAGGCCGCGAACGTCAAGCTCGACTCTGATCTGATGAAGGCGATCGACAAGACCTTGGAAGGTCTCATCATCACCGATCCGCGCAAGACCGAGTCTCCAGCAACTCGGCCATAACCCTCAGCTCGGGCCGGAGAACATCCCTCCGCGCTCACTCGACTGCGGGAGCGGTGGCTCGCCCTCGAAGCGCGCGATTTCTGCGCGTCCGACGACGTGCCAGTGAACTTCGTCCGGTCCGTCGGCGAGTCGTAACGTGCGCTGTCCTGCATAGAGGCGAGCAAGTGGCGTCCACTGCGACACGCCGGTCGCACCGAACACCTGGATCGCTTCGTCGATGATCTTGCACACGCGTTCCGGCACCATTGCCTTCACCGCGCTCACCCAGATGCGGGCCTCGGCGTTGCCCATCGTGTCCATCGCCTTCGCGCCACGCAACACCATGAGTCGCATCGCTTCGATCTCGATACGGGCTTTGGCGATCACCTCGGTGTTCTTGCCGAGTCGCGCCAACGGCTTTCCGAATGCTTCACGATGCAACCCGCGACGAATCATGAGCTCGAGCGCGCGTTCTGCGGCACCGATCGAGCGCATGCAGTGGTGGATGCGACCTGGTCCGAGGCGCACCTGAGAGATCTCGAATCCACGGCCCTCTCCGAGCAACATGTTCGAGGATGGCACTCGGACGTCGGTGAAACGCAGGTGCATGTGACCGTGTGGTGCATCGTCTTCGCCGAACACCTCCATCGGCCCGAGGATCTGCACGCCCGGGGTGTCCATCGGCACGAGGATTTGTGAATGACGGCGATGTGGCGGCCCATCAGGGCTCGTCATCACCATGCAGATCAGGATCTTGCATCGCGGGTCACCTGCTCCGGAGATGTAGTACTTCTCTCCGTTGATCACCCATTCATCACCATCGAGAACCGCGCGACATTCCAAATTCTTCGCATCCGACGATGCGACGTCTGGCTCCGTCATCGCGTATGCAGAGCGAATCTCACCGTTGAGCAACGGCTTCAACCAACGTTCCTTCTGCTCCGGCGTTCCCACGCGCTCAAGCACTTCCATGTTCCCGGTGTCGGGAGCACTGCAGTTCATGCATTCCGAGGCGATGGGGTTCTTGCCGAGCTCGGCGGCGATGTATGCGTAGTCGAGGTTGGAGAGTCCTTCTCCGGTCTCCGCGTTCGGCAGGAAGAAGTTCCACAGCCCCTTGGCCTTCGCTTTGTTCTTCAAACCCTCGAGCAACTCCAATTGACCCGGTGCATACTGCCAGCGGTCGGGGCGGCCCTCGCCCAGTTTGAAGAACTTCTCGGTCACGGGATCGATCTCGTCACGAATGAACGCGGTGACCGCCTCGAACAACGGAACCGCCTTGGCGGACATCGCCAAATTCATCGCGTCGTCGGTCGTGATTCCTGAATGCATTCCTGGTGCGGGCATACCGCCACGCTACCCCTCGCCCTACTGACGAAGTCCTATCGAAGTGGCGACAACACCACCAGTGGAATTTCGCGCGATGTCTTTTGTTGGTACGAGCGATAGCCCTTGTACGCGGCTTCGACACTCGGCCACCAGCGCGTGCGCTCGTCGGGAGTTGCCGTCCGGGCCGTCATCGCCACCGTTGGTCCACCCTTCACTCGTGCTTCGACACGCGGGTTTGCGACGAGATTGAGGTACCACGCTGGATGATGGTCATCGCCGCCACGTGAAGCCACGATGACGACATCGTCACCCTCCTGGATCGGTGAGGTCAGCAAGACGGTTCGCTTCTCGCCCGACTTGCGCCCGACCGTGGTCAACTCGACAACCGGCATCACGCCGACTTGCCACCCTGCCCTGCCGCCGGTCACCGCCATGATCACACGGTGAACCGCATTCATACCTTTGAGGAATCCGTCGCTTGGCATGGTTCAACCTTACGCCTCGCTCGCAGTCACTCGACACCCGTAGTGTGCTGGGGATGAAAGATCTCTTCTCCCTCAAAGGTCGCGTCGCACTCGTCACTGGTGGCTCTCGCGGCATCGGTGCGATGATCGTGCAGGGCTTCCTCGAGCACGGCTGCTCGCGTGTCTACATCACTGCACGAAAAGCGGCCCAGTGCGATGCCGCAGCCAAGGAGCTCTCCGAGTACGGCGAATGCATCTCGCTCCCCGGTGACGTATCGACGACGGAAGGCATTGCCGTCCTTGCGTCACAAATCGCCGAACGCGAAGAGCGCCTCGACATCCTCGTCAACAATGCAGGTGCAGCATGGGGTGCAGAGTTCGACACGTTCCCCGAATCGGGATGGGACAAGGTCGTCGACCTCAACCTGAAGACACCGTTCTTCCTCACTCAGGCACTCGCTCCACAGTTGCGCAACGCAGGCGCATCAGGACATCTTGCAAAGGTCATCAACGTCGCTTCGATCGATGGCATCTCCATCAACCAGATGGAGACCTATTCCTATGCAGGAAGCAAGGCCGGACTCATCCACATGACCAAGCGCATGGCGCTGCGCCTCGCCAAGGACAACATCATCGTCAGCGCAATCGCGCCCGGTGCATTCGCGAGCGAGATGAACAAGGTCGCCCGCGACCACGGTGACGCGATCGCTCCAATGATTCCTGCCGGTCGCATCGGGACGCCCGAGGACATGGCGGGAGCGGCGATCTATCTCGCATCTCGTGCCGGCGACTATGTCGTCGGATCGACGCTCATCGTCGACGGTGGCGTCACCTACGCACGCTGAGAACGGTTCGCGCCGACGCAGCGATACATTCAGGGTCAGTCGTCATGGTCATCGAACCCAAGATCCTGCTCTTCTACAAGTTCACACCTCTCGCCGATCCGGACGCCATCCGTCTCTGGCAACGCGAGCTCTGTGAGCGCTGGGGGCTGACCGGGCGGATCTTGCTCTCCAAGGACGGGATCAATGGAACCGTTGGAGGTTCGCTCGCATCGGTGAAGAAGTATCTCCGCACCACCCGTGAGTATCCGGCGTTCAAGGACATCGATTTCAAGTGGTCGGAAGGAACCGGTGAGGACTTCCCGCGGCTCGAGGTGAAGGTTCGTCCCGAGATCGTCACCTTCGGTCGGCCGGAGGAGATCAAGGTCGACGAGAACGGGATCATCGGCGGAGGGACGCACCTCGCACCACACGAAGTGCACGAACTCGTGGAACGCCGTTCAGACGTCGTGTTCTTCGACGGACGCAATGCGTTCGAGGCACGCGTGGGAAAGTTCCGTGACGCAGTAGTGACCGATGCGCAGACCACTCCGGACTTCGTTGCAGAACTCGAGAGTGGAAAGTACGACCACCTGAAGTCCAAGCCGATCATCACGTACTGCACGGGTGGAATTCGTTGTGAAGTGTTGACGGTGCTCATGAAGAATCGCGGATTCCAAGAGGTGTACCAAGTCGACGGTGGGATCGTGCGCTACGGCGAGACGTTCAAGAATTCGGGACTGTGGGAAGGCTCGCTCTATGTGTTCGACCGCAGGCTCGTCACCGACTTCGCCGATGGAGCCGCGTTACTCGGAACCTGCGACTACTGCGACGAGCCCACGAAAGACTTCTACAACTGCACAACGAGTACGTGCCGCAAGCGGACACTCGTGTGTGCGAACTGTGCGTCGGCGACACCTGCGATCGAGTGCGTCGAGTGCAGGGCGAGCTTTACGCCATCTGCGTCGTAGCTGGTCAGTTCAGCAGCGCTTTCATGACATCAATTTCTGCCAACTGCGTTTTCACAACCTCATTGGCAAGCGTGCGCACCGACTGATTCCGTCCGTCACGCAACACGTCATTGGCCATTTCGACGGCACCTTCATGGTGGGCGATCATTCCCTCGAGCCACGCCCGATCGAATTCACCACCACTCAGTGAGCCGAGTGCGGCAAGTTCGTCTTCGGTCAACATGCCCTTCATTTCGTGCATGTGGTCATCACCCAGGTCATTCGCCCGTGTTGCGAGGTCTCGCAAAAGGGCAATCTCGATTTCTTGAACCGACTTGATCTGCTGGGCGAGTTCGACCACTTCCGTACTCGCACCTCGTGAGGGCTCGAGAGCCATGTCCGACATGACGATCGCCTGCTCGTGATGCGGCAACATCATCTCCACGAACATCGCATCAATGACATTGAGCTCATCGGTCGACTCTTCCTGCTGGTCTTGCGTGCTCGTATTCGCCGACGAACATGAGGCCAACACGCACACGGCTCCAACAACGAACGCGCGACTGAGCTGGCTCAACGTCATCGTTGTGCCTTCGACTGATCGGTCATGCGTTGAGTCTGGTCGCCGGCAACCTCCGATGTCTCACCAAGCCCGAAGTTTGAGGCTCACTCGACCGATCAGACGAGGAATGACACACACCATTACGATGTGACCCCATGCGCGCACTCTTCAAGCCGTCTGCCGCTCCGGGTCTGGAGATGATCGAGTGTCCCGAGCCAACTCCGGGACCCAATGACGTCAAGATTCGCGTCGAGCGAACCGGGATCTGCGGCACAGACCTGCACATCGAGGCATGGGATGCCTGGGCCGCGTCGGCAGTCAATGCTCCGCTCATCATCGGCCATGAATTCTCGGGGCGAATCGTCGAACTGGGATCCGACGTCACCTCGCTGGAGGTCGGCGCCCTCGTGTCGGGCGAGGGTCACGTCATCTGTGGAACGTGCCGCAACTGCCGCGCCGGAAGACGCCACATGTGCAAGAACACGTCCAGTGTCGGTGTCAATCGCAACGGAGCGTTCGCCGAATACGTCGTCATTCCCGCGAGCAACGTGTGGGTCCACTCGGCTGCAGTCGATGCTGAACTCGGCGCAATCTTCGATCCGTTCGGGAATGCGGTGCACACGGCACTCGCCTTTCCAGTTGCAGGTGAAGACGTACTGATTACTGGAGCTGGTCCAATCGGGTTGATGGCCGCCAAGGTCGCTCGCCACGTCGGCGCCCGATACATCGTGGTGAGTGACATCAACGAATCACGGCTGGCACTCGCCCGCACTATGGGCGTCGATGTCGCCGTGAACCCACTCACATCGAGCATCGCTGAAACTCAGAAGACTCTCGGCATGAAGGAAGGCTTCGACGTCGCTCTCGAGATGAGCGGTGCACCGACTGCACTCCCCGACATCCTCGACAATCTCGCGCACGGTGGCCGAGTCGCGGTGCTCGGTCTTCCGAGCAAGGAGATTTCGATCAACTGGGCGAAACTCGTCACCCACATGATCACGATCAAGGGCATCTACGGGCGAGAGATGTATGAGACCTGGTACGCGATGAACTCGCTCATCCAAACCGGTCTCGACATCCGTGACGTCATCACCGATCGCTTCCCGGCATCGGAGTGGCAATCGGCGTTTGCAGCTGCACGCTCGTCGAATTCCGGCAAAGTCGTCATGGACTGGTCGTAGGTCGCACGATGTACACCAAGACACGCGCCGAATTGCGCAAGACCCTTGATGAGATCAAGTCCGCCGGCTTGTACAAACAGGAACGGCTGCTCGACTCCCCCCAGGCTCCACACGTCGAAAGCGGCGATCGAGACCTCCTGAATTTCTGTTCCAACAACTACCTCGGTCTGGCCAACCACCCCGATGTCATCGCCGCAGCGAAGCAGTCGCTCGATGCGAACGGGTTTGGCATGGCGAGTGTCCGCTTCATCTGCGGCACCCAGTCCCAGCACGACGAACTCGAATCACGACTTTCGCGCTTGCTTGGCACCGACGCCACGATCTTGTTCCCTTCGTGCTTCGATGCCAATGGTGGCGTTTTCGAAGTCCTCCTCGACCAGGGTGATGCCGTCATCTCAGACGAACTGAACCACGCGTCGATCATCGACGGCATCCGACTCTGCAAAGCGACTCGCTATCGCTACAAGAACCGCGACATGGCAGACCTGGAGGCGCAACTTGTGGCCGCAAAGGGTGCTCGCCGCACACTCATCGTTACTGACGGCGTGTTCTCCATGGACGGATCCTTCGCACCACTCCCAGAGATCTGCGATCTCGCCGAGAAATACGACGCCCTCGTCATGGTTGACGACTCACATGCGATCGGGTTCATCGGAGCCAATGGTGCTGGAACTCCAGAGATGTTCGGCGTACGGGACCGCGTCGACATCCTCTCAGGAACGTTGGGCAAAGCACTCGGCGGTGCGTCTGGTGGTTACATCAGTGCACACCAAGAGATCGTCGACCTGCTCCGTCAGCGTGCTCGCCCCTACCTTTTTTCGAACTCGATTCCGCCAACGGTCGTCGCTGGATCACTCGTTGCACTCGATCTCGTCGCCAAGGGCGGCAAGGCACGTGAGACGCTTCAGGAGAATGCCAAACGATTCCGCGACAAGATGGCTGCCGCAGGTTTCACCCTCCTGCCAGGTGAGCATCCGATCGTGCCGGTGATGTTCGCTGACGAACACGAAGCAGTTCGCATGGCGAGTGCGCTGTTCGGCCTCGGAATCTACGTTGTGGCGTTCTCGTATCCGGTCGTGCCGATGGGCAAGGCCAGAATTCGCGTGCAAATTTGTGCAACACACACGAGCGATGACATCGACAAGTGTGTAGCCGCGTTCGTCGCGGCACGTGACCAACGCTGACGCTTACTCGACGCGCATCCCGCTAATCGCGCGGGCGATCACCAGCTGCTGAATCTCTGAGGTTCCCTCGAAGATGGTGTGAATCTTCACGATGTTTTGCGAGTAACTCAATTACTATTCCATGATGCCTTCAATCGAGACTGTACGTCTCAGCAGTCACCAACTTCACGATGGTATTGCAGTGACGGCGCGGGCATTTTGGCCTGATCCCTTGTTCGGATATTTCGCAAGAGACAGTGTGCGCGAGCATCGAAATATGCCTCGTTACGTCCGTGCAATCTTGAATGATGCCATACGTCATGGTGAAGTCGATGCAGCAATCTCAAATGGACGAGTCCTCGGAACGGCCTCATGGCTCCCTCTCAATGGAACCCCCCGATCCGATTGGCGAGAATTGCTCATCACCGCACAATGCCTTCCATCTATCGTCATGGGAAGAAACAGGCTCATGGCAATCAAAATTCTCCGCGCCATGGACAAAAAACACCCACATGAACCACATGTGTATCTGGCACTACTGGGCGTTGATCCCTCTGCCCAGGGCCAAGGGATTGGTCGGAAACTTCTACAACCGCGACTAGATGATTGTGACGCGAATGGCGTTTCTATTTATTTAGAAACACAAAAGCAAGAAAACCTCGCGTACTACGGACGGTTTGGATTCTCGGTACGAGACACAGTCTCTTTTGACGGTTGTCCGACAATCTGGAGCATGTGGCGAGAGCCTCGCTGATCAAAAAAATTTATTCAATGCGCAAGCCAGAGATTGCACGAGCAATCACCAACCGCTGAATTTCTGAGGTGCCCTCGAAGATGGTGTGAATCTTGGCGTCACGGTGCCAGCGCTCGACTGGGTATTCGCGTGTGTAGCCATAGCCACCCAAAATCTGGATCGCATCTTCGGTAACTCGCACCGACATCTCTGACGCGTAGTACTT
>JACCDL010676700.1_pt1 | contig 16896 bp, 15 predicted proteins | sample 7441931 | NCBI WGS metagenome assembly JACCDL01 (sample SAMN15323437, study PRJNA562643) | freshwater metagenome | isolation source: river surface water | place: USA:Blue River Watershed | collected 2017-08-16 | reverse complement strand
CCCTGACCCAGGGCGCTGGCTACCAGACCGGCGAGGTTTGGGGTCTTGGCATTATGTTCTCCGGCAACTCCAAGCACATCATTGAGCGCCAGCAATCCGGCAGAACCTTTATCGCCGCTGGTGAGCTACTGCTCCCGGGTGAAGTGACCCTTCAGGCCAATGAGGTCTTTAGTGCTCCCGAGGTGGCAGCGGTTTACTCAAGTGCGGGCATCGACGGCACTACCAACCGGATTTACTCCTGGTTGCGCGCAAGGCCTAACCACCCAACCAATATTCGACCTAGACCACTGACCCTGAATGTTTGGGAGGCGGTCTACTTCGATCACAATCTCGAGAAACTGTCGCAACTGGCTGAGGTTGCGAAGAGCATCGGAGTCGAACGATTCGTCTTGGATGATGGCTGGTTCGGAGCGCGTCGCGATGACCTTCGAGGCTTGGGCGACTGGGTGGTGTCCGAAGATGTCTGGCCTAACGGCCTGGGCCTACTAATTGAAAAGGTCAAAGCATGCGGCATGGAGTTTGGCCTGTGGTTCGAGGGCGAGATGCTCAATGCTGATTCCGATGTCTATCGGGATCACCCGGATTGGATTCTCAAGGTCGGCGACCGAGTTCCACCCGAGGGTAGACACCAGCACGTTTTAGACATCACCAACCCACAGGCCTACCAGCACCTGTTTGCTCAGGTCGACAAGGTTTTGAGCGAGAACGATATTGCCTACATCAAATGGGATCACAATAAGTTCATCCTCGAGCCAGCCAGCGGTGAAGTTCCAGCTGTGCACAAGCAAACCGAAGCCATTTATCGCTTTTTTGATGAGCTAAAGCTGCGTCACCCAGGGCTTGAGATTGAGTCCTGTGCTTCTGGAGGTGGTCGTATTGACCTGGGCATGGCACAGCATGCCGATCGATTCTGGACCTCGGACTGCAACGATGCCGCTGATCGCCAGCGCATCCAGCGCTACACCCAGTTTGCGATTCCGCCAGAGCTGCTTGGTTCTCACATCGGACCGACCAAATCTCACACCACTTTGCGCGTGCACGAGCTTTCTTTCCGAGCGGTAACAGCGCTGTTTGGCCACGCTGGACTGGAGTGGGATGTCACTCAGTGCACTGAAGCAGAGCTTGCTCAGCTGAAGTCATGGGCGAGCTACTACAAGGCAAATCGCGACCTGTTGCACTCGGGCCAAATGGTTAGAGTTGACCGATCCGATGACACAAGTTTTGTTCACGGAGTGGTGTCGCAAGACCAGCGCAGGGCAATCTTTGCCTACGCAACCCTTGGCACGCAGGGTGGATCTCGGCCCGCCGGCATTCGCTTTGCAGGGCTTAGGGAAAACGCCAACTATCGCGTAAAAGCTGCCTTCCCGGCCGGTGAGCCAAAGTTCCTTCAGCGCGCCCAGGTGCAGTGGCTCGACGGTGTCGAACTGAGTGGCAGCGCGCTGATGCACATGGGCTTGCGTGCCCCAATTTTGTTCCCTGACAATGCCTTCCTAATTGAAATCGAGGAAATCTAAATGCTGAACCTTCAAAAGCTCCACTTCGGTGGCGACTACAACCCGGAGCAATGGGACAAGTCGGTCTGGAAAGAAGACATCGAGCTGATGCAAAAAGCCGGTGTGAACCTAGTGTCACTCGGCATCTTCTCCTGGGCCAAGCTTGAGCCAAGTGAGGGGAAGTATGACTTTGCCTGGCTTGATGAGGTAGTTGAGCTACTTCACAAGGGTGGAATCAGCATCGACATGGCAACCGCTACGGCTTCGCCACCGGCCTGGTTGACCCTGGCATATCCAGATGTGCTGCCGGTGAACTTTGATGGCGTGCGGCTAGCTCACGGTGGTCGCCAGCAGTACTGCGCAGCCAGCCCGGTTTACCGCAAGAAGGCGGCGGCGCTAGTTGAGCAGATCGCTAAGCGATATGCCAAGCACCCAGCGGTAGTGATGTGGCACGTGAACAACGAATATGGTTGCCACGCTCCCTACTGCTACTGCGAAAACTCGCGCTCTGCTTTTGTGAATTGGCTAAAAAAGAAGTACGACAGCATCGAGGAGCTCAACCACGCTTGGGGCACTGACTTCTGGTCGCAGCGCTACTACAAGTGGAAAGAGATCGTGGTGCCAAAGCGCACCCCGGACGGCACCCACCCAAATCCAGGTCAGCAGCTTGATTTCAAGCGCTTCTCCTCGGACGTCACGCTTGAGCTATTCAAGATGGAGCGCGACATCATCAAGAAGTACGACAAGGTCAATCCGGTAACCACGAACTTCATGTCGATGAAGTTCACCTATGCGATGGACTACTTTGCCTGGTCCAAGGAGGTTGACTTCGTGTCAACCGACCACTACCTGGCCCAGCATGATCCGCTAAATCACATTGACCTTGCGCAGCAGGCTGACCTAACTCGCGGATTCGCGAACGGCAAGCAGTGGTTGCTTATGGAGCACAGCTCCTCCGCAGTGAACTGGCAGCCCCGCAACTACGCCAAGACACCGGGTCAGGAAAAGCGCAATTCCATGAGCTTTGTGGCGCGTGGTTCGCAAGGTGTGATGTATTTCCAGTGGCGTCAGGGTCAGGCTGGTTCGGAGCGCTTCCACTCGGCCATGGTCCCACACGCAGGGGAGGACACCAGAGTCTTCCGCGAGGTAAGCGAACTGGGAGCACTTCTAAAGTCGCACCCAGAGATCTCGGCTCACGCGACCAACCGCGCCAAGGTCGCGATGGTCTATGACTACGAGCAGTTCTGGGTCATGATGCAGGCGAATATGCCAACCGAAGATATGAGCTACCCGGAGACGGTTGCCAAGTGGTACCGCGCGATGTGGGAGCTGGGTATTCAGGTTGACTTCGTACCTGCATATGCCGACCTGGCAACCCTGAAGCAGTATGAGTTGGTCTTGATGCCGATGGTTCACATGCTTACTGAGCAGGAGGAGAAGACCTTCACTGAGTATGCGACCTCAGGTGGCAACCTGGTGGTGGGTTACTACTCCAACATTTCAAACCGCACCGGTCGCGTAAAGCTCGGCGGTTACGGTGGCAATTTGGTCAAAAATGTCATCGGAGTTTACGTCGAGGAGTTCTACCCGCTTCGCCCAGAGAGCACCATCAAACTCTCTAACGGTCTAGATGCAACCCTGTGGTCTGAGCTATCAAGACTCAACGGTGCAGAGTTGGTCGCATCTTTCCAGGGCAGCGATGTCGATGGCTCGGTGGCAATCGCCAAACGTGCCCTCGGCTCGTCAACTGCCTGGTATCAGGGCACTGAGTTGACCATCGATTCTCAAAAGAGCTTCTTCGCCGAGATCGCATCTCAGTTGGGCATCAACTCTGAGGGTGGCAACGGTGTCGAGGTGCTGCACCGCGGTCCATACCGTTTTGAGATCGACCACAACAGCAACTCGGTTCGCATAACGCAGAACTAAAGCAAAAGAAAATCCCCCGAGATTTCTCTCGGGGGATTTTTCTTTGTGCGGGTGAAGGGACTTGAACCCCCACGCCTCTCGGCGCCAGAACCTAAATCTGGTGCGTCTGCCAATTTCGCCACACCCGCATGGAACTTACAAAGCTTAGCGGATTTTTTGCGCTGTGGAAAACCTCAAGCGGGAAATCTTGGGGCTTGGAAAACTTCTGACATGTCTACCCTCGGCCAATTAGTCCGGCGAGCCCGAGCGCTTGCCGCAGCCAAGAATGTCGATGTAGATCGGGCGATCACAGGAGCATTAGATGAATTGGCCGAGCGCTCTGAGGGCGCTATCCCAGAGGGCGAATTGCAGGTCTTAGCGAGGCAAGAACTCGCTGGCTTTGGGGTGCTGCAGCCTTATCTAGATGATCCAGAGATCGAAGAGATTTGGATCAATCGACCAAACCAACTGCACTACTACTCAGACCAGCACCACGTATTGGAACTGGAGTTGAACGCCGGGCAAATCAGAAATCTCACGCTTCGCATGCTGGCATCCTCTGGCCGAAGGGTGGATCGGCTAACTCCCTATGTCGATGCCAATCTGCCGGATGGGTCACGACTGCATGTTGTGATTCCAGAACTCACTCGAGAGTCTTGGGCGATAAACATTCGAAAGTTCCGCGCTGGCCGCATCACCCTGGGTCAACTCGAGCGCTGGGGGAGCCTTCGTCAAAACCAAAGGGCACTGCTTGAGCAGGCGATGCTGAATCAAAAGAGCATCTTGATCGCAGGCGCTACCCAGGCGGGTAAAACCACCTTGATGACGGCGCTGTTAGCTGAACTTCGGGACGATGAACGCTTGATCTCCTGTGAGGACACCTTTGAGCTCGCGATTGAGCACGACGATTGGGTGGCGATGCAGGTTCGCCCAGCATCCGCCGAGGGGACGCGGGAGATCGGGTTGCGAGAGTTAGTTAAGCAGTCCCTTCGAATGCGACCTTCGCGCCTGGTGATTGGTGAGGTTAGGGGAGCGGAGGCGCTCGACATGCTGGTGGCGCTGAATTCGGGCATTCCAGGGCTTTGCACCCTGCACGCTGATTCTGCTAGGGCCGCACTGCAAAAACTGCTCACGCTGCCGCTTCTGGCGGGAGAGAACATCACCGACAAATTCTTGAGGCCAACCATTCTCGGTGCATTTGACCTGGTGGTTTTTTGTAAGCGGCTTCCCAGTGGTAAGCGCATCGTCTCCGAAATCTTGGAGGTCAGTGGTGAAGTTTTATAGCGAACTACTTTCGAGGGCAGGAATTCAGGAGCGACGAAGAGAGCTGTCGCTCTCGATGGTCTCGGTAGCTTTGGCAATCGGATTGCTCGGCTTTTCACTAACTGGAGTTTGGGGCTTGGCCCTCTGTCTAGCGCTTCTAACAGTGGCTATAGCTTTGGAACTGATTAGAGTCCGAGCCGAGGTAAGGCAGCGAGATTTTGATGCCGGCTGGCCTCAGGTATTTGACTCTTTCCAATCGGCGGCAATTAGCGGTGTTGGTCTGCGAGAGCAGCTGGAATACCTCTCCCTGCAGGGCCCGATTGCCCTCCGAGGCGAATTTCAGAATCTGCTCGAACTTTATGATTCGGGTTACGAGGTAGAGCAATTGATGCCGCAACTGCGCAAGCGATTTGCAAATCGCTACGCCGACCTCCTGGCCCTGTTAATCGAGCTCGATAGTGAGCTCGGTGGTCACGGCATGTCAATTACATTCCAGAGAGCCGCGGTTCAGGTTCGCAAAGAGCAGGCCGAACTCGGGCAACTGAAGGCTAAGCAGGGCTGGGTATCTGCAAGTGCAAAGCTTGCGCTTTTGGCACCCTGGCTGGTCGCAATCGTGCTGATCCAGCTGCCGCAGAATCGGGCAGCCTTCGCAACCGAACTTGGTGCGCTGGTGCTATTTCTTGGATTGGCGCTCAGTCTGCTGGCCTATGCGTTGGTGAATCGGCTGGGGCAGTTGCCGCTTCCCGGACGGGTGCTAAATGGCATTGAGTAACCGGCTGCTCGCAACACATCAAGAGCCTCCGCCACCTAAGACGCATTTTAATTTAGATCTTGCTTGGCAAAAGTTGCGATCTCGCCTGGTTCGCCGGAGCTTCGCGGAGGAGCGCCGACAGCTGGCGGATGTCAGTCGAGTGTTCGGGTTGCTATTAGAAAACGGCTTACCGGTGACCGTGGCATTTCGCTGGCTGACGCCGCGGCTTTCGGGCCAGTGGCACTTCCAATTCGATCACCTGGTGCGAAACCTAGACCTGGGTGCCGATCTCATTGAGGAGCTATCGGAGCTAGCCGTGCGGCTGCCGATCGAGGAGCTTTCCGAGCTCTGTCAAAAACTCCGAGTCTCGATTGAACGGGGAGCTCCGATTGCGCATCAAATATCGAATCTTGCCGATTCGATACAGCAGCAGGTGATGCGGGAGCTGATCCGCAGGGCAGGTCAAAACGAAACCAAGATGCTCATCCCCACCATCTTTTTGATCCTGCCGGTAACCGTGCTGTTTGCGATTTTTCCATCGCTGCTGGTGCTCGACCTGAGTTACTAGCCTCGGTTAGTTCGAGGTGCCCTTGATGGTTACTTGGACCGCGCGGAAGTACTGCCCAACGCCCTTGCCGTTTTCAATTCTGATCGTTACTCGAACACCCGGCAACTGGTCAGAAATGGCCTTGCAGGCGTTCACAGCTCGCTTGCGAGCCAGGGCAGGGTCGGTTGAAATCATCGGAACTCCGGAGGTGCTTCCGAGGCATATCACTTCTTCAATTCCGGCATACTCGGAAATCCACGACCTAATCGCCTTACGGTCCTTGGTGACAAGTGCACCGCGATCTCCAATGAAATTGAAGAAGCGCTTGGTGGCCGTAAACGTGTCAAATGCATCTTCTTCGCCGTTTGATGACCCAGAATCGGTCTGTTCATTGACCTGTGGCTGCTGATAAACCCGAATGCCCTCGAGCACGGTTAGCTTTCCAAACTCAGATAGGAAAGTAACGTCAAAAACTCCGAGAGTTCTTGGGGTGTATTCGAAAGTCAACTCAGTCGGTGTCTGCGAGGTAACTTTCAAACTCACCCCATCGATGGTGACAGAGGTGATCAGGTCAAGCTTTGTTCCTTTGACGAGAATTTTCTCTAGCTGAGTGGAGATCGGAAGAAGCTTCCGAAGTTCCACCGTTGGACCGTTGTATCTCGACGGCTCGGGTGCTTGACTCGATATGGCCTGCCACTGAGCAAAAAGAGTTCGTGACTGCGTGAACCCGAAGCTGCTTTGATTCGAGTAAGCGGTGCCGCTGCCATCCGCTGCAGTGTTCCAGCCCTGGAAAGTAAAACCTGACCTGGTGAACAAATTCGGAGACAGCGAAGCGGACGCCGTGCCAACCTGCTGGCTCATCGTTCCAGTGCCACCGTTCGCATCAAAAATGACGCTGTTTGGTACCCATTGCGCATAGAGGGTGAGGTTCGCCTGGAAGTCGTATGTTGCTCGGTCGGAGTATGTGGTCCCGGAGCCATCCTGGGCAGTATTCCATCCTGCGAATGCATATCCGGTCTTGGTGTAGAGGTTCTGGCTAAGCGATGCCGAGGCGCTACTTATCTGCGAGGGGAAGTAGCCATTACCTGAATTTGGGAGGAAGGTAACTACCGGGTAGATCGACGAAACTTTGTAGTGACGCAACAAATCCGGAGTCTGCGGCACCGAGGATGCGACTAGGTTGTCGATTTCGAAACCTCCCTGAAGCATGACGATCTCGTCAAAGGCGAAAGTTCCATTGGCAAAAACGTGTACGTAGGTAAATGGCTCATTTTGCGCTTGCACGCCTGAGTTATTTGTCGGCGTAATGCTCGTGTAGCCCTTTGGGTGACCGAAGTAGTAGTCCTTCGGGTGGTTGATGGTCGTTGTGCCGTCGGTGAAAGCAATCACGTCGCTCGTATCGTTGGCAGCGCCGGAGGTTGGTGCAGTTCCGAACAATGAGAACAGGTCAGCCGTCGTGAGGCTTAGCACCTCCTGACCGTTATTACGAAACTTCATCACGTTTCCACCACTACCGGCAGACCACCAGAACCCAAGATATTTCTGATCAGTTGCAAAGTTGATCGTGATGTCTCCGCCGGTGGGTCGAAGATACTTCGACCCTGCTACTGTCCCAACAATGGGGCTGGAGCTGGTGGAGATTGAGCCGCCGTAGGCGTCGGAGTTAAAAATTTGAGACTGAGCGGAGGAAGACCAGGTAACGGTGCCGCTTGCGGTTGTAACCAGGCCTGCGAGGCCAAGGCTTTCAAACGTCTCGAAGTAGGTTGTGGGGGCATCCAGGTCAATGTGAGAGTTCTGAACAAAGGGAGCTGAGATGTAGTAGTCAATTCCAGTCGAGGTTGCTTGCGCTGCCGTCGGCATCCAGGTGATTGAACTAGCTACCAGAGCTCCCGTTAAGAACTTGGCCCAGATATTGTTTTTCATGCATTCCTCCGCAGTCGAGTCTAGGTAGTGCTGGCGAGCCCCCGCCTTGAAATAGTCGGTTTGCCGAAGGTGAGGGAATGTCCATGCTGTGGATAACTAAAACAAGCCAAATCGAACTTGAGTGAAAATTTCGTCCTAACGAGTAGAAGAGGTTTTAGTGGCGAAAATAAAGGTTTCCAGCGACCGAGGAGATGTGCCCGGTTGGGTTCTCATAACGTTGATGACGGCTGGGCTGGTTGTGGTGATCTGGGCCTTCGCGGCACCGGCGCTGCAAGGCGTGTTTGATGAAGCTCTTGACAGAGTGGTTTCGTTTTGAATGAGCGAGGCAGCGCCGTAGTCTCGGCGCTAGCTGGCATCACGATGCTGACTTTGGTCACCCTAACGACCTTCGCACTTGGGCTATCCGCCGTAAATGTGCTTGTGGTTCGGGATGCAGCTATCGACGCCTCGCAGCAAGCTGCGCTGGCCAAGTCTTCGTCGAAAAATGATTACCTCTTGAAGCTCATCAAAAAGCGCGTGCCATCGATGGTCTCGGTGCAGGTAACGGAGCTCGCTAGTGGACCCACTACCGGCTACCAGGTTGAAGGTGAGTTGCCAGGACTTGGTTTTCTCTCCGACCTAACCAAGGTAAGCGTTCGGGTGTCAGCAGCGGATGAAGCGTTCAGCTGAATCGGGTTCTAGTCCACTAGAGCTAATCATGTTTACGGCTCTTTTGCTGATGCCGCTGGGCCTTGGGTTGAGCACCTATCAACAGCTCTCAAATGAGCTTGCTGCTGAGTCCATCGCTCGCCATGCGCTTCGACTAGCGATGCTGCAAAACCCAACACGGCCAAGTGAAGCGCTTCCTAAAGCGGTCGAGCAGTTTTCCGGCGATTGGGAACTATCCGAGCTGGACTATCGCTACTGGTGTTCGGCAAATTGTTCGCTGGTCACGCTGGAGATAACTGTCGAAGGTGCAAGGGCGATACAAACCATGGGGATTCCCAAATTGTGACGGAACGCGGAAGCCTTGCCATTTTGGTTAGTGGTTACCTAGCTCTCGTCCTTACGCTGTTTATCGGTGGCTACTCGGTGGCGCTCGGGCTGATTTCCCAGAATCGAGTTCAAGGTGTTTCGGATTCCGCGCTGCTTTACGCTCACGATCGAGCGGTTACTAAGGGTGTGCCAGACGAGCGCAAGCTCGCTGAGGCGCTCACAACATTTCTCAGAACCGCACCCAGTGCAACGCAGCTGGAGGTTGCCTCTTTTGAGACTTCGGTAATTGGTGTTCAATCGAACCTAGTGCTCTGCGCTTGGCACGTCGACCCAATGCAAAAAATCTTCGTGGGTCGGATTTGCAAACAATCAAAGGCGGAGAGTTTTTTAGTTGATTGACTTTTCATCCGGCGCATGAACCGGGAGGAATTTCCAGAACAGGTAGGCACCGTAGAAATTCATCAACCCGGTGATTGCCAGTGCTGCTGGGAGCGCAATCAGTGCAGTTAGTGAGGTGATCATCAGTGGCGCGAGCACCACTCCTCCTGAGGTCATCATTCGAAAGGCCGCTAGAAACTCGCTGCGAGCACCATCGGGCGCCAGGTCGGCACCAAGCACCATGTTTATACCGGCGCTCGCCGCATTCGCCAGTGCCGTAACGGCGGCCAAGACCCAAAAGGTTGATAGGTCAGTTACTAAAAATGCAAATAGGTAGGAAATTCCAAGAGCAACCAATGTCGGCACCGAAGACCAAAACTTGCCCCAGCGGTTCATGATCAAACCCGATGCATAAAACAGGGCAAAGTCGATAAATCCCGTGACTCCAAATATCAAAGATGCAGTCGCAGCATCAATCTCAAGCTGAATCGCCAGCAGTGGCAGTCCGATCATGCGGATGGTGCGCCCAGCAGAAATAATCGCCGATGCCATTCCCAGGGTGAGCAACTTCGCTCTTTCGCGCTTGGCAACCTCCCAGACATTGCCGTGTTGCCCTGACTTCGCTGCCTGCAATTTCCCAGCTGGAACCGTTGCAACAGAGATGCCTGCTGCGAGGCAAAGGGCTGCCGCAACCAGATATGCGGCGGCAGTGCCAAATTGGGCAACTGCGATCCCGCCGAGGATTGGGCCCAATGCCGCTCCACCCCTGAAGGATCCACCTAAGAGTGACATTGAGGTGGCTCGATGAGAAACCGGCACCTGGGCTGCCAAAAGCGAGTGACGGGACAGTCCAAATAGCGAAAACATCGAACCAAATCCCATCGCCATCAATAACAGCGGGAGATATCCGAGATCTAAGAACCCGGTCAGTCCAATCAGTGCTGCAACTACAGTTGCGAGGATCATGGAGCTTCGCTCTCCGATTCGGCTCACGATCGCAGACGCCGGCAGCTCAAACAGAAGAGTTCCGAGCATCGCTGCAGCAGTGACCGCTCCAGCGGCGGCCAGGCCAGCCCCAGTCTCCGTGGCCGATACCGGCAGGATAGGAAGCAAGGCACCGAGGGCTGCTTCGAACAGCAGTGAGGGCAGGTAAACCGGTCTTGCCAAAGAGCGCTTTTTGAAAACTTCAGACATCTTTTACTCGAGTTCGATTGCCGAAGAAGGCTGCACCGATAATCAAAACGCCAGACAGAAATAGCAGCCAGGTGAGTTCGCGCCCCGTCACCAGCAATAAGAGCGTGGTGGATAGCAGCGGAGTGAGAAAGGAAAGCAGCCCAATACGCTGCGGATCACCATTTTTGAGCGCAAAGTCCCATAGGTAAAAAGCTCCACCCAGTGGACCAAGGCCCAAAATCACCAGCAAGAGCCACTGGCCAGCGCTAGGTGTAACTGCTGGCTCGAAAAGGAAATGCGCACCAAGTGCAAGTAGCCCAGAAACTAGTGCGAATAATCCAACCGCAGCAGTGTCAAAACTCGGCACTCGCTTGGTGAGAAGTGAATAGCTTGCCCAGATAATTGCCGCCAGCAGAGCGAATGCGTATCCGAGTAAACCACCCTGGGAAATTTCTCCTCCTGAGGTGATGGCCATCGCGGCACCGCCAAAGCCAACCAAAGCGGCGATCACGTGCCTGGCACGAAGCGATGTTCCACTAAGGAACATCGGAGTCAGCACAACGATCAAAAGCGGCCACAGGTAGTTCACTAGGTTGGCCTGAACCGCAGGAGCTAGCTGCAGAGCCGAAAACAATGCCGCGTGGTAGCCAAAGAGTCCAAACACTCCAACCAGTAACGTTTTGCCCGGAACCTTTAGCTTTTCCAGTTTTCCGCGACTGACAAAAATGGAGATCACGGAGCCGATCAGTAGGCCAAGTCCGGTCACAAAAAACGGGGGTAGATCACCAAGGATTGCACCCAGTGGAGCAAGGCTTGCCCAGAGTCCGATGGCAGCTAATGCGGCCTGATCTGAGCGGGAAATCACAGATTTGAGTTTAGTGCGCCGGTCTCAGAAATCACTTGGCAGAAATCGCTTACAGCGCAAAGGTAAATAACCGGACAACAGAACGTGACTAAAAATTACATTTTCGGTTTTCAAAGTCTCAACTTTCGGTGTAACCTCAATCAAGTTTCCTTCATTAGACCTCCTAATGATGGGGGACGGTACCTAACTCAAAGGAGAGAAACATGAAGTTCTCGCGCATTGTCCGCGCGGTAGCTATCGCCGCTGTTGGTGTTCTAGGCACCACCGGTTTGGTTGTAGCTCCTGCAGGTGCGGCAGACCGCACCTTGGTGAGAATTGCGGAATCCAACGTCCGTACCTCACTAAACTCGTCGCACAGCGACCACAACCTGGTTGAAAACAGCACCGTTGCTTACCTAACCGGTGATGGCTTCAACTACTACAACGACAAGTCACAGCTGGTAAAGAAGACTGGTTTCGGTACCTACCGAATCGTCAAGCAGAAGCCATTCACCGTTGAGACCAAGCTTGCCAAGGGCCTTGTATGGTCTGATGGTGCTCCAATCGACGCCTACGACTTGCTACTACCTTGGGTAACCGCATCTGGTTACTTCGATGACAAGGCATCTGGAACTTACTGGGACGACGTGTCCAAGGAGTCCGGTATGGAGAAGATCAAGAAGTTCCCAACCATTTCTGAGGACAGCCTCACTGTCACCTGGACCTTCGACTCTTTCGACTCGACTTGGGAGACCTTCTTTGGAATCGGCAAGCCAGTTCACGCTCTAACTCAGTTGGCTTACCCAACCCTGTCCGACGGTCAGGCGAAGGCTAAGTTCGTAACTGCAGTCAAGAAGAAGGACTTCAAGACCCTGAAGGCCCTAGCCGACCAGTGGAACACCGCTTACAACTTCGTAGACACCAAGCCAATTGATGCATCCACCAACCCAAACCTTTTGGTCGTTGCTGGTCCTTACACCATCAAGAGCTCGGTGCCTGGCAAGTCCATGACCTTGGTAGCGAACCCTCGCTACAAGACTGGTCCAAAGCCAACCATCAAGACCATCCAGCTAGTAACCATCCCAGACTCGACCGCTATGGGTCAGGCATTGGCCAACGGTGAGGTTGACATCATTGCTCCACAGGCAACTGCGGCTCTGAACAACACCTTGAAGGCACAGCCAAACACCAAGGTTTACGGTTTCGGTGCAGCTACCTACGAGCACCTAGACGTTGACCTAAAGGGTCCAGCTTGGGCCGGTATGTCGGCTGCAAAGGCTAACGACCTTCGTCGTGCGCTACTGCTAACCATCCCTCGTCAGGAGATTGTTGACAAGCTAGTCAAGACCATCAACCCAAACGCGAAGGTCTTGAACTCTGCAACTCCTTACTTCAACGCAGACCCTAACCACGCCAAGATGGCTGCTACCTCTGGTGTAAAGCCTTACACCGACGCTGAGGCAACTCGTCTGGCCGCTGCAAAGGCGCTGCTAGCGAAGCACGGCTACTCAACCAACAACCCACTGAAGCTAACCCTTCACTGGGGTGGCCCAACCAACGAGCGTCGCAAGAACACTGCGGCTCTGATCGTTGCTGCGGCTGCAAAGGTTGGCATCGAGGTTAACAGCAAGCCATCAGCTGTATGGAGCCAGGAGCTTGGAAACAACAAGTCCGACCTACAGTTCTTTGCTTGGTCCCAGACCTCAACCAGCTACGTTGGAATGCGTAACATCTTCGGAAACCTAGATGGCGCTCCTCGTAACTCCAACTACATCGACTGGATCAACCCAACCGTAGAGAAGGCACTTGCTCGCCACAGCGACGAGGCCCTATCTGCAGCTGAGGCATTCAAGGTCAACCAGACCTTCGAGAAGGAATACTTCAAGGATGCAGTCGGTCTACCTCTGTTCCAGTGGGCATCGCTAATCGCTGCCAACAAGACCCTGAAGAACGTAAAGCCATCGGCTCTATCCCCTCAGGTTGTCTGGAACTTCTGGGAGTGGAAGTACTAATCAGCAGTAGCTGATAAACCGAATGGCCCCGCGGAAACGCGGGGCCATTTCATTTCTCATCCTGAGGTATGATTTCCTAGTTATTGCACAGAGAAGGACAAAGCAGTCTTGATTCAGTACATCCTTAGGCGCATAGGCGCTCTCCTCTTGGTCCTCCTGGGCTCGACATTCTTGATCTATAACCTCACCGCCATTTCTGGCGACCCGCTTGAGGACCTTCGCCTTTCCACTGAGCCAAACGCACAATTCTTGCTAGAGAAAGCAATCCAGGATCTTCAGCTAGATGTTCCGCCACCAGTTCGCTACTTCAACTGGCTGATGGGGATTCTGGGACTCTCCGGAGGCGCACCCACATTTGGTCTAACGCTTGAGGGCAGCGCAGTTATCGACATCATTGGGCTAGCCATTCCAATCACCATTCGCTTGGTGATCATCTCTACCATCCTGTCTATTGTTATCGGTATCTCAATCGGTATCATCTCGGCACTTCGCCAGTACAGCCGATTCGACTACACGATTACCTTTATCGCTTTCTTGTTTTTCTCGCTGCCAATCTTTTGGGTAGCGGTTTTGCTCAAACAATTTGCTGCCATCGAATTTAACAACTTCCTTTATGACCCGGTGATCTCCACGAACTGGATGGTTGGACTCTCTTTCGTCGGGGCCTTTATTTTTGCGGGAGTGGTTGGTGGTGATCGTAAGCGTTTCTTCATCACCCTGGCAGGTGCATTTGCTCTGAACTTCGCAACCCTGGCATACATTTCAGCTACCGGCTGGTTGCTAACCCCATCACTTGGTCCAGTAATGATTACCGTCTTTGCCATTGGAATCGCTTTGGGAATTACTCAGCTATCGACCGGTATTTCAAACCGTAGAGTGCTACTTATTTCACTTGGCCTTGCGGCTTTGACTCCGGTGTTTTACTTCGTAATGCAACCAGTATTCAGTGAAACCTTCGATGGGTCGATGATGTGGTTGCTGGCCTTGGCAACTGTCGCCGTTGGCTATCTCGCTGGGTTTGTATTCGGTGGAGATGATCGCTCAGCGGCGGCTCGAACCGGAATGATTGTCGCCTTCCTAAGCGCAGGACTGATTGTGCTGGACCGCTTCATGCAGAGCTGGGACGACTACTACAACAACGAGTGGATCTTCGGTCGTCCGATCGCAACCGTTGGTGACTCAATTCCTGAAATCGGTGGCGACTACTGGGTGATGGGTGTAGATGGCTTCACCCACCTACTTCTTCCAACCGCTGCTTTGATGCTGATTTCGGTTGCTGGATACGTGCGTTACTCGAGAGCATCATTGCTCGAGGTGCTGAACCAGGACTACATTCGCACCGCTCGTGCCAAGGGCCTAACCGAGCGCACCGTGATCATGCGTCACGCATTCCGCAATGCTCTGATCCCACTAACAACCATCATGGCCTTCGACTTCGCCGGCATCCTGGGCGGAGCTATCATCACCGAGCAGGTTTTTGCCTGGCGTGGTATGGGAACTCTGTTCAACACCGGCTTGGCAAAGTTCGACCTCAACCTGGTCATGGCAGTGGTTTTGATCACCAGCGTCTCCGCGCTGTTGTTCAACCTGATTGCAGACCTGGTCTATTCGGCCCTAGACCCAAGAATTCGAGTGACTAAGTAAATGAGCGAAAAAGACATGAATCTAGACAACGAAGCCAAGGGTTCTGAGGACTCTCTAGAGCAGCGCGAGACCGCCGGTCTGTCCCAGGGTCAGATCGTTCTCCGTCGCTTTGTAAGACACCGCGCAGCGATGATCTCGCTGTTCGTATTGATCTTCATTATTTTGTTCGTCTTCACCGCAGGTGGTTTGGCTCTTGGCACCAACGAAAACCCAATTCGCATTATGGGCTGGTGGCAGTGGGACTTTACTGATCTTCCACCACTGCAAGGCATCATGGGCGAGCCAACCCTCGACGTGATTCCGCCGTTTATCGATGGTACTGGTTTCAACATCGGTGACCACCCATTTGGCCAGGACTCAATCGGTCAGGACTATTTCGCGCTGGTTATTCGCGGTGCTCAGCAGTCAATCACCGTGATGTTCATCATTGGTGCCGTTGCTGCGTTTCTCGGAACCGTCATGGGAGCGCTCGCTGGTTTCTTTGGCAAGTGGGTAGACCAGCTAATCATGAGATTTGTTGACTTGATCATCACTATCCCTACTCTGATTATCGGTGCGGTCATCGGTATTCAGATCGGAAACCTTGGAGTGTTCTTCCTAGCGCTATTCCTAGGCCTGGTCTCCTGGACCGGTCTATCGCGTCTAGTGCGTGGTGAGTTCCTCTCGCTGCGCGAGCGTGAGTTCGTTGATGCAGCGCGCGTTGCCGGTGCATCGAACCTGCGCATTATCTTCAAGCACATCTTGCCAAATGCCATCGGTGTGGTAATCGTTTCTGTGACCCTTCTAATGTCGGGTGCCATCCTGCTAGAGACCGCACTTTCCTACTTGGGCTTCGGTGTGGTCGCCCCTGACACCTCACTTGGTGCGCTGATCTCGACCAACCAAGATGCCTTCACGGTTTACCCATGGTTGTTCTGGTGGCCAGGTCTATTCATCGTGACCATCGCACTTTGCATCAACTTCATTGGTGATGGACTTCGTGACGCGTTTGACCCACGTCAGAAGCGTCGCATCAGCCGCAAGGACCGTGCTATTGCAAAGCTTGCAAAGAAGAAGTCCTAAATATGGGTCGCAACCAAAACCACAAGTGGAATGACCACGCTTGCGACACCCAGCCAGTTGGGCTTGGTGCTCCAATTGCGGTTATCGGTCTTGCCATCTTCGATGGCTCTTCTGATTTGGTAGGCAAGACTTCCGGAAATCGAACTGGGGAGATCTCCTGGGCGAACCGACTCGCCGCTTCTAAGGCCCAAGAACTTGAAATCCTCGGGGGAGGCGCTGCGGTGTCTGTGTCGGCCGGGAGCCGTTGCTGCCCAAGCGCTGACGGCCTTTCCGTTGCCGACAAGCTTCAAAGCGAAGCGGGTGTCAACATCTTCGATAGCTCCAAAGCCGATCTCGCTTTTGGTAAGCGGGTTCGTGATCATCACCTTGTCGGGCTTGAGTTCAACCTTTGGGAAGACGTAGTAAGTCCAAATAAGCCCCAGCAGAAACAGCACAATGCTGCCGGTTTTGACACCGTTTTGCTGATCGAACCAAATCGCCTGAACCATGGCCAGTCCGGCCAAAACCAGGCTCGCTATGGCAATTACGTAGCTAGAAGTCGGTCGGTTATTCATTCTCAGATTCTTTCACGTCAGGAGGCGAACTATGTCGCAGGGTAATGAACCAGTACTAAAGGTATCTGGCTACAACGTTGAGTTTTGGGTAGATGGTGTCTGGTATCCAGCCGCTATCGACATGAACTACGAGGTGGCAGCCGGTGAAGTGCTCGCCATCGTGGGTGAGTCCGGTTCCGGTAAGAGCTCATCGCAGATGGGCCTGATGTCGCTCCTGGCTTCCAACGCTCGCGTTACCGGTTCGGTAAAGGTTCGTGGTCAGGAGATGGTGGGCGTATCGCCAAGCACGGTCCGTAAGTTCCGCGGTCGCGAAGTTGCCTACATCTTCCAAGAGCCAATGACCGCGCTAAACCCGGTCTACACCATCGGTTT
>JACCDL010077628.1_pt1 | contig 16918 bp, 13 predicted proteins | sample 7441931 | NCBI WGS metagenome assembly JACCDL01 (sample SAMN15323437, study PRJNA562643) | freshwater metagenome | isolation source: river surface water | place: USA:Blue River Watershed | collected 2017-08-16 | reverse complement strand
TTGAGATATATGAACTACCTTTGACCGTTTATCCATTACTCGCACAGGGGTCCATCGTTTAAACTTTCTATCAAACATACATTCCATTAAAATCGTTTTGTTGGTATCCACATATTTATCCTCGTTCATGTTCTGAAAGTCTTCCTCATCGTCACTTTCTTCAATATAATCCAAGTTCGCATTTTCGCGTATTTTTCGGAACAATCCATTCAAAAACACGCTGGTATTATAATTTGGAACATAGGCAACGTTATAATAAATCCGCTGATTGTTTTTGCCGTACGCAAATAAGTGATAAATATCAAATTGGATATCAGCGGTGACTTGAAAAATAGCGGGATAGCGATACTGCGGTTTCGTAAATATCATTTTTGCGGGGATAAAGATAGAGACGGGTTTATAAGTAACAATGGGTTGTACGGGTACTGCAACCGCACCTTTGCGTGCTAAAAATACATTAATAAAAGGCATTTTTTCAGTAGAAGAACGATATTGGATATGATGTACAGTATAGGGAATGGTATCGCGAATTTTATCGGGGAGAGTATCCGGATAAGCGGCATCCGTGTCGTTTAGTTCAGTTTGCCATAGGATAGGCAACTTAACTTGTATGTTATTGGTGGGTGCATCATTGAAATTAGCGAAAAATTTATGAAACATACACAGTTTGTCAATTTGCCGCGTGGTATCTAGTAAAATGCCCTTGTAGTATAAAATGTCTTCAAGGACAAAGGTGGTATTCGTACCGGCTTCATCCGTAAGAATAGTTCCATACAATACCGTACCGACGGACAAACTGCTTTCAAAACTCATATTAATGCGATTACCCTTGACAATTTTCTTTTCCCGATTTATTTCAAACATATAGCAGACGTCGTGATATTTATCAAATGTAAACCACAAATAACCTTTTTTGCCTTGTGGTATAGCCATACCGATATCATAAGTTTTGTAAACTTTCGTATGTGAAATAGTTTCATATGAAAGTTCGAACCGCGGAAACCGCGTAAGAGCGTACTTGGTTTGAGGCGACAGTTGTTCCATTGTATATAAACATATAGAATTGTCTCTATATGTTTATCCAAAAGTTATTATGAGAGAGAGTTGGTTTGACTGTTTACAAATTCTAATAATTCCTCGTTCATTTGTTGTTTATCATCATCGGTTTTAAACAATACCTCGGGTAGGGGTGTAGCGTCCGGTATAGTTTCTTTATAAACGTCTCCAAACATTTCCTTATATTTTTTAAGTTGTGAATTGACTAAATCTTTCGTTTTCGGTTTAGTATAAGTATTCTTTATCGTATCCCATCCATACTGAACTCCATAGATAATGAGAACAAATACAATAATTTTTAGAATAAAATATAACACATCAAAAACAAACATATGTATAAAACGAGTGATTATACAACAAATGACATTTTAATCTGCATAAAAATACGAACGGTATGGTATCCAAATACTATTGAAGTTGGAAACGAAACGGTATAAAATATTATATCGTTATAATCTAAGATAAATGGCAGAAACAAAAGGGTCTACCGACCGACGTGAAACATTTTTAGGTTCTGCGGCATATGCAGATACGAAACACGATTTTGGGCATGGTAAATTTAAAGTTAAACTTTTAGACAAAGTACTAAATCAACGTGAAATGTATAATAAAGGGCTTTTCGGGGAGAGTAACGACAAGTTTGAGCCGAAGGATTATAAAGGTGAAGATGATTTATTGAATAGTTTGTTATCTGAACCAGCCTCGCCACAGGATAGTCGTTCTAGTAAGACATTAACATTAGATGATATACTAACAAATATAATTAAAAAAGGAAATCAAGAAATAACAATCAATGTAACCGGAAAACCAATCCAATATAATGTAAAAGGTATCGTCGGTAAAATAATCAATGCAGAACAACAAAATAGTAAAACTAACACACAACGTGGTGGTGTTAAAATGAAGACCGGACCTAAATCTAACAAACTTGTCAAGTCTAGCAGAAAGAGTATTAAAGGGAAACCAGGAGTGAATAAGATGACTAGAAGCGAACGTAAGAAAAACAAGAAGTATATTAGCGCGAGAGAACTAGTTGCAGACGAGTTCGGGCTAGAAAATAATGCCGCTCTGGTAATAGATGCAACCTCTGTTAGTATATCAACTATTTTAAAAACAGGCGACTATTTATCAGACAAGCGGATTTATTATGTAATGACGCCTGAAATATTAAACGACCCAGCAGGTAAAACCTCTTGTAAAGATATAAGTGATACGAATAAAAGCAGGAGAGGTGTAAATTTTATTCCAATAGTGGAAGAAATTAGCAAAGACCGCGTATATAATTATATATCAGGGTCAGATGACAGTTTTGAACAATTTTTAACGACATATTCTTTTGGATTATCTAAAATGGGAATAAAACAAGGGATGAAAAACTCTTCACATACAACCGGCTTAACTATTACTCATCCAAAAGTCGTGTTGTCTGATAGTAAAAACCAAAATGCATTTGCACCAGTCGTGTTGCCTGATAGTAAAAACCAAAATGCAATTGCACCCTTAGCATTATCATTAAATAAGATTATCACGGATAAACGTAAAATTTATAATGAAGAGACAGTATTTGATATGAACCGACTGTTCCAGCAAAAACGTTCGGGAGATTGGTTGCAAGTATTATTGTGCAAAAACGTATTAGACCGTGAAATGCGAATTTTTAAAGATTTTAAAACGAAACCGAAAGATACTTTACCTAAACCAATAAGTAAAGTTTATTTTGTTACACACGACCGTGTGGCTTTGGCATTTGCATTATATTCGGGGGTGGAGTGTATATTTACACACGGTGTTAAATTATACAAATTTTCATTGGATGACCCTCTAACCATCGCGGATAGAGAAGCAGTAAATTTAGTTAATGAGCGAAATACTTTGTCAGATAACATTGACAAACTAACCGAAAAGTATAATGAAGTACGCAATATGTTAGAAATATACAACGATTATACAATCGCATTTTTTAGAAAGTCAGAGTTTACCATAGATAATGAAGTAATTAACATTTTAAATGATAAAACAGTTGTATCCAATAATATAAATGAGATTGTACACAAAGTATTTGAAAAAGCATACCAGGACTCATATTATAATTCATTATATCCGGACTTATCAAATGTATTAGATAAGAATGTCAATGAGGGTATAGCAGAACTACAACAAGAACAGCCTAGACTAATATCTAGTATTGAAAATAAACCGATTGAAGATTTAAAACAATGGAATAACAAATGTAATAAATATAAAACCATTGTTGACAATGCGTATAAAGTCTTGTCGGGGCTTGTGAAGAAAATCCCGGAAAATCCACCAAAATATTCGGTGATAGATTATACTGATAAACACACAGCACAATCATCGTATAGTATAATCAACAAATGGGATTGGAAGACACAGTATATCACAGCACGTCAATTCCCAGCATTAATAAAATCATTAGATACGAGCAAAACCCCTTCTTGTATATTTTTATATGAACTACAACACTTATCAGAAGAAAGGCAACGTTTTATATTGGGAAGTTTTTCAAAAATATACTCTGAAATACAAAGCATTGATAAGGAACCAGCACAATATAATTGGAATGATAATACTGGTAATCTAGATAACAAATCAGGTGAACAATTTAGATACGCCGTGAAATTGTTCTGTATAAATGTGTTCATTGCGATGGATAGTAATTACAATAAGAAGGACATAGAATTATATATTGCCGATTATTTTAAACATACAAATATAGTTCAACAAGGGTCGTTTGCGAAGATAATGGATACAGTTAAAAATTTAGGTAATGTAATGCGTAGTTGGTTTATAACGGATGTACAAGTTGTAACTGAACATAATGAAATAAATAAAAGGAAAAGGGATAGCAATGGTGAACCAGATGGCAATGGTGAACCAGATGGCAATGGTGAACCATCTAACAAGATATGGCGTCTGACCGGTGGTAAGCAGCAACAACCAAATAAAGACGTAAAAGCAATTGAGTGGCAGGTAGAAAATACCAACGCTTTAGACAAAAATAGTGAAAAGATGAGCAGCGATAAAACACACATACTCACGTCAGAAACAACTGATAATTCAAATAACGATGATGTGGATATACAAATTTCATACGATGAAAAACAAGTGTCTTATCGTAAACTTGGATTTATGTTAAATTATCCAAATACGGCGCCAAATACGGCGAAAGTGGTGGTTGAATTGTACGGCAAAAACACAAATCAAATGATAGAAGAATTACCATTCCAGACCTATTCTGGTTGTTTTCATCCATTGTTACCGATATATGTTTTAACGGAAGGATTATATCAAATGACGTTTGACCATATTGACGAAACCATGGATTATGAATTATATTTACAATATTTTGAATTACTGAAAAGAATGCGAACTGAATTGGAGTACATATACCAACCAAATACTTCTGATAAAAGTATCATAAACAATAGTCAAGTTACCGCCTATTTCATTGGACTAGGCATAAGAGAATTATTTATCAATGCGAACCTATTATCATTAGAAACGAAACCAAATAAATTAAACCTATTATCATTAGAAACGAAACCAAATAAATTATATATAGAGGAATTTATGGACCTTTCACTAGATGAATATATGCCAATCTTTTTACTGAATGCAAATATACGAAATATAGTATTAGGCAGTGCAGAAGATACAAATAACAATATATCAAGAATTGTCTTAGAATATCCAAGATTTGTTGAATTTTTAAATGAAATAGACATACCGTCAATATTTTATTCAGAAGAAGACACCCCAATAATACCAATAGACGAATTTCAAGAAAAATGCTATAATTTTTTGATAGAGACTGGTGAAAAGTTAATTACAAGTAGGTTAGGTCCGTATACTGAGGCATACAAGCAATCACAAATGATAGAGGAAGCGTCTTCCGTGGAGATTGGTTCAGATGAAGTGTCAACTGAGATTAGTCCAGTAGAAGCGTCTTCCATGGATACCGTTCAAGATGCACAGCATGTGGCGAGCGCTCGACCTCAGGTTTATCCAGTATTCAATTCCTTATACCGAGACAATTCCCCATTTACGAACGCGCATCTAGTTTCAGCGGCAGCGGGTGGTCGTAACTACACAAAAAGTAACAAGAAAGTGATACGCCATCAAACGATACGAAAACGTCACAAATAACAAAAACGTAATCTAACTCTGCGAGTATCTATTGGAAAAATGATATAAAAAATATTTTCCGAAATAGTAAAAATAGACGGTGATGACCACAATTTTAATCGTACAAAAGGATGGAAATATCAAGGAAACGAACGTGAAGCAAATTTCGGAAGAGGAATTGTATAAAAAGGCTGGATTTCGTACCGGCGACGGTTTTAAAGTATATACAACATGGACAGTAGAAAATGTAAACGATAAAACATACCATTTGTCGGTATATGGCAAGACAGATGGTCGTGCAAACCAAGAAAATAAATATGAATTTCCTCCGCCGATTGATAACACCCTCTTTTTTGGCAACTGCGTTATTGTAAATAAATCAGGCGAGCAGTTTGACCATTTAACCGTAGAAGAATGGGATGTCATTTACGATAAATTATATGGCGGGTTTGAAGATTTGAACAGTGAAGATGATAGTGAAAGCGAGGATGATGATAGTGGCGCGCCCAGAACAAAGAGCGGTTACGTGAAGGACGGGTTCATAGTAGATGACGATGAAGAAGAGGAGGATGAAGATGAGGATGAGGAGGATGAAGATTATGAAGATGAAGACGATGATGATGATGTGCCAAAAAAGAAAAAGCGAAAGAGCAGTAAGAAAGTAAAGAAACCGATTAAATTACCGAAAAAAGTAGCAAAGCCAGCAAAAGTAGTTCCCGCAACCGTGTTTCCTTCCCTAGAAAATGAACTAGATTGCACAAACGAGTTATGCGAAGAGGATTATATTGTGGAATAAAATATAAAAAATATCTGCGTATGGTATACAATAGAATGACCGATACAGCAATTGTTATAGTGGGAGGGTTCACACCGGTATTCGTATTTATGATGTGTATGGCTTGTATCTATTATTTACGGCTATATGATGTTCGTCTCTTTACTAGACACGAAGGATTACACACACAAGAAGCAGTACAACCGCGAGCAGAAATTTAACGTCTACAAAAAGTCTATACACAAAAAATTGAATTAAACAAAATCGGTTAATTCAATTTACAATAATCATACTAGGATGAGCGTAGTAGCAAACCCCGAACGTTTTCGTAATAATATTTGTGATAAATTTACAAATATAATTGGTAATAATGTAACCGCCATTAATCTAGAAAAAGGGGTGTTTAATTATTCATTGAAAGAAGCAACCAGTAAAAAACTTATAAAAAAGTGGGAAAATCCGGCGTTTGTACAAGTATACTTGGATAGATTACGTACGATTTATATTAACCTAAAAAATGAGGAGATACTTTCAATGTTAAAAAGTAAAGAACTCCTGCCACAGACATTTGCGAGTATGACACATCAAGAAATGAACCCAGAACATTGGCGAGAATTAATCGAACAGAAAATAAAGCGAGATGCAACCAAGTTTACGAATAATATTAAAGCATCCACCGATATGTTTACTTGTAAGAAATGCAAGTCTAAACGGTGTACATATTACGAATTACAGACGCGAAGTGCAGATGAACCCGCTACCATATTTGTAACCTGCTTAGATTGTGGTAAAAATTGGAAATCATAAATTGTCAGGGTCATTGATTGCAGATATAATACTATGCACCAGCATCGCAATACCAATACCAATCATTGTATAATAAGAATAGTTAACAAACTTTGCCCCGTACGAAATATAATCCATATTTATGTCAAATACATCGGAAATACGAGGTAAACGTCTATATGAATTTAAATCAACATCATCCCCATATTCATTAAGCATCGTCTTTTTTTTACACCAATTAACCGTATCTTGCGTAGAGCATTTAAGGAAATTAATATCCGTTCTGCACATAGGACAGAGGACAGTATCATTCCGGTTAAGTTGATTTGTTCGTATATGTTTTATCATACACTTACAACAAAATGTATGACCGCAGTTCGTGATAACCATATCATCTTGTTCCATATGTTCTAAACACATCGGACAAGGTTGTTCTTTTGCGTCGTCTGAACTATTATCAAGAATTAATACGATATCATATTTTATATACGCCGGATGGTCTTTATAAAGTAACGCACGAATGTCGTCATTAGAAATAAATTCGTCGTGATTATTTCTTAACGTATATTGGTACACTTTATCTGCAAAATAGTCCAATTCATCTAAATTCAGTGCATCTATGATGTAGATATGTGTATTTGTGTTGGATAAAAAAATATCCATTAAACATTTTATAAGGTCGTCACTTTTGATTTTACTGATATTGGGTACATTATGTTTATAACCGATAACTTTTAATTCAGTAAAAGTTAGCGACGATAATTTGTTTTTAACGAACCCCGAGTTTAAGTTTAGTTTCCAATCAATGGCTGCAATCTCCTGTATCTCTTCATTTAATAGTGAAATGGTTTCATCTTTGCATTTATTTATATGATGTCCCTCTTCCAAACAATATGAACAATGTATTGCCCTTTGTGTCATATATATGTTGAAAGTAACTGAATGTTTCTATATAGGTTTATATCAATATTTCCAAATCGCTTAATTTCCAATATTCGCAACCACCGTTTGGCATAGGACGTTTAATAATAAACGGAATTTTCTTTTCTTCTAACTCTTTTAATGCGATTAAATAGCCATCAATGACGTTTTCATCTATTTTAACAAGAGGCTTTGCTCCGGAATTAATTTGTTTCGCACGTTCACCTAATACGCGTGCTTTTTCATATCGGGTTAACATCGGAATAGTTCTATGCAAAGGGTCAATCGGTATACCGTTTGCATCGCGCACAATTACGGCTAAGTTTGCAATTTCTTCATAGTTATGTGCCTGTAATTCAGGATAACAGTTAGATATAATATTTTGTCGGGTACTTTCATCAAATTTTTGTAAATAATCTTCGCGCATATCGTCATCATCGTCATCCGTATCCACGAGGTTGGTCATATTATTAGATTGAAGACGATTTAATATTTCTGCTTCGTTCGTTTCCGTGATATCCTCCATATCATCGTCGCCATCGTCGCCATCTTCATCAATATCATCGTCGCCATCTTCGTCCTCCGCATCATCATCATCGTCATCTTCCGGTTCATCTTCGTTATCAACTCTTGATTTGATATTAATAGGTTTACGAGTACGTTTATTCATTTCAACTGAACCATCGTCATCTTGGTCATCATCAGCCAATTCATCTGCTGGGTTATAATCATCGTCCTCCATTCTGTTTCGGTTATATAATATAACTATATAGGTTTTTCTAAATGGTTATACCAGTTACTATGTTTCAATTTTTTAGCAAATAAAAAAGATATACTAGATTGAAATAATTCGTCGGCTATTGTCTATCGTCTGTTTTCCAAGTGATATCGCAATCTACACACAAATATAGATATTTTAAATTATTTTTATCGTATCTCATATAAATAACACCATTTTTCGTTTCACAATCTTTATTCGGACATTTTGTATTGTATAGGCGAGGCAGCGTAGGGTCAAGTTTCGTATATTCGTTTATATTATTCACATAATCGTGTTCACCGCTTTTTAGTTGTGTATTCAATATACAAGCACCTTCATCAGTGATTGTTTCGTCCACGTAATTACAGTTACGACAATAGTGCACCAACTTATTGGTATTTTCCGGATTAATACCAATATAATACATATTATCGCACTTCTCACAGAATTTCATCTTGTATTTCAACTATATTATTAGTGTTCATAATATTTTTATATTCAATTTTTTAGATATGTAATGTGATTGTCCTAAATACTTTATGCGAACATAGTAATGTACAGAGACGCTATTTGGTCGTTTTTAACCGTGTAGCGAAATAAAAATAAAAAAGGTCAAACCATCATCTGGATGATACCATATGTGGTTGACTAATACCAAACGTTACACGTGGATAATCATTTTGTATCTATCTATCGGTTCTACGTCGGACAAATCTTTTGCAGGTATTACTTTGCGGGATGAATATTTTACAGAATACCAGTAATATACGATTATAAACATTATGCCGGCAATACATCCAACTACAATATAGAGAACTGTTTGATTGATGCTACAACATTCTTCTCTATTCTGAGAACAACAGTATTTATTGTTATTCTCAATACACAAATCTTGTGTTCGTAGACTTTCGTACCAATAACAAGAAGCGAATTTACTTCCGGCACTGCATATTTGTTTGCAGTTTGTTTCACGGGTAATTATACTTGGTTGAGACGTCGGTGTATGCCAGAATAAATCAGGTATTGTACAATAAACTACATTTATGGAGCAACAGTCGTATGTTCCATCTGCACGCATACAAGTATTGCTATTACATATGTAATTGATGTATCCAATAGAGAAATTACAATGTACATTGTACAGTTGTTCGGTTGGGCAGACATTTGGGTCTAAACACGTTGTCATGTGTTATTGGTTATTTGATATACTAGGGTGACAACAATATTATATCAATTTTATTGTTGTCGTATAATTGCCCAAATGCGTAATGCAGTTAAATTATATAATAATATTTAGATGAGTATAAAGAAATCCAATCTGTATGAAAAATTGAATTGATTATGCAGTAAAAACCTGAATATATTAACAATACCCAAACATCATATATCGTAAGATATATAAATCAATAAATATAGTTTTATACAAAGATAATAAAAATGTCTCGCCTATATAACCAAAGTACAATGGAACCAGAAAATTCGCAAATGTCAAGTAAGAAACAAGTACAAACAGTGGTTACCAAATATGCAGGGTTTAATGACTTTATGTTGAAACATCTCATAAAGAAAGGCGACCCTACAACGAATAGACCTATTACTAATACTCGTATAGGAGATAAAGATAGCCAAATCTATGGTGGGTCTTATTCTATTCCCGATACAGAGTATCAGACATTTTTACAATTATATGCGAAGGATATCTTGTCGGCAAATAAGAAAGAATATTTGACGGAAAGACAATTAGAAAATGATGGTCCAATCTTAATTGATATTGATTTGCGTCACGATTATGAAACAGACGAGCGTCAATATACAAAAGACCACATTGAAGACTTGATACATATCTATTTAGAAGAATTAAAAGAAATGTTTCAATATGACGATACGAGCAAATTTAAAATTTTCATCCTAGAAAAGCCCAGCGTAAATCGTGTTAGTGAGAAAAATTGCACGAAGGATGGAATTCATATTATTATTGGTTTAAAGGCTGACCGAGTTGTGCAGGCGATGTTACGAGAAAGAGTGATGCCACGCGTCGCAGAGGCGTGGGAAGGATTACCCCTAATCAATAGTTGGGAAGACATATTTGATAAGGGCATCACTGACGGAACAGTCGGTTGGCAATTGTATGGTTCTAGAAAGCCAAATCACGAGCGTTATAAATTGACAAGCATTTATGAAGTTAGTTACGATGTCACAGATGGCGAGTTTATGCGCAATGAAATTCCGTTAGTTAAATATGACGTAGTTGCGAATATAAATGAATTGTCTGTGCGTAATCCCAATAACCTGTCGCTCTTTATGAAAAGTGGGTTTATGACGGCGTATAATGAATACAAACGAATTCATCGTATTGGCGGCGGAAGTAACACTGCGAATGCAGCGAGACCGGTTAATACAAATCAAGGACATACGGATTTCTTTGATGGTAATAATTCTTCATTGGCGAATATTAAAACTCGTGAGGATTTAGATGCTGCACTTAAACAGTTCCTGGATTCAATTACAGTTACTAATTACGAGTTAAAAGACGCCTATTATTACACAATGACCCTTCCGAAAAGTTACTATGAAGACGGCTCCTATAATAAATGGATTAAGGTGGCTTGGTCGTTAAAAAACACAAGCGACAAACTGTTGATTGTATGGATAGTGTTCAGTGCACAATCTTCTACATTTCATTACAGTTCTATTCCAGATTTATGTGAACAATGGCGTAAGTTTGAGGTACGAACGCATAACGGTGTTACAAAACTGTCATTGATGCACTGGTCTAAAACCGAAGCCCCTGAGGAGTTTGAAAAGGTACGATTAAATTCCATTGATTATTTCGTAGACGAGACCTTAAAAATTGGTGGAAAGCCGGGTCAACGTGATATGGGCAGTGGTCCAGGTGATTTTGACTTAGCACGCGTATTACACCAAATGTTTAAGCACGAGTATGTATGTACGAGTGTTGCGGGCAAGAAATGGTTACATTATAAAAACCATCGTTGGCAAGAGAATGATATGGGAACATCTCTCCGACATTCGGTTTCAACTGCATTGCGAGATGTATATCGCGCAAAAGTAACGAGTTTGGCAAGTAATGAAGAACCCGATAAAAATCAAGGAGAACCGATAGCGGAATCCGACGATTATGGCAAAGTATTGTCGCATCGTGTTTTGACGATTTGTCAGCGTTCTGCAAAAACCAATGATAAGAATAATATTATGCGTGAGGCGATGGAATTATTCTATGATGGTTCATTCATTAACAAACTGGATTCTAACCCCTATTTACTATGTTGCAAGAATGGTGTATTTGATTTCAAAGAAAAGATTTTCCGTAATGGTTATCCTGAGGATTATATTTCAATGTCAACAAATATTGATTATATTAAATTAAATCCAGTATTGCACAAACCCATTATAGATGAAATCACCGATTTTATGCATAAACTCTTCCCCGAACCAGAATTATGCGAATATATGTGGGACCACTTGGCATCTACATTATTGGGAACGTCAACCAATCAGACATTTAATATGTACATTGGTGGTGGTCAGAATGGTAAATCCGTGTTGGTAAACCTGATGGAAATCATTTTGGGCGAATACAAAGGAGATGTACCTCTTACATTGGTTACGGATAGACGTGGTAAGGTAGGTGGACTTGCACCGGAAATTGTTCAACTCAAAGGAAAACGATATGCGGTAATGCAAGAACCGTCAAAGGGTGACCGTATTAATGAAGGTATTATGAAACAACTCACTAGTGGAAAAGACCCCATTCAAGGTCGTGCTCCCTATATGCCACAGACGATTTCATTTGTGCCACAATTTAAATTGGTAGTTACTTGTAACGTATTGATGGAAATTAAAAGTAATGACCACGGTACTTGGCGACGTATTCGTGCGGTTCCATTCAAGTCACTGTTTACCGAAAATCCAGTAAGTAACGACCCCGAGAAACCGTATCAATTCAAACTAGACAAATCCATTGATGAGAAGTTTGATAGTTGGAAGGAAATCTTCTTGTCAATGTTAATTGAACGCGCTTGCAAGACGAACGGTATAGTCAGTGATTGCAGTATTGTAATGGAGAAAAGCAATGAATATAGAAAAAGTCAGGACTATTTGTCGGAATTTACAAACGATTGTGTATTACGGGATAGTAAAGGTAGTATTCAGAAGAATGAATTGAATAATGAATTCAATCGCTGGTATGAAACGAATTATGGTGGACGCGGACCTAGTCCAAAGGATTTGCACGAATATATGGACCGTGTATATGGCAAGAGCAGAAATGCTCGTTGGGTAGGCGTAAAGATTAGATATCAAGAACAAGATGAAAATGATAAAGCAGATGAGGATGAGATATTAGAAGAATATGATGATAATATTGACGAAAACCAATTATAATGGTAGAATGTCACCAAATATATTTTATTTACAAAAAAATATATTTTTTATTGTTTCACGACCGGTTTCCCGTGTATCAATGCCCATATATACGCAATACTCGCATATAATCCCTGTTCTAGTTTTAAAATATACATAGGATAGGTTCCAAGCAATACTGCAACTACAACAAATACGTAGATATTTGGTATGTAGTCCTTTGAATAGATTAAATACAGTAGTATAATTAATATGATATAATACAAATATAATAAGACCTTGCTCCATTCTTCGTATACAGACGCCTTGTTGTTCTCATTGGTTGCTTTTTTATCATATGTGGTAGAAGTGATTTTTAGATTGTTTACCGTAGAGAGTAATGTAGCGTTCTGTGATTGTATATCATGATAATATTCTTGGTTTACTTTAATATTTTTATCGGTTTCGTCGGTTAATATATAATTAAGACCATTAAACGTTTCAATTTCAACACGATGTTCTTCATCACCCATTGCTAAAATATCTTGTTGTCGCTTGAGTTCTGCGGTTTCTTTATCCAATTCTGCATTTAATATGGGGATTTTGGCTTCTTCGGCTTTTATCTCTCGTATTAACTGTTCTATTTTGCGTCGCCATACTTCCTTGTTACTATATGCGGACGACATCTGGCTCGTTTCACTTGCTAACTGACGATTGAGACCAGCAATGCGTTGGCGGATTTGATAGATTTGAGCATTTTTGTTATTTATTTGCGAATTTAAATTATTTATTTCACGTTGCTGTTTAATATATGTCCAAATAGGCATTTTAGATTACTTCTTATACCATATGTACTGATAATATATTAGCGAACTATATGGCAACAATAATAATAATAGAATTGCGATTACTTTTATAAACATACTTACATTTGGTTGCATTTTGTGGAATAAGAATGCAAAGATGAATAACAAAAATAAGTAAAAAATTAACAAAAGTTTATTTAAGCTGCTAAAATATTCAGTTTGCTGGTTTTGATAATTTATTCTAGATATATCTGTTGTATGGTTATTTTTATTGTTATTTATAGTATTCATCAGTGAATGGTTAACACTATTCATTCCAGAATAAATATTTCTAGTTTGGATGTTCGTAGCATCAATTGTATCCTTAATTTTGTTTGTAGTATCGGTGGATGATTGTAATGTTGCTAACAAACCAGATTTGGTTACGCGCAATGCAGTATCGGTATCCTTAATATTATTTTGAGTGGTTCCAATGTCTGAATTTAATATTTTTACGATACCTTTTTTATTGGATAAGTCAGCATCTTTGTAAGGTTTATCATCTACGTATCCTTGGGTTAAGTTATTATAATCGTTTTTTTGACGTATAGTATTATCAATGTTCGCTTGTGTCGTTCTAGCCGACGCATTTTCTCCGTTTAATGTTCCGGCTAATGAACTATTATTTCGGTTCAATTGGTCAATCGTTCCTTGTCTATCCGGAAAAGGGTCTCTAAATATAAACCCGCCAGATGGTCTAGACGGTTTATTTCCCATAATGTGTTTACGTATATACACATTATGTTTATTTTTTTTCATTATTCTAGACTTTGCCATAACTATCATATTCACTGGGTGAGTGAACAAGGGTTTGGCTCATTGTAGTAAATGCGCTCTGTTTTGGTATAGTAGTATCTGCGGTTGGCGTTTCTGCATTCGGAACACATTTTGCCAATTTATTATCCCACTTAGTTCCAGTACTGCAACATTCCGACCCAACACATCCGGATACATTTACCGTTCCAAGTAAATCACCTACCTTAGCAGCGGCGGCTTGGGTGGTTTTCACTTCGGCGGGGGATAAAACACTGGGTCCTTGTAAATTTAACTCGTCGTAATTCATCATACTTCTGCTGTTAATCGTTGAATATAAGAACAGACAGTAAATACCTCCCACCAAGACAACAATTGTATTCAATAAAATAATATAGGTCAACGGGACAATTGGGAAACGTTGACCGAGCAAAACTAGAAAAATACATATTGCTAAAACAATTACAATAACGACCTTTATACGAGTATATTGTGCTTGTCTCATACGGTATGCTTCATTTAATGCAACTGCGCGTTTCTTACCAACCAGAGCATTGTCAATGCTTTGTTTTTTCTGTAAAAGTCTCTCCTTTTCGGCGTTAATTATATCGGACATTTCCTTTTGTTTGGCTAAAACTGCGCTACTGGAAACGTCTGCATTCTTAAAATCGGTATAAAGTTTATCTAATTGTTGTTGTAAGGTGGTTATTTTACCAGATAACTCGGGGTCTTCACTTTGTTGTGCTAGACCGGCAAGATAATCTTTTTGAATGTTAAATAATCCAGTCAAATCGGTGTTTAATGTAGGAACCTGTGCCATTTTTATATATTATAAAAATATTATAATATCTAGTTATGGGTTTACTTGCGCATAACAAATATGCCGGCAACTATTAATGTAAATGCAGTAACTGTTCCGAGTGTATAAACAGTATTCGTTTGTGCAATCATTGCGTCTATATCTTCTAAACGTTGGTCTACTGTATCTTTTACTTGGGGTACCATATCGTATTTGCTATCTAAATATCCGGATTTTTTGTCAGCAATTAATTTATCACGTAAACCAGTTTTATCCGAATTCGTAACACTTTTTACATCCTCACCAATTTTGTTATATTCAGTGTGAATATTTTGCATCAGAGTGTTATAGTCATTTGCAATGCTATTCAACGGAGCAATTTGGTTTTGTTGAATGGCTTTGGCTAATCCAAGTTCGGTGGGTTCAGACGCATAGACCGCGTTTACTTCTTCACTGGTTTTATAGTCGTGATTATTAAACGGTTCTTTTTTGTTCTCTGTTCCATTGACTATTTGTCTTTGCACATCGCGGGTTTTGGTATAATTCCCTTGTATGATTTGACTAGACCCGATTTCGTATACGGCAGGGGAGACTTCGTATGTAGAATAACTTTGATAGTCACTAGTATTTTTGCGCGGTATCTTATTGCGAATATCATTCGTTGGTAAATTCATATCGGTAGTCCTTATATACAATTGGGATGATTTTATTCCTGAATTTGGTTGTATTGGAATAAATTGTTTTATACCCGTATTTGCACCCGTTTTACAGTTTTGTTTTCCATCCTCTGTTGTATAACTTGCATAATAATCGCAACTAGGGTCGTTTGTGCATTTTTGTTCACATTCACCACTATTAGATACAGTGGTTGCGCCTTCGGTTGTTGGAGGAACATAATTTGCATATTGAACGTATTTTTTACTCTTGATTAAGTTAGAACCGTTCTCGTTCACTGGTTTTAATATACGCTTATCATTGTTAACTTGTCCTACAAATAATTTATCCATTTTCATATCCGCATTTGTTTCATATAAATAGTAGTTTGACCCACGTTGATTATCATTCATGGTGGTATATTTCATCCCACTTTTGGTTACATCAGTGCAACCTTTTATACTTTGTTTTATTACTAAATTACCTAATTCTGTTATTTCTAGTTTAAATTTCCCATTATCAGAAATCAACAGCGTTTGATTGTTCCACGTTGTACGACGAAGAACATCTCCTTGGTATTCATTTGTTGCTTTCCCAGTTGGGTCGTGTGGATGTAAAAAACTTTTGCGGTTTAAAGCAGATATTTCGGTTTTCCACATAGGATTATCAACTGAACCCGTGTTATTCACTGTTGTCACCGCTTTACCTCTAAGTAAGATGTTTCCGTTGTTATCTAATTTTAAATTATTTACAGGGTTCTTCACTTCAAATGTTCGTCTTTCTTTTGACCCTGCATTCATCCAATGGTTTCTTGCGAATGTATTCCAGTCTACTGCCTTTCTAAACCAGCCAAAAGATATTTTACTAGCATTCGCCGCACGCATAAGGTCAGGATAACGATATATATACGTATTTACCTCCTGTGTATTGAGAGGATATCCGGGTTTGTTTTGGTCAATAGTAACGCCGATTTGTTTTAATACTTCTCCGCGTTCATTGCATACAAACAAAGCCCCATTGCGATAATAAGCAAAATTTTTTGGATGTAATTTATTTATTTC
>JACCDL010853840.1_pt1 | contig 16928 bp, 12 predicted proteins | sample 7441931 | NCBI WGS metagenome assembly JACCDL01 (sample SAMN15323437, study PRJNA562643) | freshwater metagenome | isolation source: river surface water | place: USA:Blue River Watershed | collected 2017-08-16 | reverse complement strand
TACGGCTTCCAGCTTCGTGCTGCCTCTCGTCTCGATCTCGCTAGCTACGCTTCGCTCAACGTCTGGATGGCATGGTTGAATCTGGCATTCATCCTAGGGACGGCTCTTCAATTTGCTTCAAACTTTCACCCACTCAGATCACGCGGACTGAAACGAGTGGGATGGGCGCTCTGGATTTTGAGCCCGACTGTTCTTGCTCTCGCTCCCAGCATGTCCCTCACTGGAGACGTCTCACTGGTGCTTGGCGCACTGACCCTCATTTTGGGTCTGGCCTATCATTTGGCTCTCGGTCAACTCCAAGGGCGATTCCAATTTCTCTGGTTGGGACTCGGAATTGTGATTCCGCCCTGTATAAAATTTGCTGTCGCCTTCTGGCCTGGAAAGCTCGAACTTCACTCGCTTTGGTGGGCTTTTCCCACGTCCTACTCGGTAACCCTCGTCGTGCTAGGCTTCGGCGTTTTGGCCTTGGTCAACGGAAACACCCATGAAGTGTCAGGTGCCGCACCGACGTCATCGCGAAAGCTTCGCGAGAATCTGCCCTCTAGCCTGGTCCTGGCTTCTGCCTTCGCTTTGGCGCCACAACTCGATCTTCTGAACCTCACTCAGATGCATTCACCTGAAGTCGTCGGTCAGTACGTACGCGCCTCTCTTTTCTCTAAGGTAATCTTTTTTGGCGCGTCGACTCTTCTTCAACTGGCTTTGCCCTACCACATTGCAGAAGCCCGGGGAGTTCGTGAGTCGGGGCAACAAGCCAGTCGACACTCGGCCCTCAGACTCTGGGAAGGCGTAGGACTGATGCTTTGTTTGGTGGGAGCTCTGGCATTCAGTTGGATTGGACCTTGGATCACATCTCGATTCCTGGGGTTTGAAGTCACCGAGCCTCGCTGGATTCTTCTCTCCTGCCTTTCACTGACGGCTTGGTACGGAATCTTGCAAAGGCTTCAAGTCGACTGCGCCCTCGGGCGCTGGAAGCGCGCCGCCGTCATCCTGGCCTCTGTGCTCCTTTTCTCGCTGGGAGTTCAGGCCATCCACCCCAGTGAAGTCACGCTTTATTTAGCTTGGGCTACTGCTGTTTATGTCGCACTCGGAGCGCCCTCATTTCTCTCCATCTTCCGGCCGCGTCAGGTGCGCGCGTGAGGGACGGAGTCCTAAAACGCTTGGGTCCAACGGCCGTCTTCGGAGCTTGGCTGATTCTTGTCATCCTACCCATTCTGATCGAATGGAGTCGCCACTGCTTTTCCAACTATGACCTAGGAATCTATACCCAAGCGCTGAGCTTGATCGACTGGGGAAACTGGAACCCCTGGCTCTCGGTGCGTGAGATCCGAGTCTTCAACGATCATTTTGACCCGATCCTCCTTTTCATCGCACCTTGGGTGCGCGGGAGCGAACCGACACTTCGTGCGCTGATCGTTGAGTTTGGCTTTGTCGTGGCCGCAGCGATATTGATTTGGAAGCACACTCGGCCCCTCCTCTTTCCAACGGCTTTTTTTCTTTTAGGTTCGGCCACCACCACGGCACTTGGATTTCCGGTGCATCCAGGAACGTGGGCTGTATTTCCTCTGATCGGCCTTCTCATTTCTCTGCAGAACTCTTCCCCCGGACGAGCGAGTCTCCTTTGGGCGGCATTTCTCTTGATGTTCAAAGAAGAGTACGTCCCTGTCCTCGCGGTCCTCGCGACGGCGCGAATCCTTTACCAGAAGCGCTTGGGCGTGCCCCTTCTGCTTTTGTCAGCCGCGTGGGGAATCGGAGTTTTCTATCTCCGCCCGAAACTCCTTGGCAGTACCGAGTCTTACACCGAAGGGTTTCTCGCCTTCTGGCTCAGCGACCTTACGCATGCCATCCAAGTGCGTCTTTTGGACTGGGGCATCTGGCGTGGCTTAGGGGCGGCAACGCTTCCCGCCCTCGTCTGGATTTTTTCAGCATTCGTACAAAAAGGCCTGCGCCTCAAGCGAATGGAACACTCGGACGCACTTTTCACCTTTCTGGCGCTCTTGGGCATTCGATTTGTCTCGGGTCGCTGGGGCCATCATTACTGGATTCCCTTGGCAGCTTGCTTGGCGCTTCTCATTCCTTTGCGCTTCAAGCTCGAACGCCGATGGGTCGTCACTTCCTGGCTGCTTCTCCTGGTGTTTCAACTTTCCTACTTAGGAAAGTCCTCGCTGAAGACTCTGTTTCGACAAGGTCCGGCGCATTGTTCGGCCGACTCCGAGCGCTTACAGGAGCTTGAGCAGATCTCGATCTTCCTCGAAGGCCGCCCCCGCGCCACAGTGGTAGCGCCGAACGCCCTGATCCCGCGGCTCGTCACCAGCGAGCGAAAGCACCTTCACCCGCTTGAAAACGCAAAGGACCTTCCCGATCCTCCGTTTTGGTTACTCACGCAGCTGCACCCTTCAGCGAAACACTGGCCTACCGACGCCGCTTCATCCCAAGCCCGAGCAGAAAAACTACGCTCAGGCCGAAACGTCGTGACCGTCTTGAACGGACAGTGGATTCGACTCGACTGGGTGGAGTGGCGAAAGCGCGAACGCTTTCACCGAGAAGCTCAATTCGCTCGGTCTTCCCCGTAAACGGTGCTGCAACCTAGGAGTCGCTCGCGCTTGAAATCTTCCACTTCCTGAGCCGAAGCTTTCCCAGAAAGTTCAGGATACGGCCACTGGTTCAGAGGAATGTTTTGAGCCGTTGCGGCAGCGCGGTCGCCCCAAGCAACAGGGGCCTCGAACAAAGCTCGAAGCAGGCGCTGCGCGGTTGCCGCTTTGGAGTTCGATGGCGCAAGCCCCGCGCTTAAACCGAAGCTCGCTTTAGAATCAAACCCGTTCGCGTCCCAGGCATTGAAAGCGTAGCCTCGCGGACCGCAGTCTTTGTAAGAAGTGGCCGAATAGCTGTAGCGAGCAGCGAAGATGCCCAGTGCAGGATCAGAGGCCATTGCAGCTTTCACTGCCTGACATTTCTTACCATCGATCGTCCGGCCCCAGGTCGACCCGCTGCTCGAGCCGTCAGCCCGCGCAAACACGTCTGGCCACGAAGTGACTCCGCAACCGTAAGCAGCCAGTCGGTTAGCCAAATCCGCGGGGATGGAATTCATCCGACCCGCCAGATCCAAGAAGCGCGCGCCCTTTTTCACTTCCAGAGCAAGAAGCACCCAAGTCGCACCCTGCGCCCCATAGCGCCGCGTAGCGACTGGATCGACCGCGAGATAGAGGCCATTGCCGAGCATGTCGCGGCTTTTTTTCTGAAAGCGAAAGAAGCCTTGAGTCGCCCCCTTTACATATTGGGAATAGAGCGGATCTTGAGCATCGACCGCTCCTTTCAAAGGAACACCGACGCTCGACCGATTGGTCCAGTGATAAAGCACGATGGGACGACTGGTCGTCTTGATCATGGCTTGCAGGGCGGGCCGGACTTCGGCCATGAGGTTTTTCAACTCTGCATCGTCGGCCCGGGCGACCTGAAGGAACGCCCAAAAACCGAGAAGACTCAACCCAAACCCCCAACGCACCCGCAACGAGATTAGCCCCATGGTGGGCGGGATACCGGACGCCTAAAGGGACGTCAAACTCGGTTTCCCGCCCTACACGCCTTTTTTAGGTTTTTTCGTTCAGGCCGCTTTCTTGCGATTCACGGCCGCCAGCTGAGGCGTCCGGACTGGGCGGCGCTGGGTGAAGTAGTAGGTCACGCCAGCCGCCACGACGCTGGCAGCCACGCCCCCTTGGAACCAGGGATTCCGAAGAATCCCCCCGCGAGCGCGCCACTCCGGGTGAGCCACTGCCCGAAGCGTTTCACCGGCCAAGCGATCGTGGGACTCATCGTAGGCGATGTCGGACATCGACAGGATCCCACAAAGCTGACCGTCGTGATCAAGAACCAACAAGCGGCGCACGCGGTGCTGCTGCATGAGCTTCGCCGCCGTCTCAAACGAGTCGTCGTCAAAGCACCAGAAAACGTCTTTTGACATGATGTCGCGGGCTTTCACCGTGCCGACATCCATCTTGTCACCCAAAACACGCATCACGATGTCACGATCGGTGATGATCCCGTGGATTCGCTGCTCGTCGCAAACCGGGATGAAACCCACGTTTTGCTTCTTCATCAATCGAGCGACTTCCCGGACTTCCGCATCCGGGCGGACGGTCGCAAACTGGCGGTTCATCAAATCTTTCAACTTTTTCATTCGGAATTTCTCCTGGTTTGGGGTTGCCCTTCGGCCAGAGCAAATTGGAGGCCGAAGTCAAAAACCCCCCGCTTGGCCGGAAATTCCTGCCCGCTTCGATCGCGGCCGGAAGACGGTAAAATCAAGCGATCACCCGAGTTGTGTCCTTGATTCCCAGCGATCGGCGTCCTAAAAGTGGGAGCCTCCGCGGAATCATGTAAAGGTAGGTCTTCCTTGCAGAAATTCAGCTATTTGAAGCCCGGAAACGCTGATTACATCGACGAGCTTTTCGAACAATACCTTCAGAAACCCGATTCTATCGACGAATCGTGGCGTTTCTTTTTTGAAGGCATCGAGCTCGGAGACCAGCTCGCCGCCGAAGCAGCGGCAGCCAGCCCAGCGATCAGCGGAACTCCGACAGCCGTTTCCGCCACTGGTTTGCCTATCGCGACGGAACTGAAAGTCGTGGAGCTGATTCAAGCTTATCGGGAGTTCGGCAAACTGGCCGCTCACTTAGATCCGCTTTCGGCTGCTCCCTCGTCCGTTCCTCAGCTCGAGCTTTCGACCTACGGCCTTTCTTCCGAAGACCTCGGCCGCACTTTCGCAGCCGGACGCTTGGTTGGCCTGGGCGATGCGACTTTGTCGCAAATTCTTCAGCTTCTGAAGGCGACCTACAGCTCGACCATCGCTGTCGAGATCACTCACATTCAAGACACCGCCGCTCGCTCGTGGCTTCAAAAACGCCTGGAAAACGCTCAGGCACGACCGAAGCTCGACGGCAAAACCCAGCGCCATATCTTGCGCCGCATGTCGCAGGCCGAGTGCTTTGAGCGCTTCATTCACACGCGCTACGTGGGCGCTAAGCGCTTCTCGGTGGAAGGATCGGAAGCATCGCTTCCCTGTCTGGACGCTTTCATCGAGCAAGGCGCCGACCAAGGCGTCGAGGAAGTCGTCATCGGAATGGCCCACCGGGGCCGCCTGAACGTGCTTCATAATCTCTTCGGCAAAAAAGCCGAAGCGATGTTCACCGAGTTTGAAGGCAATTACAAAGTAGACACCACTCACGGCGAAGGCGACGTGAAGTACCACAAGGGCTATTCGTCCGACATCACGACTCGGTCGGGCAAGTCGGTTCACCTGTCGCTTGCTTACAACCCTTCGCACTTGGAATTTGTAAACCCCGTGGTCGTCGGTTCGGCTCGCGCGCGCCAGGACCGCAAAGGCGACTCCCAGCGCACTCGTGTGCTGCCGATCCTCGTTCACGGCGACGCTGCATTGGCTGGCCAAGGCGTCTGTTACGAGACTTTCCAAATGGGACAGCTCGAAGGGTACACGACGGGCGGAACGCTCCACCTCGTCATCAACAACCAAGTGGGCTTCACCACGGATCCTTGGGATTCTCGTTCGGCTATTTATTCGACTGATGTCGCAAAAATGCTGAATTCTCCTATTTTTCACGTCAACGGCGATGATCCGGAAGCCGTTTGGTTTGTGGCCAAACTGGCAGCCGAATACCGGCAGACGTTCCGCCAAGACGTGTTCGTCGACTTGGTCAGTTACCGAAAGTACGGCCACAACGAAGGCGATGAGCCTGAGTACACTCAGCCCCTTTTCTACAAAAAGGTGAAAGCCCATTCCTCTCCGCGAAGCGTCTACGCTGAACAACTCGCCAAATCAGGCGCGGTTTCGGCGGAAGAGTCGCAAGGGGTCGTGGACGAAATCAACGCGGCCTACATGAAGGCGCAGGCCATCGCGAAAGAAAAAGCCCCGTATGATTCGGGCTCGCGACTGGAAGGCCCTTGGAAAGGGCTCAGGCAGCCTCACGGCGCTGAAGAAATGCTCGAACCGGTGAAAGCGACCTGCGTTTCGGCACCTCAGCTTCAAGAGCTTGCGAAGAAAATTTGCACGCTTCCAGCCGGATTCACGCTTCACTCGAAGCTCGGGCGTTTCTTCGACACCCGCCTGAAAAGCGTGCTCGAAGGAAAAGGCCTGGACTGGGGCACGGGCGAAGCACTTGCCTACGCCAGCCTCGTTCAAGAAGGGCACTCGGTTCGGATCACGGGTCAAGACGCCGAGCGCGGAACTTTCACCCACCGCCATTCCGTCGTTCACGATTTCCAAACGGGGCAAAAGTTTGCACCGTTCAACGCGGTCTCGAGCAGCAAAGCCAAGTACGAAGTACACAATAGCTTGCTGTCGGAAACCGCCGTCATGGGCTACGAGTACGGCTACTCGCTGACCGATCCGAACGCTCTGACCATTTGGGAAGCGCAGTTTGGCGACTTCGCTAACGGCGCCCAAGTCATCATCGACCAGTTCTTGGCGACTTCCGAGAGCAAATGGGGACGCATGAGTGGGCTGGTTCTACTCTTGCCCCACGGCTACGCAGGCCAAGGCCCCGAGCACAGCTCGGCACGCCTCGAGCGCTTCCTTCAGCTCTCGGGATTGGAAAACTGGACCGTTGCGAACCTGACTACGCCCGCGCAGATTTTCCATGCTTTACGCCGGCAAGTGAAGCGCGACTTCCGGAAGCCTCTGGTCATCATGTCCCCCAAAGGACTGCTCCGCCACCCAATGGCCATTTCGGATTTGAACGAGTTCACGGATCGCCCGTTCCAGGAAGTTCTGGATGATCCTTCTTTCGCCGAATCATCGAAAGCCGCGAACGCTCAGCGTGTGCTGCTGTGTTCGGGCCAAGTCTATTACGATCTGGTGAAGGAACGAGAAGCTTCGAAGCGAACCGACGTCGCCGCGTCAGTGGCAATCGTACGCGTCGAGCAGCTCTACCCCTGGCCCGCCGGAATGCTGGCAATGATTCTCGGCCGCTACGGAAAAGCCGAAGTGGTTTGGGTCCAAGAAGAGCCCCGGAATATGGGCGCCTGGACTCACGTCTTCAACCTCTGGATGGGCGGTACGGACACATTCAGTGAAGCCGTTGGCAAACGCCCCATCCGTTATGTGGGACGTGGCATTGCTGCGTCTCCAGCCACGGGTTATCCGCAAATTCACGACATTGAGCAAAAAGCACTGCTTCAGGAGGCTTTCAAATCATGAAACACCCAGTCAACGCCCCAACCGTCGGGGAATCTGTCAGCGAAGTCGGCATTCTGAAGTGGCTCAAGCAAAGCGGTCAGGCCGTGAAAGTCGGCGAGACCATCGTTGAGATCGAATCCGACAAAGCAACGGTCGAACTCATCGCCGAGAGCGCCGGTGTTTTGAACATCTTGAAACAAGCGGGTGAACGCGTGCCCGTCGGATCGCGGATCGCCGAGATCGACGACGCAGCAACCGCTACGGTGGCGGCATCGCCTGCTGCTTCGGCCCCCGCTCCGAGCGCAAAAGCAGCTACCCCAGCAGCAGCGGCCGCTCCCAGCGCTCCGGCGGCTTCGGCCTCAAGCGCGACGGCAGCCCACGGCCCCACCATCGGTGGCGGCGCTATGCCGGGCCCCGGAACCCGTAAGCAAATGATCGAAGCAGGCAAAGATCCCTTTGCCAAAGCAGCAGCTGGCGCACCGAGCGCGGCTCACGCTGCCGCTGCACCGTCGGCAGCACCTGCGGCGCGTGTGCCCCAAGCTCCTGCCTACATCGACCAACCGGGCGATCGCCGCGTGAAGATGAGCATGCTACGCCAGCGCATTGCCGAGCGATTGGTTCAGTCCCAACATACTGCGGCTATTTTGACCACTTTCAACGAAGTGGACATGTCGGCCGTGATGAAGCTTCGCTCGCAGCACAAAGACGCTTTCGAGAAGAAGCACGGCGTGAAGCTAGGCTTCATGAGCTTCTTCGCCCGCGCCTCAGTAGAGGCTCTGAAGCTCATTCCTGAAGTGAATGCCTCGATCGACGGCCAAGACATTGTTTACCACGACTACTTGGATATCGGCGTCGCTGTCGGTACCGAGCGCGGCTTGGTCGTTCCGGTGATTCGCGACGCGGGGAACATGGGCTTTGTCGACATCGAGAAAAAAGTCGCTGATTTCGGCGCTCGCGCCAAAGTGAACAAGCTCTCCATCAGCGAGCTTTCCGGCGGCACTTTCACCATCTCGAACGGCGGCACTTACGGTTCGCTTCTGTCGACTCCCATCATCAACCCGCCCCAGAGCGGAATCTTGGGGATGCATAAAATCCAGGAGCGTCCGGTAGCCATCGACGGAAAAGTCGAAATCCGCCCGATGATGTACTTGGCTCTGAGCTACGACCACCGCTTGATCGATGGAAAAGGCGCAGTGACTTGGCTTGTGACGCTCAAGGATCTCCTGGAAAATCCGGAAAAGCTGAACCTGAACTACTAAGCTTTCCTTCGCTTCATCGAAAGGCATCCCATGGCCAACGAACAGTTTGATCTCATCGTCATCGGCGCAGGTCCCGGCGGCTACGTCGCTTCGATCCGCGCAGCCCAGCTCGGCTTCAAAGTGGCCTGCGTGGAGAAGGAAAAAACTTTGGGTGGCACCTGCTTGAACGTGGGCTGCATCCCCTCGAAAGCGCTGCTTGAATCCAGCGAACATTACCTTCAAGCCAAGACCAAATTCCAGAAACACGGCATCGTGGTGGGCGAAGTGAAGCTCGATCTGGAAACCATGATGAAGCGCAAAGAAGGCGTCGTTCGCCAGCTGACCAATGGCGTTCAATACCTCTTCAAAAAGAACGGCGTGGAATGGGCGAAAGGTCACGGGCGTTTCGCGGGTATCGAAGGCGATCAGAAAATCGTCGAAGTAGAAGCCCAAGACGGCTCGAAGCGCACGCTTCAGGCCCCCCGGGTCCTGATCGCTACGGGATCGACTCCGGTTGAACTGCCCTTCCTGAAGTTTGACGGAAAAAAAGTGCTGTCTTCCACTGAAGCCCTTTCGCTTCCCGAAGTGCCCAAACACTTGGTGATCATTGGCGGCGGCGTGATCGGACTCGAGATGGGTTCAGTCTGGTCGCGACTGGGCGCCAAAGTGACGATCGTTGAATATCAAGACCGCGTGGCTAACGGTTTCGATTTGGGTGTTGCCGTCGAGCTTCAGAAAATTCTGACCAAGCAGGGAATTGAGTTCCGGTTGAACTCAAAGTGCCTCGGGGCCGCGAATACCGGCGCCGTGATCTTGGTCGAAGTCGAAAGCCGCTCGGACGGAACGAAGTCCATGCTGGAGGCCGATTACGTTTTGGTCTCGACGGGTCGCCGCCCTTACACGGGTGGGTTGAACCTCGAAAAAGTGGGCTTAGAGACGAACAAGCAAGGCCAAGTCGAAATCGATAGCCACTTCCAAACGAAAGTTCCTGGCATTTACGCTATTGGCGACGTGGTTCGCGGCGCAATGCTCGCTCACAAAGCCGAAGAAGAAGGCATTGCTGCGGTTGAAATCATGAAAAACCAAGCAGGCCATGTGTTCTACGAAGCCATTCCAGGCGTCGTTTATACCCATCCTGAACTGGCTTCGGTGGGCTACACCGAAGAACAGCTGAAAGAAAAAGGCATCCCCTATAAGGCAGGCTCTTTCTCATTCATGCCCAATGGCCGCGCCAAGGCCATGGAAGATACCGAAGGCTTCGTGAAAGTCATCGGTCACGCCGAAACCGGCGCGCTCTTAGGCATGCACATTGTTGGCCCCCGCGCGGGAGACTTGATCCACGAAGGCGTTTTGGTCTTGGAATACGGCGGCACAGTCGAAGACCTCGCGCGCTCGTCCCACGCTCACCCCTCGCTTCCGGAAGTCATCAAGGAAGCCGCGATGGTGGCAGCTGGGCATCCCCTTCATATGTGATGAGCTGGCTCCAGGTCACGTTCCTGGAGCCAGTCCATCCGTCACTGGGTTTCCTGCAGGAGTCTCAATCCGCGCGGTCATCTGAACCGTTTGCGTAGTTCTCCAGGTAAGAAGTGATCTGCGAATCGTTCAGTTTCCCTGCGGACTCGGCCGCCTCAAACTGGGCGACGAGATTCGCAAGCGAGACCGTGACCGAGTCGCCTTCTTTCAGCTCTTTTGCGGTGCTGAAAGAGAACTTCATCTCGATATCTTTCGTCAGATTCCGAGTCGCTGAAGCCGTGGTCAAAGTGGCTGAATAAGGAACCCCGCAAAGCTCCTCGTCCTTATGGATCTCGACTTTGATCCGCTTCAACTTCGTTCCATGAGGGATGGGCACATCACCCCAAGACACGTTGACGTTTCCATTTCCGAGATCCACCCAGCCTAATTTGGCTTCAAAGAGATCTGAATCGGTCTCCTCGTCTTTGATGGAACTCCCGTCTTCGGCTTCAAGTTTCATCTGGGTGATGCAGAATTTGATCCCGGTAAAAGTGCCTGCCGCCAGCGCATTCGGAATGAAGAAGTCGCGAATGGCTAGCAGCGGATGTTCAAAGAAATTCGTCTGCGCCACGTTAAAGCCGCGACTCTGAAGAGTGACGCCCGATCCTTTGGCGCAACCTTGGTACAACAAGGACAGTCCGACCAAAGCCAAGGACAGAGCAGAACGAGTGAATTTATTGGACATCATAAAGAAATCCTCCAAGCCATAACTCTAGCGCGCACCAACGAGAAACATCTTTAAGCAATTCAAAAGAACTGAAACCAACGCCGAAAATCCTCAACAACCTCGAATGATTACCTAGTCCGAATTTAAAAAGTTTGTCTTTCTTAAGATTGTTCCTTAGTCTTAACGCAAGGAGTCAAACTTATGTCGCCTCGCACTCGTCGCCTTCTGTATCTGGCCTCGGTTGCCCTGAGCACCACCGCAACGGTGGCGTGGCTAGTGAGCCTCCAGCAAAAACCTACCGACTCTCAACGAGGGCCCTCGGCCCTCGAGCGGAACCTGGCCCAAACTTCCCCTGCCCTCCCCAGGGCTCCCCTGCCAGGTTCCGCCCCCTTCACAGCCAGCGAGTCTCGCTCGGTTACGCCTGCAAGCAAGGACGCGGCTTCTCATCAGCCGCTCGTTCTTCGGTTTCTTCATGCTCCCGACGCCAGCCATTCCGACGGCGAGGCGTGTTTGCGCCACCGGAATTTCCTGAAAATGGATTGGCAGTCTTTTTCGGCGAAAATCACGACCTGTGTGCGGGTCGACGGTCGCCCGGTCGCGCATGAGAGAACGAAAGAGGGACTCCTCCTCGGCCCCGATGCGGGTCCTCACTCGAAGATTCTCGTCACCGTTTGCACGCCTGCATCGGCGGACGATTGCACGAAGAAGTGCTCGCGGCCAAAAGACGCAGTTTTAGGCGCACTCGGTGTGGATGAGGCTGATCTTAAAGCAGGCTGGGACTCGCCTTCAGCTGCGGAGGGACAAGCCAAACTCAGCTCACTCGAAAAGCAGCTTCAACAAGAGTTAGCTGACCATGCTGACCTTGAGATTTACAAAGGTTGGCAAATCGCGCCGCAAGCGAATCCTACTTCCTCACAGCTCGCTTCACAGCAGTAACGAAGGAGCTCCCTTATGCAGTACCCTCGCGCTCCGCTCATTTTCGCTCACGCTCGATCTAAACTCGCTCACGCTCGACTTAAACTCGCTCACGCTCGACTTAAACTCGCTCACGCTCGATGGATTCTTGCCGGCACGGCCCTTTTCTCCGGCTGCACCGGACAACTCAGCAATGCGTTTCGCTATGCTCAGCAAGAGCAAGTCTTCAGTTCCCAGCTCGAGGTCAACACGCAGGTCGATCTGCTCTGGGTGGTCGATAATTCAGCGTCCATGGATGTGACCCAAGAGAACCTACGACAAGGCTTTGAGGCTTTTGCCAGAAAGTACCTGAAGCCCACTTGGGACATCCAGGTTGCCGTCATCACCACCGACACTTATCTAGCCGACCCCGCCTTTCGAAACGGCGTAGACGCCCAAGGGCAGGCCTACATGGGATACCTCGACCGCTTCGCCATCAGCGGAAGTTACACGAGCGCCTGGGCTCAGAGTCGGGCTTCGAGCTGGCAGAACCCTTCGTGGGCTCCGAGCCTCATGAACCTGACCCCTGGCGCAAACTATGGGCGCTTCAGTAGCGGCCTCCGCTACAGAGAACTCGTCCCCGCCTGGTTCGCATACGGCAGCTCGGATGCAAGCGTGAATTTTGCGCGCCTCTTGCCCGGACTTCACGACGGCCCAATTGCAGGGCTTTGCACGGAAGATTTCCCAACTCGCCATTTCTTAGGAGGCCGTCCGCACTGCCAAACCCGAGATTCGCGCGCGCAAGTGGGCCCTTCGCACTGTCTGAGCCCCGATGCGAACTTAGGGGAAAGTGCTCTCACTCAGTGCGTGAACACCGTTCAGAACGACACGGTCCGCAGCGGAAAGGCGATCCTGAGAACGCAGCCGCCCACGGGTGTCGCGGGCGATGAAACGTGGATCCGGCAACTGGTCGACGACTTTCGAATCAACGTCACCACCGGATCGGCAGGCCATGGCTCGGAACGGGGACTTCAGAGTGTTCTCTCCCTGATGCAATGGAATGAAAACACTTCGACGAAGTTTTTCCGACCGGGTTCGATCCGAGGAATCCTGTTTGTTTCAGATGAAGACGATCAAAGCGTGATCGATCCGACCCAAGCTGCAGAGCTCAACACCTATCGTCCGAACACAGGCTACCGCTGCGATCTTGCTACCCTGCAAGCCTTGAACGGAGGCAACGCTTCACCGACTTGCTGCGCCAGCGGCTGCACCTATAGCCCCGTCACTTTTGGTGCCGATGGAAACCCACAGGAATGCCAAAAGAAACAGATCGATGGCATCGACCTGCTTCCCAGCATCTGCGCTCCAAGCCAGAAGCTCATTCCCGTTTCCCAGATTCACACTCAGATGGATCAGTTCTTCGCGACTCTCGACTCTTCGCAGGGCCCATCGACTTCCTGGTTTGTCTCGGTCATCACCCCTTTGAGTCTCGCCTCCATTCAAGCTTTGCAAAGTGCTCGCGACACCGAGGATCTTGCCGCCGGTGTGATCCGCGCCAAAGCCGTCGACCGAGGCGACCGCTATCTTGACCTCGCCGACCGGGTCGCTGCGGTCAACGGTCGGCCCGCCGTGAAGATGGACCTCAGTTCGACTGACTATGGCCCGATCCTGGAAGCCATTGGTCGCGCCATCGTCGAACGAAAGGCCACTTTTCAGCTTACCCGCGAACCGACTGGCAGCGAGGACATGCAGGTCAAGGTCCTGCATGCCGACGGATCAAGTTTCCTCATTCCTGCTTCCGAATACGTCATTCAAGGAAAAACGCTGACTCTGAGCAACCTCGATCGCGTGCTGGCATTCAGCTCAACGGACCAGATCCTGATCAATTACCAACCGCGCTTTTCTGAGTAACCCCCCCACTCGAAGGAGACCCCCGTCATGACGAACCTCATTCACTTTCTGCCCATTCTCATCGCAGGCGCACTTGCTCTGGCCATCATCTTTGAACGCTCGCGCGCTTTATTTCACCTCTATCCTCTGAAAGACGCGGACGGCTTCTTTGACCGAATCCGGATCTTAGTCAGCGAGGGAAAGTTGCAAGAAGCCGTGGCCCTCTGCGACCGCTTCCCAGAAAAGCCCCAAGCCAAAGTCGCCAAGAGTGCTCTCCTTCGCGCCCATCAGCCGGAAGCGCTCATTGAAAACGGCCTTGAGCTGGCCGTGGGTGAAGCCACTCTAGGAATTCAGAGGCGGACAAGTTTTCTAGCCACTCTTGCGAACGTCGCCACCTTGCTAGGGCTTTTTGGAACCATTGCAGGCCTGATTCACTCCTTTGAAGCCGTAGGACATGCCGATGCGCAGCAGAAGTCAGCCCTCCTCGCAGCCGGCATCTCGAGCGCTATGAACGCGACGATGATGGGACTCGCCGTCGCGATTCCCTGCATGATTGCTTTTAGTTTCCTGATCAACCGAACCAATCAGTTGGTCGCTCTCACTGAGCAAGCCGCCATTCGGTCGATTGACCTTCTTCGACAGCGTTTTTATGGCGAAGCCGAAGCTGGGCACCCTTTGAGCGAGGACCTCTAAAATGCGGGCTCCTGGAGGATCGTCACAAGACTTCGAACTGAATCTAGCGCCGATCATCGACTGCTTCACGGTCCTGATCGCGTTTCTTCTCGCAACGGCCTCGTTTCTGTCGATTGGTTTCCTCGAGGCCGGAGCAGCCGCTCAGCGCGCTGGAACAGGTACGCAGCAGAATCCACGAGCGATCCTGCGCGTTCGCCTGATGGGTCTGGGAGAGGCTTTTGAGTTTGAGCTTTCTGGGAAAAAGGCTCGGTTTCCTGTCACGGAACTCGAAGCGCGCGCGAAGGAATGGAAGACGAACCATCCTGAGCTCGAGACGGCTACCGTTGAGGCCGACGATGCCGTCGAATACCAAGCCGTGGTTCAGGCCATGGACCGACTCCGTTTAGCCATTCCGGTCATCCAACTGAGTGGCACTTAGGCCGAACCGAGAGGATCTGCTGTTATGGCACTTTTCAAAAAAACTGGACTGTTCCGAAAGAAGAGCCGAGCCCTGCATGGCGAGATGGAGCTCCAAATCACCTCGATGGCCGATATTTTCACGATTCTCTTGGTGTTTCTCCTGAAGAGCACCCAAAGCGGAGCCACTGCTATTACGCCGTCTGAAGGTCTGAAACTGGCTCAGGCCCAGCGTACATCAGAGTCCGTCGAAGCTTTGAAAATCGAGGTCTCACGGCAAGGAGTGAGCGTCGAAGGGCGTCCGGTCACAGGGCTGCAGACTTTCAGCGTAAGCGACCTCGAGAAAGCGCTCGGGGTCGAACACCGCCGGCAGGAAGCCATTGCGCGCGCAAATCCATCCGTCAAAACCGATGGAAAAGTAGTGATTGTCGCCGACCAGCGCATTCCTTACGGAACTCTCAAAAAGATCCTCGGCGCTGCCGCTCGAAACGGTTTCACCGACTTCCGCCTCGCAGTGGTTCAAAAGGAATAAGCGATGAAGATCCAAGCGCTCGCCCTTAGCCTCGTTTATATTCTCTCCAGCGGCAACGCTATTGCCGGAGAGGCCCTCGATCGGGGAATCGACCGGATCGCACTTCTTGCGCAGGAAAAAGCCATCCGGGGAACCGAAGCATTGATCCAGAAGTCGAAGGACCGCGCGCTGGCACTCGAGTACCGATTCAAACTGGCCGAACTTCAGGACGGTGCAACCGACCTTCGGTTTCGAATCCTCCATGGTTCTTCCCAGCTTCCCGACTCTTCAGAGAAGGCCAAAAAAGCTTACAAGCAGGGCCTTTTTGAGGCTTGGACCAATTTGGAACAGATCCTGACAACCGGCTGCCCAGAATCGAGGCTCGCAGAGGTCCGATTGAAGCGAGGCCGAATCCAAGAAGATCTGGGCGAAAAAAAGAGGGCGCGACAGGAGTACGAAACTCTCCTCAAAGAGTCCCCGAAATCGAGAGAGGCTTTTTCCGCAGCCCTTTCCTTGGCTGAACTGTTGGCAGAGGCCAATGAACATGCACGGGCCGTTCAGGTTCTGGAACCGCAGATTCAGAGGACATCTGAAGAGCGCTACCCCTTTGCTTTGTACCGGCTCGCTTGGTCTCACATGAACTTAGGGCATTACGAAACAGCGCTCGATTATGTGAAGCGCCATGGACAGTCGAATCCTGGGGAGAGTTTCCGGGAAAACCTCCTTCTCGACAGTGCGGGATTCGTCCTGAAAGCCAACGAAGAAAAAGTGCCTGGATTTCAACTGAACGACGCTTGGGAGCGACTCCACTCTTTAGAAAGTGGACCCCACTTTGGAAAAGTCGCGCTTCGCTATGCCAAACTTCTGCGCTCCCACCAGATGGATGACGCCTTGGAATCCTGGTCAGTCCGATTTCTCAAAGAGGAGTCCCGCCGCGCAGAAGCGCCCGAGATCCTTTCGAACTGGATCGAGAACGGGGTAAACCATTCGCGCTGGAGCCGCTTAGGTTCAGCACTGAAGTGGGTAGTCCCGCTCCAAAAAATCCATTCCGACTCACCCGCGCAAAAAAGCCTCACTGAGTTCCTGGCAAAGACGGCACAGAATCTTCCCCTCGATTCTCACGATCAAAGTCCCAGGATTTCACTTTTATTGACGCTCTTAGAAGTAACGCCGCCTGATTCATTTCGACTCGCTCAACTTCACCGAAGCTTGGGGGATGCCTATTTTCGAAGTCAGGCCTTTTCCGAGTCAGTCACTCATTACCGCTGGGAGGTCGAACACGGTCGTGACGCAGATACTAAAGTCACGGGGACCCTTCTCTTACTAGGTGCCCGCTATTCCGAGTTGAAGGCTTTAGGTGCCGTCCCCGAGATGCCTCAGCCCGCCGATCCCACTCAAAATGAGGAGTGGAAAATCTCGAAAGCGAATCAAGCGCTTTTTCAAGAATGGTTGTCTTGGATTGACTCCCTGGATGCCACTTTCCCGGATCGTCCAGAAATTCGCGAAGTCGCGTGGAACGGCGCGCGCCTTCTCTACTCGTTGGGCCAACGCGCGAGCGCACGAACTCGACTGGAAAAACTCTACGAGCGCAACCCAAGCGACTTAACCGGCGCGCGAGCTCTCGCCCTCACTTTAGATTCCTGGGTTGCCTCGAAAGATTGGTCGCAGACTCGAAAGGCCGCGCTCCATGTGCTCTCGCTCACACTGAACCCGGATGAAAAGAAGAAAGTAGAAACCCTCGCTCAGGATGCTTGGATCCAAGAGCTCGAGACTACAGGTGACCCGAATGAATTTCTGAGCCGATTTCCCCATTCGCGATGGTCTGGGCGGGCGCGTCTGATCGCTGCCCAAAAGGCAGTCCGTTCGGGTGATCGCTCTTTGGCCTTAGAACACCTTCGCAAGATTCCGCCCCAGAGCCCAGACTCTGCTAAGGATACCCTCCTT
>JACCDL010365777.1_pt1 | contig 16933 bp, 13 predicted proteins | sample 7441931 | NCBI WGS metagenome assembly JACCDL01 (sample SAMN15323437, study PRJNA562643) | freshwater metagenome | isolation source: river surface water | place: USA:Blue River Watershed | collected 2017-08-16 | reverse complement strand
GCGATAACGTGAAGATCAAGGTGGCCTTGATTGCCCCGATCGCCATGGAGCAGGGTCTGCGGTTTGCGATCCGCGAAGGCGGACGCACCGTGGGCGCCGGCGTGGTCGCAAAAGTTATTGAGTAAGGAAGACAACCGCCATCTCTTTTGAAAGTGCGGGGCCGAAGGGGCATAGCTCAATTGGCAGAGCGTCGGTCTCCAAAACCGAAGGTTGGGGGTTCGATTCCCTCTGCCCCTGCCACTGTTAGGAATGCGGTTGTTGAAATGAAACGGGAACTCGATGTCACAGGTTGAAACCGTCAACGAATCCGGCGCGGTCGACAAGCTCATGTTGGCCGTGGCCGTGGCGGCGTTGCTCGCCGGCATTGTCGGATTTCATATGCTGGCCGAGGCGTCGGTTTGGGCGCGGGCCGGAGCCCTGATCGCCGGGGTGGTGGCGGCGGCGGTGATCGCATTGCTGTCCGCCTCCGGGCGTCGGTTCGTTGGGTTTGCCCAGCACGCGATGGATGAGACCCGCAAAGTAGTGTGGCCCACACGCAAGGAGACCCTACAAACCACGTTGATTGTGTTTGCCTTTGTTCTGGTGATGGCAATCTTTTTGTGGTTTGCGGACAAGCTCCTGGAGTGGGTCCTTTATGACTTGATCCTCGGATGGAAACGCTAATGTCGGCAAAACGTTGGTACGTGGTGCATGCCTTTTCCGGCATGGAGAAAAGTGTTGCCAAGGCGATCCAGGAGCGGATCGATCGTGCTGACATGCAGCAGTACTTCGGCCAGATTCTGGTGCCCGTCGAGGAAGTGGTGGAGATTCGTGGTGGCCAGAAGGCCATTTCCGAGCGTCGGTTTTTCCCCGGGTACGTGCTGGTCGAAATGGACATGAATGATGAGACCTGGCACCTGGTGAAGAACACCAATAAGGTGACCGGATTTGTGGGCGGATCGGGCAGCAAGCCCACGCCCATCTCGCAGGCCGAGGTCGACAAGATCATGGCGCAGATGCAAGAGGGCGTGGAAAAACCGCGGCCCAAGATCCTGTTTGAAGTGGGCGAAGTCGTGCGCGTTAAAGAGGGCCCGTTCACGGATTTCAATGGCAGCGTGGAAGAAGTGAACTACGAGAAAAATCGTCTGCGGGTATCGGTCACGATCTTTGGTCGTGCCACGCCCGTTGAGCTGGAGTTCGGTCAGGTCGAAAAACTCTGATCGTCACGCGCACGGAAACGGCCACGCGGTGGCCGTGAATGGAGCGCGTATGTTGTTCGTGTTGTAAATGCAGTTAACCGAGGAGTGAGTGGCCAGTCGCCGCTTACGCTTGAACTCACAAAGGAGCCCGTATGGCAAAGAAGATCGTTGGTTATATCAAGCTGCAGGTCCCTGCAGGCAAGGCCAATCCATCCCCACCGATTGGTCCCGCGCTCGGTCAGCGTGGATTGAACATCATGGAATTCTGTAAGGCGTTTAACGCCCAGACCCAGGGCATGGAGCCCGGCCTGCCGATTCCGGTGGTGATCACCGCCTTCGCGGATAAGACATTCACCTTCATCATGAAGACACCGCCTGCGACGGTGCTCATCAAGAAGGCCGCCAAGCTCGACAAGGGGTCGGCCAAGCCCCATACCGACAAGGTCGGCAAGATCACGCGTGCCCAGGCCGAAGAAATTGCAAAAACCAAGATGCCCGATCTCACCGCGGCGGATCTGGAGGCCGCGGTGCGTACTGTGGCCGGCAGTGCCCGCAGCATGGGCGTGACGGTGGAGGGAGTCTAATCATCATGGATAAGAAAAAAGAAAAATTGCCCGGTTCGAAGCGTTACTCGGCGGCGCGCGCCAAGGTGGACCGCAGCAAGCTGTATTCCGCCCAGGAGGCACTGGAGTTGGCCAAGGCGTGTGCCACGGCGAAATTCAAGGAATCCGTCGACGTTGCCGTGCAGTTGGGCATCGATGCCAAAAAGTCCGATCAATTGGTGCGCGGTTCGATCGTGTTGCCGGCCGGTACGGGCAAGACCAAACGCATCGCGGTATTCGCGCAGGGCGAGAAGGCCGAGCAGGCCAAGGCCGCCGGTGCCGATATCGTGGGCATGGACGATCTCGCCGAACGAATTAAAGGCGGCAATATCGATTTCGATATTCTGATCGCCTCGCCCGACACCATGCGCATTGTGGGCACCCTGGGTCAGATTCTTGGACCCCGAGGCCTGATGCCCAATCCGAAGGTCGGCACGGTGTCGCCGGATGTGGCGCAGGCCGTGAAAAACGCGAAGGCGGGTCAGGTGCAGTACCGCACTGACAAGGCCGGCATTGTGCACTGTTCGATTGGCCAGGCGTCGTTTGATGTGGAGGCGTTGAAAACCAATCTGATGGCATTGATCGATGCGCTGAACCGCGCCAAGCCGCAGTCATCGAAGGGCATATATCTGCGCAAGGTGGCGATCTCGACCACGATGGGTCCAGGCATTCGCGTGGATCAGGCGTCGATTGGGCCTGCGCAGCAATAGTTTTTAAAGACTTTGGGCTGCAGTCTCCGATGTCAAACCGGGGACTGCAGGTTATCAAAGACCGTTGGGGCGCTGCAGGTGAGCGCTTAATTGAAGGCTTGATGTCCGAGCATTTACCCAACGCAGATGGCGACCCCAATGACATCGATGTTCAGTTGTGCTGTGAAGTGCATCGACGTTTAAAGGATCTCGCCGGTTTCAAACGTTTCAAGCCCCCTTCGGGGGAGGCGAAACATTGAGAAGGAGTGAAATGTGGCACTAAACCGCGAAGCAAAAGCCCTGGTGATTGATGAAGTCTCGGCCCAAGTGGCCCAGGCCCAGTCCATCGTCTTGGCCGAGTACCGTGGTCTTGATGTGGCCAACATCACCGATCTCCGCAAGAAGGCGCGTAACGCCGGCGTGTACCTGCGCGTGTTGAAAAACACCTTGGTCCGTCGCTCCGTTACGGGAACACCGTTTGAAACCTTAGCGGGCCAGATGACCGGTCCGTTAATTTACGGTATTTCCAAGGACCCCGTCGCTGCCGCAAAGGTCATGCAGGACTTTGCCAAGGCCAACGATGTCTTCGTCATCAAAGCGGGCGCGATGCCCAACTATGTGATGGATGCGAATGGCGTGAAAGCGCTGGCCAGCATGCCGTCACGGGATGAGCTTCTCGCGACATTGCTCGGCACGATGCAGGCCCCGATCGCCAAGTTTGTTCGCACGTGCAATGAAGTGCCGTCGAAGTTTGTTCGGACGGTGGCGGCATTGCGCGATCAGCGGGCGAAGGAATCGGCCTAGTCCATCAAGACACTTAACACAACAATTGAACTGAAATCTGGAGTTTGAACATGAGTAAAGATCAAGTATTAGATGCAATTGGTGCAATGTCCGTTCTGGAGCTCTCCGAACTGATCAAGGCCATGGAAGAGAAGTTTGGCGTCTCGGCCGCCGCAGCGGCCGTGGCTGTGGCGGCACCGGCTGCCGCCGCCGGCGGTGGTGCTGCCGCTGCCGAAGAGAAGACCGATTTCACCGTGGTGTTGGCCGCTGCCGGTGACAAGAAGGTGGAAGTCATCAAGGTGGTACGTGCTGCAACCGGCCTGGGCCTGAAAGAAGCCAAGGATCTGGTGGACGGTGCTCCGAAGCCTGTGAAAGAAGGCGTGAACAAGGCCGATGCCGAAGCGCTGAAAAAGCAGCTCGAAGAAGCCGGTGCCAAGGTCGAACTGAAGTAATGCCGTGTCTGCGGGCAGGAGCGCGCGGTTTGGCGTTCCCCGCCCGCGGGTTATGCCATGAGGATGCCCGTTTATCTGGCGTCCTCATCGCATAGCTCGGAATGGTAAGCAGTGCAGTGGGCTTGAAATTGATCGAATGGATATTCGATTGAATTTTTGAGGTTTTCCTAAGAGGAGCCGTGATGGCATATAACTTCACCGAGAAAAAACGTATTCGTAAGAGTTTTGCAAAGCGTAAGCCCGTTCTCGATATTCCTTATTTGTTGGCCACTCAGCTGGCGTCGTATCGTGCGTTTCTGCAGGAAGATGTCCCGCCCACAGAGCGCAAGAATCAAGGCCTGCAGGCGGCATTTACATCGATTTTTCCGATCAAGAGCCACAACGGCATGGCGGAACTCGACTTCCTGTATTTCACGCTGGGCCATCCTGCGTTTGACGTGCGTGAGTGCCAGTTGCGCGGCCAGACGTTTGAGGCCCCCATTCGTGCCCAGGTCCGTTTGAAGATTTATGACCGTGAGGCCGCCAAGCCCACCGTTAAGGAAATCCGTGAAAAAGAAGTCTTCATGGGCAACATTCCGCTGATGACCGATAACGGTTCCTTCGTGATCAACGGTACGGAGCGCGTGATCGTCAGCCAGTTGCATCGGTCCCCCGGCGTGTTTTTCGAGCATGACCGCGGCAAGACCCATTCCAGCGGCAAGCTGCTGTTCTCGGCCCGGGTGATTCCTTACCGTGGTTCCTGGTTGGATTTTGAGTTTGACCCGAAAGATATTCTCTATTTCCGTGTCGACCGCCGTCGCAAGATGCCGGTCACCATCCTGCTCAAGGCCATTGGCCTGAACGTGGAGCAGATCCTGGCCCACTTCTTCGATTTCGATCACTTCCAGTTGATGCCCGAGGGGGCACAGATGGATCTGGTCCCGGATCGTTTGCGCGGTGAGCAGGCCCGCTTCGACATCACCGACAAAAATGGCAATGTGATCGTTGGTCGTGACAAACGCATCAATGCCAAGCATATTCGTGACCTTGAAAAAGCAGGGCTCAAGCGTGTCAGCGTTCCGGACGACTACCTGCTGGGCCGTGTGCTGGCCCATGCCGTAGTGGACCCCGAGACCGGCGAGATCATCGCCAAGGCCAATGAAGAAGTCACCGAAGAGCTGCTCGGCAAGCTGCGCTCGGCCAAGATCCGTGAAATCAAGACGCTTTACACCAATGATCTGGATCATGGCCCTTACATGTCCACCACCCTGCGTGTGGATGAGACACCCGACCAGATTTCGGCACGCGTGGCGATCTATCGCATGATGCGTCCCGGGGAACCCCCCACGGAAGACGCGGTTCAGATGCTGTTTGATCGACTCTTCTTCAGCACCGACTCCTACGATTTGTCGGCCGTGGGTCGAATGAAATTTAACCGTCGGTTGGGCCGCGAGGAAGTCACGGGCCCGATGACCCTGACCAACGAAGACATTCTGGATACCATCAAGTTATTGGTGTCGTTGCGTAACGGCCGTGGTGAGATCGATGACATCGATCACCTGGGCAATCGTCGCGTGCGCTGCGTCGGCGAGCTGGCCGAAAACCAGTTCCGCTCTGGTCTGGTGCGTGTCGAGCGCGCGGTGCGCGAGCGTCTTGGCCAGGCCGAAGCCGATAACCTTCAGCCCTACGATCTGATCAACAGCAAGCCAATCACTGCGGCGATTCGTGAGTTCTTCGGATCCTCACAGCTCTCGCAGTTTATGGACCAGACCAATCCTCTCTCGGAGATCACGCACAAGCGTCGTGTCTCGGCGCTGGGGCCAGGCGGTCTGACCCGTGAGCGTGCCGGATTTGAGGTGCGTGACGTGCATCCGACCCACTATGGTCGTGTCTGTCCGATTGAGACCCCGGAAGGCCCGAACATCGGCCTGATCAACTCATTGGCTTTGTATGCCCGCCTAAACGAGTACGGGTTTCTGGAAACGCCGTATCGCAAAGTGGACGACGGCAAGGTCACTGACAAGATCGAGTACCTGTCGGCGATTGAAGAGGGCCGATATGTGATCGCCCAGGCCAACGCAGAGATTGACGCCAAAGGCAAACTGACGGGCGATTTGATCTCCGTGCGGGTCAACGGTGAAACCACGCTCTCGACTGCTGACAAGGTGGAATACATGGACGTGGCACCGTCCCAGATTGTGTCGGTCGCGGCCTCGCTGATCCCGTTCCTCGAGCATGACGATGCCAACCGTGCGTTGATGGGTTCCAACATGCAACGCCAGGCCGTGCCCTGTCTGCGCCCGCAGAAACCGTTGGTGGGCACGGGGATTGAGCGCACCTGCGCCGTGGACTCGGGCACCGTGGTCCAGGCACGCCGTGGCGGTCTCGTGGACTACGTCGATTCCCGACGCGTGGTGATTCGTGTGAACGACAGTGAAACCAAATCGGGTGAGTCGGGCGTAGATATCTACAACATGCAGAAGTACACCCGATCCAATCAGAACACGAATATCAACCAGCGTCCGATCGTGAAGCGTGGGGATATCGTGGCCCGCGGGGATGTGATTGCCGATGGCGCGTCGACGGATTTAGGTGAACTGGCCCTCGGTCAGAACATGCTGGTCGCCTTCATGCCCTGGAATGGTTATAACTTCGAGGACTCCATCTTGATTTCCGAGCGTGTGGTGTCGGATGACCGCTACACCTCGGTGCACATCGAAGAGCTCTCGATTCTGGCGCGTGACACCAAGCTCGGGCCCGAGGAAATTACCCGTGACATTTCCAATTTGTCCGAAGGCCAACTGGGCCGTCTGGATGAATCTGGCATCGTGTACGTGGGGGCCGAGGTTCAGGCCGGCGATGTGCTGGTGGGCAAGGTCACGCCCAAGGGAGAGACACAGCTCACTCCGGAAGAGAAACTCCTGCGCGCGATCTTTGGCGAGAAGGCCTCGGATGTAAAAGACACGTCGTTGCGTGTTCCCTCCGGCATGAGCGGCACGGTGATTGATGTGCAGGTCTTTACCCGTGAGGGCATTGTCCGGGATAAGCGCGCACAGCAGATCATTGATGATGAGCTGCGCCGCTTCCGTTTAGATCTCAATGACCAGTTGCGTATTGTTGAGGCCGATACCTTTCAGCGGATTGAAAAACTGTTGTTGGGCAAGAGCGCCAATGGCGGCCCCAAGAAGATCGCCAAAGGAACGGCGATTGATGCGGGGTATCTGGCGGATCTGGACAAGTATCAGTGGTTTGATATTCGTTTATCCGATGAGGCCGCCGCTCAGCAGTTGGAGAGCCTGAAAGAGTCGATTGACGCCAAACGTCATCAGTTTGATCTGGCCTTCGAGGAAAAGCACAAGAAGCTCACTCAGGGCGATGAACTGCTCCCGGGCGTGCTCAAGATGGTGAAGGTCTACCTGGCCGTGAAGCGTCGCCTGCAACCCGGTGACAAGATGGCCGGCCGTCACGGAAACAAGGGGGTGGTCTCACGCATCGTGCCTGTAGAAGACATGCCGTACATGGCCGACGGCACACCTGTGGACATCGTCTTGAATCCGCTGGGCGTTCCGTCACGTATGAACGTGGGTCAGATTCTGGAGACCCACTTGGGATGGGCGGCCAAAGGCATTGGTCAGCGGATTGGCGACATGCTCCAGGCGCAGGCCTCGGCCAGCGACGTGCGCAAGTACCTGGATAAAGTCTATAACTCCAGCGGTCACCCCGAGGAACTCAAGCATCTGTCGGACAAAGACGTGCTGGAGCTGGCGGGCAATCTGAAGGATGGAGTGCCGTTTGCTACGCCGGTGTTCGATGGTGCGGCAGAAAAAGAAATCCACAACATGCTGGAGCTTGCCTATCCCGATGACGTGGCGGCGCGTGTCGGCCTGACCGCTACGCGCACGCAGGTGCAGTTATTGGATGGCCGCACGGGGGATCCGTTTGATCGCAAAACCACGGTGGGCTACATGCACATGCTCAAGCTCCATCACCTGGTGGACGACAAGATGCACGCCCGCTCGACCGGGCCGTATTCTCTGGTCACGCAGCAGCCCCTGGGCGGTAAGGCCCAGTTTGGTGGCCAGCGCTTTGGTGAGATGGAGGTCTGGGCCTTGGAGGCCTACGGTGCGTCTTACGTGCTTCAGGAAATGCTCACGGTCAAGTCCGACGACGTTAGTGGTCGAACCAAGGTCTATGAAAACCTGGTCAAGGGCGAGCACACCATCGATGCCGGTATGCCCGAGTCGTTCAACGTGTTGGTCAAGGAGATCCGTTCGCTCGGTATCGACATTGATCTCGAGCGTGGTTAATCAGGAGAGCCAGAACAAATGAAAGCGCTACTCGATTTATTCAAACAGGTTCAGCAGGACCAGATCTTTGACAAGATCAAGATCGGTCTGGCCTCGCCCGACAAAATCCGTTCATGGTCTTATGGCGAGGTCAAAAAACCCGAGACCATCAATTACCGTACGTTCAAGCCGGAACGCGATGGACTGTTCTGCGCCAAGATTTTTGGTCCCGTCAAGGACTACGAATGCCTGTGCGGCAAGTACAAACGCCTGAAGCATCGTGGCGTAATCTGTGAAAAATGTAATGTGGAGGTCACGCTCACCAAGGTACGTCGCGAGCGTATGGGTCACATTGATCTTGCGAGTCCGGTGGCCCACATCTGGTTTTTGAAGTCTTTGCCTTCCCGTCTGGGTATGGTGCTGGATATGACCCTGCGGGATATCGAGCGGGTGTTGTACTTCGAAGCCTACGTGGTGATCCATCCGGACAACACGCCGCTGAAGCGCGGACAGATCATGACTGAGGATGACTACCTGGCCAAGCAGGAACAATACGGCGAGGAATTCGTGGCCATGATGGGCGCGGAAGGTATCCGTGAACTGCTGCGTGAAATCGATCTTGACAGTGAGATCACCAAGCTGCGCACGGAACTGGCCGAGACCTCATCAGAAGCCAAGATCAAAAAGATCGCCAAGCGCTTAAAAGTGCTGGAGGGATTCCAGAAGTCGGGTGTCAAACCCGAGTGGATGATTCTCGAGGTGCTGCCCGTATTACCACCGGAGCTGCGCCCATTGGTGCCGCTCGATGGCGGCCGCTTTGCGACCTCGGACCTCAATGATCTCTATCGTCGGGTGATCAACCGTAACAACCGTCTGCGCCGCCTGCTGGAATTGAAGGCGCCGGACATCATCGTGCGTAACGAAAAACGCATGCTGCAGGAAGCCGTGGATTCCTTGCTGGACAACGGCCGTCGCGGCAAAGCCATGACCGGCGCCAATAAGCGCCCCTTGAAGTCGCTGGCCGACATGATCAAGGGCAAGGGTGGACGGTTCCGTCAAAACCTGTTGGGCAAGCGTGTGGACTACTCCGGTCGTTCAGTGATCGTGGTGGGCCCGACGCTCAAGCTGCATCAGTGCGGTCTGCCCAAACTGATGGCCTTAGAACTCTTCAAGCCCTTCATCTTCAACAAGCTTGAACTGCGCGGTATGGCCACCACGATCAAGGCGGCCAAGAAGCTGGTCGAGCAGCAGGTGCCCGAAGTCTGGGACATTCTGGAAGAGGTCATCCGTGAGCATCCCGTGTTGCTCAATCGTGCGCCAACCTTGCACCGTCTGGGCATCCAGGCGTTCGAACCGGTGTTGATCGAAGGCAAGGCCATTCAACTGCACCCCCTGGTCTGTGCCGCCTTTAACGCCGACTTTGACGGCGACCAGATGGCGGTTCACGTGCCGTTGTCCATTGAAGCGCAGATGGAAGCCCGTACCCTGATGCTGGCGTCTAACAACGTGCTCTTCCCATCCAACGGAGAGCCCTCGATTGTGCCGTCACAGGACATCGTGCTGGGCCTGTACTACACCACGCGTGAGCGTGTGAACGGCAAAGGGGAGGGCATGTTCTTCTCCGACGTGGCCGAAGTCGAGCGGGCCTATGGCAACCATCAGGTGGAACTGGGCACCAAGATCACGGTGCGCATTAACGAAGTGGATCTCGATCCCGTGACCAAGGCCAAGACGCCTAAAACCACGCGTTACGAGACCACGGTCGGCCGCGCGCTGCTGTCCAAGATTCTGCCGCCGGGACTGTCCTTCGTGCACATGAACAAAGCGCTGAAAAAGAAGGAAATCTCGCGCTTGATCAACGTTTCCTTCCGCCGTTGCGGTCTGCGGGACACCGTGATTTTTGCCGACAAGTTGCTGCAGTCCGGTTTCGCACTCGCGACCCGTGCCGGCATCTCCATTTGCGTGGACGACATGCTGGTGCCGCCTCAGAAGCACGACATTTTGTCGAAGGCGGAAAAAGAGGTGAAAGAGATTGAGCAGCAATACGCCTCCGGCCTGGTCACCCAGGGCGAGCGTTACAACAAGGTCGTGGACATCTGGGGCCGTGCCGGTGACGACGTGGGCAAGGCCATGATGACCCAGCTGGCCAGCGAGCCGGTCAAGGATCGTCACGGCAAGGAAGTCCGTCAGGAGTCATTCAACTCGATCTACATGATGGCCGACTCGGGCGCCCGCGGTTCCGCGGCGCAGATCCGTCAGCTGGCGGGAATGCGTGGCCTGATGGCCAAGCCCGATGGATCCATCATTGAGACCCCGATCACAGCGAACTTCCGTGAAGGGTTGAATGTGTTGCAGTACTTCATCTCCACGCACGGCGCCCGTAAGGGTCTGGCCGATACGGCGCTGAAAACGGCGAACTCGGGTTACCTGACCCGCCGACTCGTTGACGTGACCCAGGATCTGGTGGTGATCGAGGATGACTGCGGCACGGCCAACGGCATCAACATGAAGGCTCTGGTCGAAGGTGGTGAGGTGATCGAAGCCTTGCGTGACCGGATTCTTGGTCGTGTGACCGCTTCCGAGGTCGTCAATCCCGAGTCCCAGGCGACCCTTTATGAAGCAGGCAAACTGCTCGATGAAGATGCGGTCGATGAGATTGATCGTCTCGGCATCGACGAGGTGCGCGTGCGCACACCGTTGACGTGCGACACACGATTCGGACTGTGCGCCAAGTGTTATGGACGAGACCTCGGTCGCGGCCATTTGGTCAACGTGGGCGAGGCGGTGGGTGTGATTGCCGCCCAGTCGATCGGTGAGCCGGGCACACAGCTCACCATGCGTACCTTCCACATCGGCGGTGCTGCATCACGTACTGCCGCCGCCAGTGGTGTGGAGGCCAAATCCAACGGCACGGTCCGCTTCACCCCGACCATGCGGTATGTGACCAATGCCAAGGGCGAGCCGATTGTGATTTCTCGTTCTGGCGAAGTCTTGATCACCGATGACAACGGCCGTGAACGTGAACGCCACAAAGTGCCGTACGGCGCCACACTTCTGTCGATGGACGGCAAGGCCGTGAAGGCGGGTGCACTGTTGGCCACCTGGGATCCGTTGACGCGGCCTATCATCAGTGAGTACGGCGGACGCGTGAAGTTTGAGAACGTCGAAGAAGGCGTGACGGTCGCCAAACAGATTGATGAGATCACGGGTCTTTCCACTCTTGTTGTGATTGACGCGAAGCGTCGTGGCGGCGCCCAGGTGAAGGGCGTTCGGCCGCAGGTGAAACTGATCGATGCCAAAGGGGAAGAGGTCAAGATCGCCGGCACTGATCACAGCGTGAACATTTCGTTCCCGGTGGGTGCGCTGATTACGGTGCGCGATGGCCAAGAGGTGGCGGTGGGCGAGGTGTTGGCCCGTATCCCTCAGGAATCCCAAAAGACCCGCGACATTACCGGTGGTCTTCCCCGCGTGGCCGAACTCTTCGAAGCCCGTTCACCCAAAGACGCCGGCATGTTGGCCGAGGTCACGGGCACGGTCTCCTTCGGTAAGGACACGAAGGGCAAGCAGCGCCTGATCATCACCGACATGGATGGCGTGCAATACGAAACCCTGATCTCGAAAGAGAAGAGCGTTCTGGTCCACGACGGTCAGATCGTGAACAAGGGCGAGTTGATTGTGGACGGTCCGGCCGATCCGCAAGATATCTTGCGTTTGTTGGGCGTCGAAGCGCTGGCCCGTTACATCGTGGACGAAGTGCAAGACGTGTATCGATTGCAAGGTGTGAAGATCAATGACAAGCACATTGAAGTGATCGTCCGACAGATGCTGCGTCGTGTGCGTGTGACGGATGCTGGCGATACGCGCTTCATCAACGGTGAGGAAGTGGAGCGTTCGGAGTTGCTTGACGAGAACGATCGCGCGGCCGCGGAGAATCAGCGCCCGGCCAATTACGAGAACAAGCTCCTGGGCATCACCAAGGCCTCGCTCTCCACCGACTCGTTCATTTCGGCGGCCTCCTTCCAGGAGACCACGCGCGTGCTGACCGAGGCGGCCATCATGGGCAAACGCGACGAGTTGCGCGGTCTGAAAGAGAACGTGATCGTGGGCCGCCTGATTCCTGCCGGAACTGGCCTGGCGTATCACAAGGCCAGAAAAGAGCGCGAGGCGATCGAAGCCGCAGAAGCCCAGACCGCCGCCCAGCAGGCGGCGATCGAGGCCGAGGCCTTGTTCTCGAGTCCTGACTCGGAAGAGTCGGTTACCGAGGGGGGTGAAGCGGGGGCGGCCGCACCGGCGGCCGATCAGGAGACCCCGACGGCCGAGTAATCCAGTCAGCGTTTCAGGACAAGCGGCGTCGATCGAAAGGTGGACGCTGTTTTTCTTTAGGTCCAGTATTTCATAATGTGAAATTATAAGAATACCGGATTGTTTTGAAATGTTGCAGTGCGTTTTATGGCCCGGCCGAGGTTGACAGTTCAGTCGTAAATCCTTGAAAATTGAAGGCTTTTCGCCGTTTGGCGAATCCAGTGTGTGATTTTTTAGAGAGAACGTGAACGATGCCCACCATTAACCAGCTGGTTCGCAAGCCCCGAACCACTGAAGAGATCAAAAGCAAGAGCCCGGCGCTTCAGTCGAGCCCTCAGCGTCGCGGCGTCTGCACCCGCGTGTACACCACGACCCCGAAAAAACCGAACTCCGCGTTGCGAAAAGTGGCGAAGGTTCGCCTGACCAATGGCTTTGAAGTCATCAGCTACATCGGCGGTGAAGGCCATAACCTGCAGGAGCACTCGGTGGTGCTGATCCGTGGCGGTCGTGTGAAAGACCTTCCCGGTGTGCGCTATCACATCGTGCGCGGATCCCTTGATCTGCAGGGCGTGAAAGATCGTAAGCAGTCGCGATCCAAATACGGATCCAAGCGTCCGAAGGCCGCGTAACCCGAAGTGCCTTTATCCCCGGCGCAGCAGATGGGCTGCTGCGCCATGTAAGGGCCCGGACATGAGAAGCACGTGCCGGGCTGAATCGGTAGTGGTACCCCAAGGTGCCGTTGCCGAATCAACTGAATAAGGAATGTGATATGCCTCGTCGTCGCGAAGTACCGAAACGCATTGTTCTCGCTGATCCAAAATTCGGAAGCGAAGACGTCTCTAAATTCATCAATGTGGTCATGCTCCACGGCAAGAAAGCGGTGGCCGAACGCATTGTGTATGGCGCCTTTGAATTCATCGAGAAGAAGGCCAACAAGAACCCCATCGACATCTTTCATCAGGCACTGACGAACGCGAAGCCGGCCGTGGAAGTGAAAAGCCGTCGTGTGGGCGGTGCGAACTATCAGGTGCCGGTGGAGGTGCGTCCTTCCCGTCGCTCTGCGCTGGCCATGCGTTGGCTTCGTGAAGCCGCGAAAAAACGCGGTGAAAAATCCATGAACCTTCGCCTTGCCGGTGAACTGCTGGAGGCCGCAGAGGGCCGCGGCGGCGCGGTGAAAAAACGGGATGAAGTCCATCGTATGGCCGAAGCCAACAAGGCCTTCTCTCACTTCCGTTTCTAACGCGTCTGAACGGCGTGCCGAAGCGGATTAGAACGACTCGATTAACAGATTCATTAGACTGAAGAACCAGGATTTTTTATGGCCCGCAAGACCCCGATTGAACGTTACCGGAACATTGGTATCAGTGCCCACATTGACGCCGGTAAAACCACCACGACCGAACGCATTCTTTATTACACCGGTGTGAACCACAAAATCGGTGAGGTCCATGACGGTGCGGCCACCATGGACTGGATGGAGCAGGAGCAGGAGCGCGGCATCACCATTACCTCGGCCGCCACCACCTGCTTCTGGAAGGGCATGGACATGTCCTACCCCGAGCATCGTTTCAACATCATTGACACCCCGGGACACGTGGACTTCACCATTGAGGTGGAGCGCTCGATGCGTGTGCTCGACGGGGCCTGCATGGTCTACTGCGCCGTGGGTGGTGTGCAGCCCCAATCAGAAACCGTGTGGCGGCAGGCGAACAAGTACAAAGTGCCGCGCCTGGCCTTTGTGAACAAGATGGACCGCACGGGTGCAAACTTCTTTAAGGTCGTGGACCAAATGAAAACCCGTCTGCGTGCGAATCCGGTGCCCATCGTCATTCCCATTGGTGCGGAAGAGAATTTCAGAGGGGTCGTTGACCTGATCAAGATGCGCGCGATCATCTGGGATGAAGCCTCACAGGGCATGAAGTTCGAGTATCAGGACATCCCCGGCGATCTGATGGCGACCGCCAAAGAGTGGCGCGAGAAAATGCTGGAAGCGGCGGCCGAAGCCTCGGAAGAGCTGATGAACAAATACCTCGAGAATGGCGATCTGGAGGAAGCGGAGATCAAGGCCGGTCTGCGCATTCGCACGATCTCCACGGAAGTCCAGCCCATGCTGTGCGGTACGGCCTTTAAGAACAAAGGCGTGCAGCGGATGCTGGATGCGGTGATCGATTTCCTGCCCTCGCCGGTGGACATTCCGCCGGTGGCCGGCATTGACGATAAAGAGCAGCCCGCCTCCCGCAAGGCCGACGACAAAGAAAAGTTTTCGGCGCTGGCCTTTAAGCTGATGACCGATCCGTTTGTGGGGCAGCTCACGTTCATTCGGGTCTATTCCGGCGTACTGAAGTCGGGCGATACCGTCTACAACCCCATCAAGGGCAAGAAAGAGCGTATCGGTCGTGTGCTGCAGATGCATGCGAACAACCGTGAGGAAATTACCGAAGTGTTGGCCGGTGATATTGCGGCCTGCGTGGGCCTGAAGGAAGTCACCACGGGTGAAACCCTGTGCGATCCGGATGCTGAAATCATTCTCGAGCGGATGGTGTTCCCGGAGCCTGTGATTTCGCAGGCGGTGGAGCCGAAGACCAAGGCCGATCAGGAAAAGATGGGCATCGCACTCGGGCGTCTTGCAAAAGAGGATCCGTCGTTCCGCGTGCGTACCGACGAGGAATCCGGTCAAACGATTATTTCCGGTATGGGCGAGTTGCACCTCGAAATCATTGTCGACCGGATGAAGCGGGAGTTTGGCGTAGAAGCCACGGTGGGCAAACCCCAGGTGGCCTATCGCGAAACCATTCGCAAGCCCACCGAGATCGAAGGCAAGTACGTCAAGCAGTCCGGCGGTAAGGGCCAATACGGCCACGTATGGCTAAAGATTGAACCGCAGGAAGAAGGCAAAGGGTACGAGTTTGTCGATGCGATCAAGGGTGGTGTGGTGCCCCGCGAATTTATTCCTTCGGTGGACAAAGGCGTCAAAGACACTATGAACAGCGGTGTCATGGCCGGTTATCCGGTGGTCGATGTCAAGGTCACACTGTTTGATGGTTCTTACCACGATGTGGACTCGTCACAGATCGCGTTTGAATTGGCCGGATCCATGGCATTTAAGGATGGCTGCCGCAAGGCCAGCCCGGTCCTGCTCGAGCCGATGATGTCGGTGGAGGTGGAGACACCGGAAGACTACGCCGGCACGGTGATGGGCGATCTGTCCTCACGCCGTGGCATGGTGCAGGGCATGGATGACATGGTGGGCGGTGGCAAGGCCATCAAGGCCGAGGTGCCACTATCGGAAATGTTTGGTTATGCGACCACATTGCGTTCACTCACGCAGGGGCGCGCGACTTACACCATGGAATTTAAGCACTACAGCGAAGCACCGAAGAATGTGGCCGAGGCAGTGGTCAGCAGCCGCACGAAGTAATTTAGACGAATTAACGATTAACCATTCATTGATTGACAAAGGAAACACATCATGGCCAAGGGTAAGTTTGAGCGCACCAAACCGCACGTAAACGTAGGGACGATTGGTCACGTGGACCATGGGAAGACCACGCTGACGGCGGCGATTGCCACTGTGTTGGCGGCCAAGTTTGGTGGTGAGGCGAAGAAGTACGATGAGATTGATGCGGCGCCTGAGGAGAAGGCGCGCGGGATTACGATTAACACGGCGCACGTGGAGTACGAGACGGCCAACCGTCACTATGCGCACGTGGACTGCCCGGGGCACGCTGACTATGTGAAGAACATGATCACGGGTGCGGCGCAGATGGATGGTGCGATTTTGGTGTGTTCGGCTGCAGACGGTCCGATGCCCCAGACGCGCGAGCACATTTTGTTGGCCCGCCAGGTGGGGGTGCCGTACATCATTGTGTTTTTGAACAAGTGCGACATGGTGGACGATGCCGAGTTGCTCGAGCTCGTGGAGATGGAAGTCCGTGAGCTGCTCTCCAAGTACGAGTTCCCGGGCGATGACACGCCGATCATCAAGGGCTCGGCCAAGCTGGCCTTAGAGGGGGATAAAGGGGATCTGGGCGAAGGCGCGATCATGAAGCTGGCCGAGGCGCTCGACACCTATATTCCGGAGCCTAAGCGTGCCATTGATGGTGCGTTTCTGATGCCGATTGAAGACGTGTTTTCGATCTCGGGCCGCGGTACGGTGGTCACGGGTCGTGTGGAGCGCGGCATTGTGAAGGTGGGTGAAGAGATTGAGATTGTGGGGATTAAGCCCACGGCCAAGACGATCTGCACGGGCGTGGAGATGTTCCGCAAGCTTTTGGATCAGGGCCAGGCGGGCGATAACGTGGGTATTTTGTTGCGTGGTACCAAGCGTGAAGAGGTGGAGCGTGGTCAGGTGCTGGCCAAGCCCGGTTCGATCACCCCGCACACCAAGTTTGAGGCCGAAGTCTATGTGCTCTCCAAGGAAGAGGGTGGCCGTCATACGCCGTTTTTTAACAACTACCGTCCGCAGTTTTACTTCCGCACGACGGACGTGACGGGTGCGGTCGAGCTGCCCGAGGGCACCGAGATGGTGATGCCTGGCGATAACGTGAAGATCAAGGTGGCCTTGATTGCCCCGATCGCCATGGAGCAGGGTCTGCGGTTTGCGATCCGCGAAGGCGGACGCACCGTGGGCGCCGGCGTGGTCGCAAAAGTTATTGAGTAAGG
>JACCDL010120324.1_pt1 | contig 16936 bp, 15 predicted proteins | sample 7441931 | NCBI WGS metagenome assembly JACCDL01 (sample SAMN15323437, study PRJNA562643) | freshwater metagenome | isolation source: river surface water | place: USA:Blue River Watershed | collected 2017-08-16 | reverse complement strand
GGAAGCGAAAATCACCCTATTCGGGGTGATTAAGCGCGGTGATTCTTAGAGCTGTGCAAAGCCTTCGGCTAAGACAGAAAGTCCGTCTCTCAGCAGTTCATCGGTAATTACAAGCGGTGGCAAGAAGCGAATGACGTTTCCATACGTTCCCGCTGTGAGAATCAGCAGTCCTTGGCTGTGGCAGTACTTCACAACTTTGGCCATCGCTTCTGGGTTTGGATCCTTTGAACCAGGCTTTACCAATTCGATCGCAACCATGGCTCCGCGTCCGCGAACATCGCCGATAACTGGGTACTTAGACTTTAACGCATTGAGAGTTTCAAAGAGAATCGTTCCGATATGCGCTGCACGCTCAACGAGTTTTTCTTCTTGAATCGTTTCAATAGCAGCGAGTGCGGCAGCACAAGCAATTGGATTTCCGCCGTAGGTGCCACCAAGACCCCCGACATGGGATGAATCCATGATTTCCGCACGCGCTGTCACAGCTGCCAGAGGTAATCCTCCCGCAATTCCTTTTGCAGTGATGATCATGTCAGGCGCCATATTTTCGTGCTCAACTGCAAAGAGTTTTCCAGTGCGCGCAAAACCCGATTGAACTTCATCAGCAATAAAGACGATTCCATTCTTCGTAGCAAACTCTTGCAAACCAGGCATGAAGCCTTCTGGGTGAACCATAAAGCCACCTTCGCCAATCACTGGCTCAATCAAAATCGCTGCAACATTCTGGGCACCGATTTCTTTCTCGATTTTATGTGTGACTAGATCAAGTGCATCTGCAGTGATTGTTTCAGGGTTGCCTAACCAGCGATATGCATAAGGAAGCGGCATGCGATAAATCTCGTTGGCAAAGGGGCCGAATCCATCCTTGTAAGGAATGTTTTTAGCAGTCAGCGCCATGGTGAGGTTAGTACGACCGTGATAGGCGTGTTCAAAAACAACTACCGCTGCTCGCTTTGTGTAGTGGCGCGCAATCTTGATGGCATTTTCAACTGCTTCAGCGCCAGAATTTTGCAGAATAGACTTCTTTTTAAAATCTCCAGGCGTTAGACGATTAAGCGCTTCACAAACTTCGATATAGCCCATATATGGCGCCGTCGTGAAGTTGGTATGTGTAAATGTGGCAACAGCTTCTTGTACAGCTCTCACAACGCGCGGTGCAGAGTTTCCGACGTTGACAACGCCGATTCCTGCGCCAAAGTCGATGATGCGATTGCCATCGATATCTTCAATGATGGCGTCTTGTGCGCGCTTTACGATGACTGGCAACGCGGTTCCTAGTCCCCCAGAGACTGCCTCTTTACGACGCTGCATCGCTGCAGTTGAAAGTGGCCCTGGAATCTCAGTGGCCAGATGGCGTGATTGCGGGAGAGGATCCTGTGCTGTCATAGTCTTAATTCTAAGCCCCTACAAAGTTTGCGCGAGCCGTCATACCGCTTAGTACAAGTTAGGCTTGCCACATGAGTAACCTGCGAAAGAGCGCACCGTTGTTGGATGCCTATCTTTCATACTTTGAGCAGGCTCGAACACCATTCACAATTCCGGGACATAAGCAGAAAACAAGCGCGCTTGATGCTGACCTCGGAGCAATCGTCGACTCCGATACCCCGCTCTATGGCGGATTGGATGAAATTAAATTAACAAATCAGACTTTGAGAAAAGCAGAAGATTTGGCTGCGAAGTTCTGGGGAGCTGATTACGCTCGTTTTTCTACTGGCGGATCAACTCACGCCAATCAAGCCATAATTTTCGCGCTTGGCCAACCTGGCGACAAGGTTGCAGTCTCACGAACTGCGCATCGTTCCGTACTCAGTGCACTTGTCCTTGCTGGGCTCGAGCCAATCTGGATGACTCCAGAAATTGATGGAGCTACCGGAGTACCAATCGGCATTGGAATCGCAGAACTCAAAAAAGCGCTTGCCGAAAAACCCATCGCGGTATTGCTGACCGAACCAGGCTATCTTGGAACTATCTCAGATTTACCAGTTTTAATTAAGGCAGCTCACGAGGAAAAAGTTCCAGTTATTTTCGATGCAGCATGGGGTGGCCACTTCGGTTTCCATCCGAAGTTACCAAAGCACGCTTTTCAATTAGGCGCCGATGCCCTCATCACTAGTACACATAAGGCGCTGCCCGGTTACAGCGCATCTGCACTTTTGCTAGCTCGCACCAATTTGCTGAGCGCTGAAAGACTCGAGCAAAGCTTTGAAACTACTCACACAACTTCTCCGGCGGGTGCGCCACTTGCATCTATAGATGGTGTGCGCGCTCTGCTACAGACTCGTGGCGAAGAACTTATTGATCTACTTCTTGACAATATCCATCGCTTTAAAGAGACGGTGCAAGCTGAATTTCCACTACCAATCTTTCTCTACCCCAGTGATTTTCCTGCTGGACGATTCGATCCTTCAAAGTTGGTCCTACGTGTGCAGCAATTAGGTGCATCGGGCGTTGAAATTGAGGAAGACCTTCAGAAGAAGGGCATCCGTGTCGAAATGGCAGATCGCGACACCATCGTCTTCTTGGCAACGATTGCTGACACCGCTGCAGACTTTGAACACTTGGCTGATGTGCTCATTCCTATTTTGAAGAAGCGGCAGGAACAACGACGCGAGAGCGCAACGGCGCTCAGTTGGTCAGTCGTTCCCCAAAAAGCCACTTCAATGCGTGATGCCTACTTTGCAAAGACAGAAATGGTAAGCGCCGATCAAGCTATCGGAAGAATTTCGGCAGATTTAATCGCGCCTTATCCTCCAGGTGTAGCTGTAGTTGCTCCCGGTGAAGTATTAACAGAGCAGATTGTTACAGGGTTGCAGGCATCACGCGCTGCAGGAGTTCGAATCGCCTATGCCAGCGATGCAACCCTTGCACAGTACCGAGTTGTGATTCAGAAATAGTTTTTACAGCGGCTGGCGGTAAACCTTGTGTTGCGCAGCTTGTGCAAGAGGTCTAATCGTCATTGAATCAATATTGAAATGATCGGGCAGCATGACAGACCAGCGAATTGATTCAGCAACATCCTCAGCAGTTAATGGACGCGTTACACCTTCATAAACCTTCGCGGCGCGATCTGCATCGCCACTAAAACGAACCTTCGCAAATTCATCTGTCTTCACCATTCCAGGTGCAATCTCCGTGACTCGAATCGGCTTGCCATTAAGTTCAAGGCGAAGCGTTTCTGCAAGTGAAGTTTCCGCAAATTTTGATGCCACATAACTTCCACCGTTTTCATATGCCCGATGCCCAGCAGTAGAGGAAATAATCACAATATGGCCCCGCCCATGGTCAATCATTACTGGCGTAAGCGCCTTGACCATACGAACTGAACCAACGACGTTGATATCAAAAGTCTTCTTCCAGATTTCGGGATCTGACTCAGTAACTGGATCAAAGTCGAAAGCCCCACCTGCACAGTTAATCAATACTGCGACAGGCTTACCTGCCACATGTTCTGCAAGTGAATCAACGCTTTTTTGATTAGTGACGTCGAGCACGATTGCTTCAATTTCTGAATTGCTCTTGGCAAGTTCCTGAAGCTTGTCTATTCGTCGTGCTGCAGCTATGACGTGATAACCATTTTCAGCTAACAATCGAGCAGTTGCTGCTCCGATTCCACTGCTTGCTCCGGTGATAACTGCATATTCACGAGTACTCATAGATGAAGGGTATATCCGCACACTACGATTGGTACATGACGAATGAACTAGTTCTCACAATCCGTCCAATTGAAGCGCGAGATAAAGATCGTTGGCTCGTGCTCTGGCAGGGCTATCTAGAGTTTTATAAGACTTCCGTTGCGCCTGAACAGACCGAGCGCACGTGGCAGCGGATTATGGACCCTGACTTCAATATGAAGTGTGCCGTTGCTGAGTCTGATGGAAAAGTGATTGGTTTTACGACTTACAACCTGCAAAACTCAACGTGGTCACCAAATGGACATTGCTACCTTGAAGATCTCTTTGTAGATCCAGCAGTCCGCGGCAATGGGGCAGGACGAGCGCTCATCGATTTTGTAAAAGATTATGCCGTTGAAATGAAGTGCTCACGTCTTTATTGGAATACCGATGCAGATAATGAAACTGCCCGAAAACTCTATGACTCCTATGTTTTAGAGTCTGGAAAGCGTCAGTATCGGATTCAGTTGCAAAATATTGCAGAGTAGTTATAAAACCGTTTTTCTAATCATGCGCTGATAAAAAAGTCCTGGTTTGCGCGTGCTCTCTTGCGGTTCACCTTTAGTTGTAAATCCAAGCTTTTCATAGGCTCGAATTGCCACTTCATTGTCAACCCACACCCCTAAACCTTGTGTGCCCCATGCGCGACTTGCTGGTTGTGAATCAACGTATGCAAATAGTGCGCGAAGAGCGCCGTGCTGTCGGTACTCAGGGTCAACCCAGCAACTTCCAATCCAACAGGTCGCTCCAAAATCACCTTTTAGATTTTCGACAGTCATCATTCCAATATCTTCACTTGCCACTGAGGCGATGAGCGCAACGTATTGTCGAGCTTTGGAACGCCATTCATCCTCTGAATACAGCGCCTCTGCCTCCAAACTTCCTCCGAAGGCGTGGCCATCGCTTTCCAGAGCTGCTAAACGAATATCGCGATAACGCTGCCACTGATTTTCAGTAAGCTCTTCAACCACTACCGCGGAATTCATATCGGGAATGATAGAAGAAATTCATAAACTTTGGATATGGTCATCTAGTGCAGAATGAATATGTACGACAACTTCGAAACCTTGAAGTTATTCGGGTTGAAATGGTCTGTCTTGGAAATATCTGCAGATCCCCTATGGCAGCAGCGGTCCTACATAACAAAACGCGTGAGGTTTCAAATCCTCAGTTTGAGGTAACCAGCAGTGGAACTTCAGGATGGCATGATGGTGAAGATGCACATTATCTCTCGCGCAAAACCTGGGAGGCAGCAGGATATTCCTATCGGCACACCTCTCGTAAGTTTCGACTTAACTACTTTGATGAGGCAGATCTGATTCTGCCCATGGACCTGACTAATCGAGCCAATATTCTCAACGGAGCACGTAACGAAATGGATAGAGCTAAAGTCATCATGCTTCGCTCTTTTGATCCAGAGCTCGCTCATATTGACCCCACGTCACCCGAGGCAGAGCGCCTCCAAGTTCCTGATCCGTGGGGTGAAACTATCGAAGCTTACCAAGAAGTTTTAACAATGATTGAGCGTGCTACAGATGGGCTCATCGCTAGCGTGTTGCAGCAATAACCCCAAGGCACATCTCATCTGAAGATCCTTCTCCCCACGTGACATATCGCGGTTCTAAATTCTTTAGCGCCGGCAATTTTTGTCGCAACGTGGGATCAAAAGTGCATTCAACTCGAATAGTGTCTCCAACTTTTACCTTAACAGGCTTCTTCAAGACTGTTGCGGATTGATCATCAAAATCATAATTTTGGCGATCCAAGAGGAGCTGTTCGCTTGGCGTACCTGGATTGAGAATAAGTCTGAGCGATCGCCCCAATAAATGCATATGAGGTGCAGCAGCAATGACAGTGAGATTCTTATCCATCACCTTGTCGCATCGAGAGATCAAACTTGGTTTTGGATTGAACGGATCGTTCTTGCAGAGCACGTTGATTCCAGCGGCTTCAAAAGCGCTCGTTGTGCTGGTGCGCGCTGCTAAGTCGAGTAGAGAATTTTTTCGATCACAGAGGGGTCCAGTGACACCGGCAGGACAAGCAAGTTCAACGGGGGCTGGAAATAGTTCAACCTGTAACTGCTTTACCTTCGCTCCTCTGGCAGGAATTGCTTCAATAATTATTTTTGACTGATCGGTTTCAATTTTTCCACCATTCGCAGCCAGTAAGTTGTAGTGCACTTGCAAAACTAACTTCTCACCTTTCTTAAAAGGTATTCCGTACCCCTTTGGGGAGACATCTTTACCTCGCCCAGGAGCCCAAGAGCTCAACCAGGGAGATGTGAGAAACGATGAGAACATCGAGCCCAGGCCAGAGCCGCCAAAACATGGCCAGCCCTGCCCATTCTTATCGGCTGCAATCGCTTCAGGGACATCCGCTTGCGTCACGCGAAACATAATTGCGTGGTGAACATAGTTTTTCTTTTGTGGAACAAATTCGACAGATTTAATGATGGAATCTTCAGTAACCTTTGGATCCAACAAGAAGCAGCGATAATCATCAGTTCCATTATTTGGCGCTGAAGGCAGGTGCGCCTTTACCATCTTTGCGACGTAGAACTTAGATTTTGCCGCACCCGCTTGTGGAGCCACTACAAGACTTGCAATCACAATAGTGACTAGACCCACAAGCGCTAGTCGAATATCTGACCGAATCTTCATAGCACGAGAATACCCAAGCTTTCGTGGTGCAGCAGGTCGAGATAGGCAATACCTTTGCACAGTGAAATTTCGCGCTGTTGTAGTTGCATTTATTGTGTCTGCGCTATTTCCGCTTCACTCGATAGCGTCCGAAGTCACAAGTAAATCGCTACCGACAGCTCCAGGTGTATTTATCGATACCACCATCTACCTACCGAAGAAAACTCCAGCGCCTGCAATTCTCTTAGCTCATGGATTTGGAGGTTCTAAAGATTCTGTAGCAACAGAGGCTCAAGCCTTTCAGAAGCGTGGCTATGTTGTGATGACGTGGACTGCTCGAGGTTTCGGAAAATCGACTGGGCAGATTTCTATGAACTCACTTAACGCCGAAATTGCGGATATTCAAAGTTTGATTTCAAATTTGAGCAATCGTAAAGAGGTTCTGCAAGAAAGCGCTGGAGATCCAGTTATAGGTATTTCAGGTGGTTCGTATGGTGGCGCTGCTGCGCTCTTAACTGCTTCTCAAGATAAGCGAATTGATGCTGTTGTTGCCGATATAACGTGGAACGATTTAAGTCAGGCGCTCTTTCCACAATCGACCACGGATATCTCTGATGCGGGCCCATTTAAGAAAATTTGGACAGGAACTTTCTTCGCTCTCGCCACTTTACAGAGCGCCTACTTGGGTGAATGTGGTGCGCTCACAGATGAATGGTGCGCTGCATATAAGAGCGCTGTGACTAATGGGCAGCCGACCGAAAGTGAGAGAAAACTTCTTCGCTCGGTTTCTCCAGCTACTTACCTGTCATCTATTAAGGCCCCGACCTTGCTATCTCAAGGACAAGCTGACTCACTCTTTCCGCTCAATGAAAGCTCGCATACTGCGGCGAAACTCAAAAAGAATGGCGTTCCACTTGCGATGATCTGGCACGCCGCAGGACATGATGGTGGAGCCGATGAGAAGAAATACTTGCAAGAGCAGTATTCGCGTTGGTTTGATAAGTACCTTTTCAACAAAGAGATTGTTTTCCCAGTTTTTCAATTCACGAAGACAAATGGCTCCATCTCACTCCAAGACTCCACAGTAATTCCCAAATCATTTACTGCCCAAACTCTCCCGTTTGAAGCAACAACTCAAAAACTCCCCCTACTTCCCCAGCCAGCTGCTCTTTCATATCCAGTAGGTGGAATACCTAGTGCAATTTCTGCGCTTCCTGGAATTGGTTCAGCTGGCAGCTTGGCAGCGACAGTGGCTTCAAATATCGCAGGATTTAGTCCTGCATTTATCCCAGGTCAGAGCGGATTTCTAGATAGCGCTCCACTGAAAGAACCAATCTCCGTTGTTGGATCCTCTCGAATTAAGGTGCGCGTAACCAGCACGACTGGAAATGCAACTCTCTTCTTCTCACTTGTGACAAAATCACCAAGCGGTGCAATTTCTCAACCCAACGGAATTGTTGCTCCGGTTCGCCTCACAAATATTCCAGCAGAAGGCCGAGACATCACTGTTTCACTTCCCGCAGTAATCCTGGATGCAGCAGTAGGTGACAAAGTTTCTATTGGTATTTCAAGCACTGACCAGGGATATGAACTTCCCAAGGCTCCGGCTTTTTACTCAGTAACCGCCCTATCTCCACTTGAATACCCAGTCATTACAGCTACCCCAGCAACTGGTTCTGGCGCTAATTGGCTCTGGCCAATCCTGGCGCTACTTACCTTGGTTGCAGCAGTTGTGGTCATTTATATTCGCCGCCCACGTCCATCTGCTGATGAACGCGAAGAAGAATTCTTAGTTCAAGTTGAGAATCTTTCAAAGACTTATAAGGATGGATATCGCGCAGTTGATGACCTTTCATTCACAGTCAGTCGCGGCCAAGTTGTAGGACTTTTGGGTCCCAATGGCGCTGGTAAAACAACCACGCTTCGCATGTTGATGGGGCTTATCTTCCCAACCGAGGGCTCCATTTACATGGATGGAAAAGCTGTCTATCCAGGATCGCCTGCGCTTGCCAATTTAGGAAGCTTTGTTGAAGGTCCAGGATTCTTACCTCACTTATCTGGACGCGAAAACCTCGATCTTTATTGGAAATCAATCGGGCGAACTGGCGAAAAGTATCTTGACGAAGTTATTGCTATAACTAAGTTAGGTACAGCTCTTGATAAGAAAGTTCGTTCATACAGTCAGGGCATGCGCCAACGCCTTGCTATTGCACAGGCAATGCTGGGAATGCCAGATTTGTTGGTTTTAGATGAGCCAACAAATGGACTTGACCCACAGCAAATCGCGGAAATGCGCCAAGTGCTTAAAGATTATGCAAAGACTGGTCGCACTGTAATTGTCTCTTCACATTTATTGGCAGAAGTTCAACAGACCTGCTCACATGTAGTACTCATGCACCGCGGAAAATTGATTGCTTTCGGACCCATGAAGAAGATTCTTACCAAGAATCGTCAGTCTCGTAGCTTGGAAGAAATCTTCCTCGAACTTATCGGAGATGATCTCGTTATCGGAAAGGCTTCGTCATGACATACCAAGCGGAGAAGACTCTTCCCTATCGTGTCGAGCTCTATCGACAACTCAAGCGCAAGCGGACCGCATTTGCCTATGCTTTCGTTCTATCACTTCCAATTCTGGTTGCTATTGCTGTGAAATTTGGCCCATCAGGAAACAGCGGTGGGCCAACACAATTAGGTTCAGGAACAGCCGATCTGATTGGTTTGGCGACTCTGGGCGCTGCAAATTTCACAACAACTATGATCTATTTTTCAACACCATTTCTCTTGGTGACAGTAATTGCGCTCTTTAATGGTGACACCGTTGCCAGTGAAGCATCATGGTCGACCTTGCGTTATCTGTTGGCATCTCCGGTTCCACGTACTCGTTTACTGATTCAGAAGATTAAAGTGAGCTTGACGCTCTCGCTCATTGCGGTCTTATTGGTTCCGCTCTCCGCATGGATTGTTGGCGCTATCGCCTTCGGAATGAAACCTCTACAAACACCACTGGGAGCAACTTTCGATAACGCCGTCGCGCTTTCTCGCATCGGAATCATGACTGGCTATCTAGCAATCTCTCTCCTCTTTGTTGCCGGCCTCGCCTTCTATCTCAGTGTTCGCACCGATGCGCCACTGGGAGCTGTTGGCGTTGCGGTAGGAATTTCAATCCTGCTCAACATCTTGGATGCAATCACTGCACTAGGGGTAGTTCGTGAATGGCTGCCCGTGCATTACGCATTCAGCTGGTTTGATGCGCTCTCAATCACTATTGATTGGTCCCAGATGATACGAGGCGCTTCTTACTGCGCAATGACAGGAGTCATCTTCTACACACTTGCGATTCTCAAGTTTGCGAAGAAAGACGTTACTTCTTAAAGAGTTTCTTCGGATTAATTTTAGATCCGTGATGCTTTACCTTGATGAGCATCGACTCAGCCCACGCAAATTCCAAGGCGAGAATAACTAATCCGAGTACTACTAAAGGCAGGGTAAAAGGCCCTGGCAGTACGACGAGAAGTAGTCCTGTGACAATAAATGTTGATCCAATGACCAACACAATTGTTTTGCGAACAGCAGCAGGCAGTAACTTCCAGCCCTTAACTACTCTTCTCTTCATCGTCTCGACCTTCTGTTATGCGCCCAGCGTGAGCTTTTGCTGATGGATCAGACTTCGTCTTCACCAAGCTCGCCACTGTGGAGATGACAAGAATAGTACCGATTACACCGAGGCTGATAGAGGTTGGAATCTTAGGAACTGAGTCGAACTGTTCGTGAAGGTAGGTAATGACCAACTTCACGCCGATAAACATCAAAATGACAGAGAGTCCAAGGGAGAGATAGACCAATCGGTCCAGAAGACCCTTGACGAGGAAGTAGAGCGCGCGTAGACCCAAGAGTGCAAAAGCGTTAGCAGAGAAGACAAGGAAGGTCTCTGAAGTCACACCGAAAGTAGCTGGAATTGAGTCGAGTGCAAAAAGCAAATCAGTCGATGCGATGGCGACCATCACCATAAACATCGGAGTTGCAAAGCGCTTGCCATTCTGGCGAATAAAGAGTTTGGTGCCGTGATATTCGTCCACCATGGCAATTCGCTTACGCATAAGTTTGACCAACTTATTGTCACCTGGTTCTGGATCTTCATCCCAATGCTTGAAGAGACCTACGCCTGTCCAAATCAAGATTGCACCGAAGATCACGAAGGTGAAGGAGAACGCAGCGAGCGCTGCTGCGCCAACTGCGATAAAGATTGCACGAAGAACCAGAGCTAGTACAACACCAATCAGAAGAATTCTCTGGTGATAAATCCCTGGTACGGCAAATTGCGCCAAGATAATGACGAAGACAAAGAGGTTATCTACGGAGAGAGATTTCTCGACCAAATATGCGGCGAAGTATTCAGTGCCCTTCTGGCTACCGTATTGACTCCAGACCCAGATACCGAAGGCGATGGCTATGCCGATGTAGAAAATTGACCAGCCGGCAGCTTCCTTAAATTTAACTTCGTGGGGCTTAGCGCTCACGGTAAAGAGATCGACAATAATCAGAAGAAGAATTGCTCCGACTGTAATCGACCAGACCAGTAGTGATACATCCATGAAAAGGCTCCTTGACTCGCGTAGAAATGAACGTGGTCAAGGTCTTCCTAACCATTTTCATGGCCAGCGCCCCGGGTTTTTACACCGTATTGACGAGGTAGCTGTATCTAGGTACTCCCCTTAAACGTTGCGCAGTCTAAATGCGACTTATGCGTAGCGCAACTTGACCTCTATTATCAGGGTCTTACATCAAGGGGGAAATATGAGCACGACGGTCAATCACTGGATTAATGGCGCTGAATTTGTAAGCAAATCTGGCAGAACTTTTCCCGTGTATGACCCAGCCCTTGGTACCGAAACCAAGCGCGTAGCCCTCGCCGATCAGGCTGAAATCAACGCCGCAATCAAGGCGGCCAAAGATGCATTCCCCAAGTGGCGCGATGAATCACTCGCTAAGCGCCAACAGATAATTTTTAAATTCCGCGAACTTCTCAATGACCGAAAAGGTGAGCTCGCTGAAATCATCACCAGCGAACATGGCAAGGTCCTCTCTGATGCACTAGGTGAAATTACTCGCGGCCAAGAAGTAGTTGAATTTGCAACAGGTATTCCGCACCTTCTCAAAGGCTTCTACTCTGAAAATGTTTCAACTGGCGTAGATGTCTACTCAACCCGCCAACCTCTTGGCGTTGTAGGAATCATCAGCCCATTTAACTTCCCAGCGATGGTTCCTATGTGGTTCTACCCGATTGCCATTGCAGCGGGAAATACCGTTGTCATCAAGCCATCTGAAAAAGATCCCAGCGCCTCAATATGGATTGCCAAGCTTTGGAAAGAGGCAGGCCTACCTGATGGTGTGTTCAATGTTCTCAATGGAGATAAGGAATCCGTAGACGGGCTACTTAACAGCCCTGATGTTGAATCAATCTCATTTGTCGGTTCAACGCCAATTGCACAATATATTTATGAAAATGCGTCACGTTCTGGAAAGCGTGTCCAGGCTCTTGGCGGGGCTAAGAACCACATGCTGGTTCTTCCTGATGCTGACCTTGAGCTCGTAGCTGACTCAGCAATAAACGCCGGTTTTGGAAGCGCTGGAGAGCGCTGCATGGCAATCTCAGTTGTTGTTGCTGTCGAACCTGTTGCAGATAAATTGATTCCAAAGATTGTTGAACGCATGAGCAAACTACGCACAGGCGATGGTCGTCGCAGCTGCGATATGGGCCCACTTGTGACTCGTGAACACCGGGACAAAGTCGCTTCATACATTGATATTGCTGAAAAGGATGGCGCAACTGTTGTTGTTGACGGACGCAATCCAAAGGTAGATGGCGAGCCAAACGGTTTCTGGCTCGGACCTACCTTGGTTGATAAAGTCCCAACAACTTCCAAGGTCTACACAGAAGAAATCTTTGGGCCAGTACTTTCTATTGTCCGCGTTAAGAGCTACGACGAGGGTGTAAAGCTCATCAACAGTGGCGCATTCGGAAACGGAACTGCCATCTTTACCAACGATGGTGGCGCAGCGCGTCGCTTCCAAAATGAGATTGAAGTAGGAATGGTGGGAATCAATGTTCCTATCCCTGTGCCAGTTGCTTATTACTCATTCGGTGGCTGGAAGCAATCACTCTTTGGCGATACCAAAGCGCACGGCGTTGAAGGCGTTCACTTCTTTACTCGTGGCAAGGCGATTACATCTCGCTGGCTTGATCCAAGCCATGGTGGAATCAACCTCGGCTTCCCACAGAATTAATTCGATAGATGCCAGCTCAATCACAAAAATGGTACTTCCGTTCATCGGAACTTGCCCGTGGTGAATGGGATGTGCATCTTGATGCAACTAATCCTCCAGTAACCGGCTGGAAGTACACAGGGCTGCGCATCGGCAAACTCACAAAACCACTCACGCTCCCGGCTGATACCAACGAACGAATAATCTTTCTGCTAGAAGGTGCCAGCGCAACTGTTGAATACGTTGTTGCAGGCAGTGCGCCAGAAAAGCAAGTACTTTCAGGGCGTGCCTCGGTATTTCATGGCCCGACCGATTTTCTCTATCTACCCATAAATACATCGGCGACGATTACTGGTTCCGGTCGCATTGCTGTGGGTGAAACACCTGCCACTCTTGCCAAACCAGTGCAATTCACCCCGAAAGATAAAGTGCAAGTAGTTTTACGTGGTGCAGGTCGAGAAACGCGACAAGTTCATAATCTAGGGATGCCAGATACTTTAGATGCAGATCGAATGGTGGTCTGTGAAGTTATCGTCCCAGCAGGAAATTGGTCCGGTTCTCCTTCACATAAACATGATTGCTTTATCCCAGGTAAAGAATCCACTTTAGAAGAAATTTATTACTTCGAAAGCGCTGTCACTCGCGGCGGAACAACTTCTGCAGCAGCGCCCTTTGGATATTTCCGTGGATTCTCTGCTGATGAACGTCCTTACGATGTTGCCGAAGAGATTCATTCAGGTGATGTTGCGCTAGTTCCTTACGGTTGGCATGGTCCGACTGCAGCGGGGCCTGGTTATGACCTGTATTTCTTCAATGTCATGGCAGGTCCTGATCCAGAGCGGGCATGGAATGCCACTGACCACCCTGATCACGCATGGATTCGACAGACTTGGCAATCACAACAAACAGACCCAAGATTGCCCTACGGAGCTTAGAAAGGAATTGATATGGCAACGCGCAAGATGACTGTCAGCCAGGCGATTGTTGAATTCCTAGCTCACCAATTCACCGTTGACGGCAACCATCGCGAACGAACAATTCCTGGAATCTTTGGAATCTTTGGGCATGGAAATGTTGCTGGTATCGGACAGGCTCTCAAGCAATTTTCTGTCGAAAATCCATCTCTGATGCCGTATTACCAGGCGCGCAATGAACAAGCGATGGTTCATGAATCATCTGCGTTTGCACGCATGAAGCGCCGCCGCGCCACCTTCGCGTGTGCTGCCTCTGTGGGTCCGGGCGCAACAAACATGCTCACGGGCGCCGCCGTTGCAACCACAAATCGTCTGCCTGTATTACTTCTACCTTCTGACACTTTTGCAAATCGTGCATCTGATCCAGTTTTGCAACAACTCGAAGCTCCACATGATGCATCCCTTTCAGTAAATGATGCCTTTAAACCGCTATCGCGCTTCTTCGATCGCGTGCAACGTCCAGAGCAAGTCTTCTCTGCTCTTTTAGGTGCGATGCGTGTGCTGACAGATCCTGTCGAAACTGGTGCAGTAACTATTGCTCTTCCCGAAGATGTACAAGCAGAAATCATTGACGTACCAGAAGAATTTCTAGCCGATCGCGAATGGCACATCCGTCGTCCACGTGCAGAAGCTTCATTACTTGCTGATGTTGCCCGTGCAATCTCATCTGCGAAAGCTCCACTCATCATTGCAGGTGGTGGAATTATTTATTCTGATGCACATCAAGCGCTACAAGAATTTGTCGAAAAGACCAAGATTCCAGTCAGTGCATCGCAAGCTGGTGTGGGCTCTCTTAATTGGGACCATCCACAGTACTTAGGTTCAGTGGGAGCAACAGGTACAACTGCCTCCAATCGATTAGCCAAAGATGCAGATCTAATTATTGGAATTGGAACCCGCTATAGCGACTTCACGACTTCCAGTCGCACCGCTTTTCAAAATCCAGATGTTCGATTTATCAATATCAATATCGCCTCTTTCGATGCCTTTAAACATGGCAGCGCACTGCCAGTCGTTGCCGATGCACGTGAGACGCTTAAGGAACTCACCACTCTGCTCTCTAACTTCCAAGTTTCTGGCGAATATGCTGCTCGGGCAGCTCATGAGAAGAAGCAGTGGGATGCAGTTGTTGATGCCGCATTTGTAGATCAGAAGCGCGCTCTTCCCAGCCAGACAGAAATCATTCACGCAGTGCAATCCGCATCTGATGCAACAGATACCGTCATTTGTGCAGCAGGTTCTCTGCCGGGTGATCTCCATAAGTTATGGCGAGTACGTTCGCCGCTTGGCTATCACGTGGAATATGCCTTCTCTTGTATGGGCTACGAAATCGCTGCTGGCTTAGGTGCAGCTCGAGCTGGTGCAGCGCCAATCGTGATGGTTGGAGATGGTTCATATCTAATGATGCACACTGAAATCGTTTCAGCAGTTGCTGAAGGGCTGAAATTTATTATCGTGCTTATTCAGAACCATGGTTTCGCTTCTATCGGACACTTGTCCGAAGATATTGGGTCGCAGCGCTTTGGCACCCAATACCGCTATCGCGATGCTCAAGGTAATAATTTTGAGAACGGTCAAAAACTTCCAGTTGATTTAGCGGCCAACGCAGCAAGTCTTGGCATCGATGTCATCAGCATCGATGAATCACCAAATGCAATCACCGATCTTCATGCAGCTGTCAAAAATGCTAAGAGTTCAGATAAAGCAACGCTGATTCATATCAATAGTGATCCGCTGCTTTACTCACCTGGCGGTGAAGGTTGGTGGGATGTGCCTATCGCGCCAATATCAACTCTCAAGAGCACGCAAGATGCCTATAAGCAATATTCAGAAGATATTAAGAAGCAACGTCCGTTGCTTGGTAACGGCCTGAAAGATAAGAAATAGGAGCCACTCATGACACAACAAATCCGCGTAGGTACCGCACCAGATTCATGGGGTGTCTGGTTTCCCAGCGAACCACATCAAGTGCCATGGGATCGCTTCCTGGATGAAGTAGTTGAAGCTGGCTACCACTGGATTGAACTTGGGCCTTACGGATACCTACCAACTGATCCTAAGCAACTTGAAGATGAGCTCGGTAAGCGCAATCTCAAGATGACTGCCGGAACAGTCTTTACCGGTTTTCACAAAGAAGATGAGAGCCAATGGCAACGTGCATGGGATCAAGCCCTTGCCGTGGCAACTCTCGTTTCAAAGTTGGGTGTCGAACATCTCGTTGTCATCCCTGACTTATGGCGTGATGACAAGACCGGCCAGGCTCGTGAATCTCGCACGCTATCTAATGAGCAATGGAAGCGACTTGCCGCGGGCCATAATAAATTGGGAAAGGCGCTCCTTGAAGAGTTCGGAATTCACCAGCAATTCCATTCACATGCTGACAGCCACATTGGTACTTATCAAGAAGTTGAACGCTACTTGCAAGAAACTGATCCAAAGTATTCGAATCTCTGCCTTGATACCGGCCACTTTGCTTACTACTTAGGTGACAACATCAAGATGATGAACGCCTACCCAGAACGCATCGGATATCTGCACTTAAAGCAGGTGCACCCTGACATCTTGGCGGAAACACTCAAGAATGATCTGCCATTCGTTGAAGCGGTGGCTAAGGGAGTTATGACAGAGCCGGGCTTCGAAGGTGTCCCAAAGTTTGCACCAATCATCGAACGCGCCCTAGAAATTAACCCAGATATCTTTGCCATTATTGAGCAAGATATGTACGGCTGTCCAGTAGATATGCCATTCCCGATTGCTCAACGCACTCGTGAACACATCCTGGCTGCTACTCGCGCTGCTCGCGTGAAGTAGGCGGAAATGACTACAAAAACCCTCGGTTACGGGCTCATCAGCGTTGGCTGGATGGGCCGCGTACATAGTCGTGGAATTTCACAAGTTGCAGAACGGTATCCAGAACTTGGCGTATCAATTCGCAAAGTGATTGCTGCTGACACGCTCGAAGCTGCGCGTAACAACGCCGTTAACCTGATGGGTTTTGAGCAAGCAACCGATAATTACCTTGATGTCATTAACCATCCTGATGTCGATATCGTTTCCATCTGCTCTCCTAATTTTCTACATCACGAAATTGCAATGGCAGCTATTAAAGCTGGCAAAGATTTTTGGATTGAAAAACCAATGGGGCGCAATGAAGTCGAATCTCGCGAAATTGCCGAAGGTGCGATTTCGAAGAATCTCATGACGGCGGTTGGTTTTAACTATCGTCAATCTCCAGCAATTGCGCATGCCCGCCAATTAGTGCGTGGTGGGAAACTTGGAAAGATCTATAACGTTGAAGTCAAGATGATTGCAGATTATGTTAATGACCCCGAGGGTGCCTTCACTTGGCGTTATGTCAACGAGTTTGCAGGTTCCGGCGTTCTGGGTG
>JACCDL010149958.1_pt1 | contig 16941 bp, 14 predicted proteins | sample 7441931 | NCBI WGS metagenome assembly JACCDL01 (sample SAMN15323437, study PRJNA562643) | freshwater metagenome | isolation source: river surface water | place: USA:Blue River Watershed | collected 2017-08-16 | reverse complement strand
GTAAGTGCCGATCCGGCGTATAAAAATGAGGTACTAAAAACCGCTGACTTTGTGGCTCAAAAGCTTAGGGATGCCGGTGCCGATAACGTGGAAGTTTGTCCTACTGCTGGATACCCGATTGTATATGGAGAGAAAATCGTAGATTCATCTAAACCAACAGTTTTGGTTTATGGCCATTACGATGTGCAGCCAGCTGACCCCTTGGAATTATGGCACACGCCACCATTTGAACCCACTATCCGCGATGAAAAAATTTACGCACGTGGGGCTTGTGATGACAAAGGCCAATTTTACATGCACGTAAAGGCTTTTGAGTTGATGATACAAACCAACACTTTGCCTTGCAATATCAAATTCATGATTGAGGGCGAAGAAGAAGTGGGTTCAAACAACCTAGGGATCTTTGTTCAGCAGAATAAAGAGCGTTTAAAATCAGATGTAGTTCTAATATCCGACACTGCCATGATCAGCATGGAAAATCCTTCATTAGAAACCGGTTTGCGTGGTTTGTCTTATGTAGAAGTAGAAGTTACTGGTCCAAACCGCGACTTGCACTCTGGTGTGTATGGTGGTGCGGTGGCCAATCCGGCTACGATTTTAGCGAAGTTGATTGCCTCCCTGCATGATGAGAACAATCACATCACCATTCCTGGTTTTTACGATGATGTGGTAGAACTAAGTGCTGCAGAGCGTGAAGCCTTAAATAAAGCACCTTTTGATATTGAAGATTATAAAACAGACCTCGGAGTGGAGGAAGTTTGGGGCGAAAAGGGCTACACTACCTTAGAACGCACCGGAACTCGTCCAACTTTAGAAGTGAACGGTATTTGGGGTGGTTATATTGGTGAAGGCGCTAAAACCGTATTGCCATCTAAAGCTTCAGCCAAAATTTCAATGCGTTTAGTACCTAACCAGAACTCTGATAAGATCACCAAACTGTTCCAGAATCATTTTGAAAAAATTGCGCCTAAATCTGTAAAAGTAAAGGTAACTCCACACCACGGCGGCGAGCCGGTGGTTACCCCAACCGATAGTGTGGCTTTTCGTGCTGCTCAAAAAGCAATTGCCGAGTCGTTTGGTAAAGAACCCATTCCAACCCGTGGCGGTGGAAGTATTCCAATTGTGGCCTTGTTCGAAAAAGAATTGGGTATTAAAACCGTTTTAATGGGATTTGGTTTAGACAGCGATAACCTGCACTCACCAAACGAGAAATACGATATTGCCAATTATTACAAAGGCATCGAAACCATTCCTTTGTTCCATAAATATTTTGCCGAACTGAGCAATTAGTCAACAGTCTACAGTGTTGAGTTGTCAAAATCTATCTCAGCACTGTAGACTAAAGACTGATCACTGAAGACTAAACATGCCCAACGCCCTCATCCACGAAAGTTCACCTTATTTGTTGCAACATGCGCAAAATCCGGTGCAATGGTATCCCTGGGGAGAGGAAGCGCTGGCTAAAGCGAAAGCAGAAAACAAGCTAATTCTGGTCAGTGTTGGTTATTCGGCTTGCCACTGGTGCCATGTGATGGAACACGAAAGTTTTGAAGATGAAGCTGTGGCCGAAATCATGAATCAGCATTTCATCTGTATCAAAGTGGATCGTGAAGAGCGGCCCGACATTGATCAGATCTATATGTATGCCGTCCAGTTGATGACCGGTAGTGGTGGCTGGCCATTGAACTGTATCTGTTTACCTGATCAGCGACCCATTTACGGCGGCACCTATTTCCGTAAAGAAGATTGGAAAAAATTGCTGCTCAACCTGGCGGCATTTTGGGAGCACAAACCCGATGAGGCCATTGATTATGCTACTAAACTGACTCAAGGTATTCGCGAAAGCGAAAAAATTCAATTCATCGAACATAAAGCTGAGTATACCGAGGCCGATCTCAAGGCTATCTACGAACCTTGGTCAAAGTATTTCGATTGGACAGATGGTTGTTACACCCGTGCTCCCAAATTCCCTTTGCCCAATAATTGGCAATTTATGCTGCGTTATGCCCATTTAATGAAAGATGAGCAGGCCGACGCCATTACACACTTCACCCTGCAAAAAATGGCTTTTGGTGGAATTTACGATCATATAGGAGGGGGTTTTGCCCGCTATTCCGTCGATCAATTTTGGCATGTGCCGCATTTCGAAAAAATGCTGTACGATAATGCCCAGTTGGTGAGTTTGTATTCCGAAGCCTATCAACACGAACCTCAAGAACTGTATCGTCAGGTAGTTTATGAAACGCTGGATTGGGTAAATCGTGAAATGACAGACCTCAGTGGTGGTTTTTATTCGGCACAAGATGCCGATAGCGAGGGGGTAGAGGGCAAGTTTTATACTTTCCATAAATCTGAAATCGATGAAATTTTAGGTACAGATGCTGAAATTTTTGCCGACTATTTCGGTATCACCGATGCAGGAAATTGGGCAGAGGAAGAAACGAATGTATTGATGCGCAAGTTGAGCGATGAAAAATTTGCTGCAAAACACGGGTTGAAGCTAGAGGATTGGCTTTCTAAGCTTGAAAATGCTAAAAAACAGGTTTTCAGCTATCGCGATAAGCGGATTAAACCAGGCCTAGATGATAAAATTTTAGCAGCTTGGAATGGTCTGATGCTCCGTGGCTTAACTGATGCCTATCGGGTTTTTGGTGAAGAACGATTTTTGAAATCTGCCAAAAAAAATGCGGAATTCCTCTTGAAGCAAATGCGTACTACTGATGGTGGACTTTATCGAAATTTTAAAAACGGCAAAGCTAGCATTCCCGCTTTTTTGGATGATTATGCTTTTGTGATCGATGGATTAACTTCTTTATACGAAGCAACCTTTGAGGAGTATTGGTTGCACGAAGCGAAACAGCTTTGTGAGTATGCAATTACGCATTTCAGTGATCCGGAAACCAAAATGTTTTTTTACACTTCCGATCAGGCCGAGTTATTGATTGCCCGCAAACAAGAGATCATGGATAATGTTATCCCCGGTTCCAATTCGGTAATGGCTCATAACCTGTATCGTTTAGGACATTGGTTTGCAGATGATACTTACTTGAGTAAAGCCAATCAAATGCTTCTCAACGTTCATCCGCAGATTAAAACTTACGGTTCTGCCTATTCCAATTGGGCTAACTTACTTCTGAATGAGGTTTTTGGAATATATGAAATTGCCATTACAGGCTCCGATTTTGAACATAAGCGCCAAGAATTAGAGAAAAAGTATATTCCTAATAAAATAGTATTGGGGGGAAGCGCAGGAAGTTTACCTTTGTTGCAGGATAAATGGGGCAATGAAACTCGGGTTTTTGTTTGCCGTAATAAAACCTGCCAGCTTCCGGTAACCACTATTGCCGAAGCAATGAAACAAATTCAAAATTAACATCGAGGCTTAGCCTCCTAATTTTTACAAAATGACAATTAAACCAAACACCGTAGTTGCCCTTACCTACGATTTACACACCACTACAAATGGTGAAAAAACATTTGTTGAAAAAGCTACCGAAGAAAACCCCTTGGTGTTTTTATTTGGTGTAGGCATGATGTTGCCTAAATTTGAAGAAAACTTAAGCGGTTTAGCCGCTGGTGCCGAATATGCATTTGAATTGGCTGCTGCCGATGCTTATGGTGAGAAAGATCCCAATGCACTAACCGATTTACCTTTAGAAATGTTTGGCGATATGGAAAAGCCAGCTGTTGATACCATTTTGCCTTTACAGGATAATCAAGGGAATCAGTTTAGAGCTCGTGTTACCGCAGTTTCTGATACGGTAGTTAGTGTGGATTTGAATCATCCTATGGCTGGTCAGGATTTACATTTTTCTGGTAAAATTATTCAGGTTCGTGAAGCTACCGCAGACGAGTTGGCTCATGGTCATGCTCACGGTATCGACGGCCACGCTGGTCACTAATCAGTGATATTGACACAACAAAAAAGCCCCGAATTCCGGGGCTTTTTTGTTTAGCTATATAGTTCTTTCCGTTGTTGCTTAATGGCTTCAGAATTGATGTAATCATCGTAGCTCATCAATTTATCAATAATGCCTTTGGGTGTAATTTCAATAATTCTATTGGCCACAGTTTGGGTCAATTCATGATCTCGTGAAGTAAACAAGACTGTACCTTTAAAATCGGCCATGCCGTTATTCAGGGCGGTGATCGATTCCAGATCCAGGTGATTGGTAGGTTCATCAAAGAGGAGTACGTTAGCTTGCTGTAACATCATTTTTGAGAACATGCAACGCATTTTCTCTCCTCCAGAAAGCACCGAACACTTTTTCATCACTTCATCTCCTGAAAAAAGCATTTTGCCTAAAAATCCCCGAATAAATTGTTCGTCTTTTTCGCCTTCAGAATATTCGCGTAGCCAATCGATCAAATTCTCATTTTTACCTTCAAAATAAGTGGAATTGTCATTCGGAATATCAGCTGCATTGATGGTTACGCCCCACTTGAACTCTCCTGCATAGTCTTTATCTTTTCCGGTTAAAATTTGGTAGAACGCAGTGGTCGCCAAACTATTTTCAGATAAAATCGCAATCTTATCACCCTTATTCACCATCAACGAAATATCAGTAAATAACACTTCGCCATTTTGAGTTTTGCTCAATTTTTCGATCTGCAAGATCTGATCTCCGGCTTCCCGGCCCTGATTATTGAATAAAATAGCTGGATATTTTCGATTAGAGGGTTTAATTTCTTCGATATTGATCTTATCTAAGGCTTTTTTACGGCTGGTTGCCTGCTTTGATTTGGAAGCGTTGGCACTGAAACGGCGAATGAATTCTTGTAATTCCTTCACCTTATCTTCCATTTTCTTGTTTTGGTCTGAACGCTGACGGGCAGCCAATTGGCTCGATTCGTACCAGAACGAATAGTTTCCGGTATAAATCGTCATCTTACCAAAATCAATATCTACCACGTGTGTACAAACGGCATCCAGGAAGTGACGGTCGTGAGATACTACCAGTACGATGGCTTCATATCCGGCCAAAAAATCTTCTAACCAGGCAATGGTATTGATGTCCAAATCGTTGGTGGGCTCATCGAGCAATAGAATATCCGGACTGCCAAAAAGAGCTTGAGCTAGCAATACACGTACTTTCTGGTTACCTTCCAGCTCTTTAACTTGTTTGTAGTGCAGGTCTTCGCTGATGCCTAAGTTGCTGAGCAGGGTAGCGGCATTGCTTTCGGCATTCCAGCCATCCATCTCAGCAAAAATGGTTTCCAGTTCACCGGCACGCTCGCCATCTTTATCGGTAAAATCTTCTTTGGCATATAGGGCGTCTTTCTCTTTCATCACGGCATACAGCTCTTTATGACCCATCATTACCGTTTCAATCACCGTAAATTCATCAAATTCGTAGTGATTTTGCTTCAAAACAGCCATACGTTCTCCAGGAGTAAAACTCACCGAACCCGTTGTAGGATCAACTTCTCCAGATAAAATCTTTAAAAAAGTAGATTTTCCGGCACCATTGGCGCCAATTACACCGTAGCAATTGCCGGGGGTAAATTTGAGGTTAACTTCTTCAAAAAGGGTGCGTTTGCCGTAACGCAGGGAGAGGTTGGATACCGTAATCATGTGTTTGAAATAAGGCGCAAAGGTAGGCAAATTAATCAGGTTTGCCTATCGGGATGCAAAGCAAGGTTTAAAAACTCCGCTCAATTTTACTTTGCAGCGTTTTCGGACTATCGCTTCCGGCAGCAATGATGCGGCGTATGGTAAACAGCGGATTGCTTTCGCTGCGTTTTTCAGCTAATGCAAATGCCGCCTTAAATCCTCTTTTCTGTAATTCTGGAATTCCTTCTTCATTCCAAAGTCCGAAAGGATAGGCAAAATAATCAATTTTCTTCCCGGTAATTTCTTCTAATCTCTTGGTCGGTTTATCTATTTGTGTTGCCCAATCTTCGCCTTGGTATTTTTTAAAATTGTGATGGTCCCAAGTGTGTGAAGCAATTACATGTCCTTCATCACTCAATTGCTTAATTTGCTCACTCGTCATGTAGCGTGGACGGCCAATACTCACGGTCATGATAAAAAAGACACCTTTGAAGCCGTATTTTTTGAGTGCTGGCGCAGCAAGGGTAAATTGCTCTTCGCAGGTGTCATCAAAAGTGAGCATAATTGGTTTGGAAGGCAGTTTGCTGCCTTTGGTTAAATAGTCTACCAGCTGATCGGGTAAAATAGTGTGGTAGCCGCTATCGGCCAGCATTTTAAGTTGTGCTTCAAATGTTGCGGGTGGAACAATATAAACTTTGGCTACTTCAGAGTCGGAAGATTTCCATACCCTAATCTGGTGATAGCATAAAATGGGTATTTGTTTACTTTTCAGAATAGTAGCTGCGTCAGCAACAATAGAAGTGTCTTTTTGGGTTTCAGTAAGGTTTTGTTGGATAGTTGTACTTTGGCAGGCGCTTATCAGAAGTAAAACGCCTATATAAAGCGTAAATCGCATGTTATTCTATGGTGTTTGTGATTATTTGGGGATTGATTTTGGTGTCTAGCCAGTCTCTTAGTCTGCGGGTTAGTGCTGTTCGTTTATTACTAAAAGTTATATCGGTATCCCAAATTTCGTATTGAACATTTTTCTTCGAACTCATTTTTTTAAAATAGTCGTTGGCCTCGTGCTCGTCAATTATTAATACCGGTTTTGCAGTCATTCCTATTAATAACTCCAGATTATAATCTTCTACATTCGCAGCCATTTGTCCTAAAAATTGATCAGGATTGATGTTCAGCATACCTAAGGTAGATAAGTACTCTTTCATGCTGATTAAATTACTCAGACCTTGAGAATTCTTGATGATCCGGTACGGATTAAACAGTGAAAGTGTTGCAATCCCTTTAACTTTTGGATGATTTAATCCGGCAACTAAAGCAATTGCACCACCGGTATTGTGTCCGAAGAGGGCAATTTTTGAGGTGTCTATGCGTAATCTTGCGGCTTGTTCTTCACTAGTTAGGTACTCAATAACCGCTTTGGTATCGGCAATATTGTTCTCAAATGTAAACTCACCTTTACTTCCCCAGCTACCACGGAAATCGAAATAAACAACATTGTATCCTACTTTTCTGATACTTTGAGCTAAGTCTAAGTTCCGCTCATTACCCGGATTTCCATGTAAGAAAATCAAGGTGGGATGGGGTCCAGGACCGTTGGCTGTATACTCTAAGCCATATATCTTAACTCCTCCAGAAGGAATTTGTAATTCCTCCATTCCGGCAGGATAATCTTTGTCTTGCTCAAAATCCTTAACCAAATATGCATCCGACAATTTGATCGTTGTTTTGGTTTTGGAGTTACAACCCAGCTCAAACAGACCAGGAAGTAAAAGCAATAGGACGAATTGAACTACTTTCTTCATAGATATTCTAGCCTCAAAATACTGAATAATATCACAAAACGTAGAGTAAATGTTTCTGTTAGCTGTTTATCAAACAAAAAAAGCCGTTAAGTGTTACACAAAACGGCTTTTTGATTTTTCATAGGGTTTACTTTTTTACAAGCTCATCGGCATTCAAGAATACAAATTGATTTTCGAAGACATCCAGCTTGATTTTACTGTCTTTATCTACTTTTCCAGCCAGAATATCTTTTGATAATTCATTTAGAATCCGTTTTTGAATAACTCGTTTTAATGGTCGGGCTCCAAATTGCGGATCGTAACCCAATTGTGCCAACCAGTCTAGCGCTTCGTCGCTTGCTTCTAATTGAATGCCCATTTCTTCCAGTGTTTGTTGCACTTGTTTGAACTGTAGTTTCACAATATCATGAAGTTCTTCGCGGTTAAGCGGTGTAAACATGATCAATTCATCAATCCGATTCAAAAATTCCGGACGAATGGTTTGTTTCAGGAGTTCAAAGAGTTCGTTTTTTGTTTTGGAAACTACTGCTTCACGATTGGCTTCAGTTAAGTCTTTGAAATTATCCTGAATGAGGTGCGAACCGATGTTGGAGGTCATGATGATGATGGTATTTTTGAAATTTACCACCCGGCCTTTGTTGTCAGTTAACCGGCCATCATCTAAAACCTGCAAAAGGATATTAAACACATCAGGATGAGCTTTTTCAATCTCATCCAACAAAATCACTGAATAGGGTTTACGTCGAACCGCCTCGGTCAACTGACCGCCTTCATCGTAACCCACGTATCCGGGAGGCGCACCAATCAGTCGTGAAACTGCATGTCGTTCCTGGTATTCACTCATATCGATGCGCACCATTGCCGAATCATCGTTAAATAAAAATTCTGCCAGCGCTTTTGCTAATTCGGTTTTACCCACACCGGTGGTTCCTAAAAAGATGAAGGAACCAATTGGCTTGCGTTTATCGTGTAGCCCGGCTCTGGAACGACGAATCGCATCAGAAATGGCTTCGATGGCTTCATGCTGACCGGCAACGCGTTTGTGCAGTTCTTCTTCTAGGTGAAGCAGTTTTTCACGCTCACTCTGAATCATTTTGGTTACCGGAATACCGGTCCAACGGCTAACTACTCCCGCAATATCTTCGGAGGTTACTTCTTCTTTCAGCATGCGGCTGTCTACTTGCGTGGCTTCCAATTCTTTTTTCAATTTCTCAACCTCATCCTGAGCCTCTTTGATTTTTCCGTAACGAATCTCAGCTACTCTACCGTAATCTCCGGCACGCTCGGCTTGGTCGGCTTCCAATTTAAAATTCTCAATCTGCTCGATCTTCGCGTTAATGCCATCCACCAAATCTTTTTCACCTTGCCAACGGGCTTTTAATCCATCCCGATCTACAGACAGGTTAGCGATTTCTTCACTCAGTTCTTTTACTTTTTTCTCATCATTTTCTCGTTTGATGGCTTCACGTTCAATTTCTAATTGCATAATGCGGCGATCAAGCTCATCTACAGCTTCAGGAACCGAATCCATTTCTAAACGGAGTTTAGAAGCTGCTTCGTCCATCAAGTCGATGGCCTTATCAGGAAGAAAACGATCTGAAATATAGCGTTGAGAAAGCTCTACAGCAGCAATAATCGCCTCGTCTTTGATGCGAACTTTGTGGTGTGTTTCGTAACGCTCCTTTAACCCACGCAAAATCGAAATGGCATCCTGGGTATCGGGTTCATCTACCATTACCTTTTGGAAACGACGCTCCAAGGCTTTATCCTTTTCTAAATATTTCTGGTATTCATTCAGGGTGGTAGCGCCAATTGCACGTAATTCTCCACGGGCTAAAGCCGGTTTCAGAATGTTAGCGGCATCCATGGCACCCTCGCCACCGCCGGCACCTACCAGCGTGTGAATTTCATCGATAAAAAGGATAATCTCGCCATCGCTCTGCGTAACCTCTTTCACAACAGCTTTCAGGCGCTCCTCAAATTCTCCTTTGTATTTCGCTCCCGCCACAAGTGCACCCATATCTAGCGAATACACCACTTTGGTTTTCAAGTTTTCGGGCACATCACCCTTGATGATACGGAAGGCGATACCCTCGGCAATGGCAGTTTTACCCACGCCGGGCTCACCAATCAGAATTGGGTTGTTTTTGGTACGACGAGACAGAATTTGGATTACGCGACGAATTTCTTCATCACGTCCAATAACCGGGTCTAGTTTGCCTGATTCGGCATATTCGTTCAGGTTGCGGGCATATTTGTTTAAGGCATTGTAAGTTGCTTCGGCGTTCTGGTCGGTTACCCGGCTGTCGCCACGTAACTCAACAATGGCTTTTTTTAGATCTTTTTCGTTCACACCGGCATCTTTGAGCAGGACAGAAACTTTATCTCCGGCTTGCAACATTCCTAGTAAAACATGCTCAACCGAAACAAACTCGTCTTTAAATTCCTTTAGAAAAGTTTGTGCTTTTTGTAGTGTGGTATTTGCTGCTGAGGAGAGGTATACACTACTTCCGCTCACTTTTGGGAACGTATTGATCTGCTCATCCAGTGCTGTGTTTAAACGGTTGATGTTCACGTTCAGCTTTTTTAAGAGATAGCTGATTACATTCTCGTCAACCAATAGCAAGCCTTTTAAAAGGTGTGCGTTTTCAATAGCCTGTTGCTGATTGCCCAAGGCTATTTCGGAAGCCTTTTGAATGGCCTCCTGTGCTTTGATAGTGAAATTGTTCAAATTCATACACAGCCAGTGTCAAATTACCGACCATCGTGAAAAAATCGAATCTAATCGGAATTTATGGCGTGTGATCTGAGTAAAATCAGACGAAATGACTGTTTTTAAGGGAATTAGCCTGAAATTATTACAGTAGTTTAGCCCAATAGTTCTTTTAAGCGGCTAGCTTGATGATCGGCTAATTTCTGCAGTGGTCCACTAGCCAGCATTTTCAACATCATGTTCAATTCAGCTGAAATGGTATGTTTGGCTTCAGTGGTTCCATTCCCTAAATCTTTTAGGCTCCATTTCAATTCTACTTCGAAGGGCGCTTCTTCAGACGAAATGGCTACTATTTCTTGATTAGGGACGCGTGAGCTGACTTTGATGGCCAGTTTAGCCATATTTTGAATGGTAAAACGAGCCTCATCAGCAGTTGAAGACCAATTGTAAATATTTTCAGGCATTAATTGCTGATGATTATTAAGATCAGTCAGGAAATTGTAGACTTCAGCAATAGGTTTGTTGATGGTACTGGTGCTTTCGATAAGGGTGTTCATGGTGATGTGCTTTGTGAATTACGCAGGTTCGTTTACACCCCATTCTGCAGGGTTTTCACGCCATTTTTCCAGCAAGGCTAAATCGCTTTGCGAAATCATTTGATGCTCTGATGCATACGTGATTAAAGCCTGATAATTTGATAAGGTGAAATACGGACATTTGGCCTGACGGAAGTTTTCATCAGCTTGGTCAAATCCGTAGGTAAATATGCCAGCTAAGCCCGCAACCAAACAACCGGCCTGGCGTATGGCTTCCACAGCTTGTAGGCTGCTTTTTCCGGTAGAGATTAAATCTTCGATAACGACTACACGTTGTCCTTCTTTCAGTTCACCTTCAATCAAACTGCCTGTACCGTGCTCTTTCGCTTTTGAGCGAACATATACAAATGGTAGGCCCAGTTCTTGAGCTACCAGAGCGCCCTGAGGGATTCCGGCAGTGGCAACACCGGCAATAACATCTACTGTACCAAATTCTTCTTGTATCAAAATAGATAATTTTTGGCGGATGTAGGTTCTAATGGTAGGATGCGAAAGGGTAATCCGGTTATCACAGTAAATAGGTGATTTCCATCCTGAGGCCCAAGTGAAAGGATTGTTCGGTTGTAATTTTATTGCTTTAATTTGTAAAAGGAATTCGGCAACTTTCTGCTCAATCTCTCGCTTATTAATCATGGTGCAAATGTACAGAATTTATATCAACGAAATAAGATTGTTCATCACAGAAATTGTGCCAAACACCCTAAAAATTGACCAATTCATTGACTTGGAGGGTCTTAATTGGGACACTCTTTTTCAAAAAGCACAGTTAAATAAGCACCCTGAAAACTGGCTAATCCAAACCGAAGACCCCGATTTTGTGTTTAAACAGCTAAATGCTAGTCTTCAACTAATCGAAGCCGCCGGTGGTTTGGTTAAAAATACCGATGGTGCGTACCTTTTTATTCACCGACGTGGTAAATGGGATCTGCCGAAAGGCAAGATTGATGATGGTGAAAGTCCGGAGATTGCTGCCTTACGGGAGGTGAATGAGGAATGTGGTATTGTGGTGGATCAATTGGAATCGATTTTAGCAGAAACCTACCATATTTACCAAATGCATGCTAAATGGGTACTCAAAAAAACCTATTGGTATAAAATGCAGGTGGATGGTTTGCCAAAACTATCCCCTCAGCTCGAAGAAGATATTACTGAAGCAGTTTGGTTGAAAAAATCAGAATGGGAACAAGTAAAATCAAACACCTATCCTTTAATTCTAGATCTTTTAGATGAGCATCTGAGAGCTTAAAGAAAGCTCATCGCTTCTTTGGGAACAAATTGGCTTATATCCCCACCATTTCTCAAAATATCGCGAACAATGGTTGAGCTGATGGAAGAATAGCCCGGTTTGCTCACAATGAAAATACTTTCAATTTCAGGCACCAGGGCATGGTTCATCTGTGCAATGGCTTTTTCATATTCAAAATCTGAAACGGTACGTATACCCCTGATCATGTAATTTGCGCCAATTTGCTTGCAGAAATCTACCGTTAAACCGCTATAAGTTTGTACTTCAACCTTTGGCTCATCTGCAAAAACGGCTTCGAGCATTTTTTTACGCTGCTCCAGATTGAGCAAGGCTTGTTTCGTGCTGTTTACGCCAATTCCAATAATCACTTTATCAAACAAAGAGATAGATCGTTTGAGAATATCCACATGGGCTTTGGTTACCGGATCGAAGGAGCCTGGAAAAAGTGCGATTTTCATACCGCTAATTTGAGGACAATTTATTGGAATTAAAAGCTATTCGGGACTAAAAAAGCTGAATGAAGATGAGCCGTAAACGCGTTGTTCTTTGAAACAAGGGTGATCCAGCTTCTTCATGCTTGGGTGTTCTACAATGAGGTATCCACCCGGATTAATCAAATTACGTTCAAATACCTTTTCAGGAATGAGGCTTAATTGGGGTAAATCGTATGGTGGATCTGCAAATACGATGTCGTAAGGTTCATTTTCCATTTCCAGAAATTTGAACACATCTGCCTGTACGGTTTTAACTTGTTTTAAATCGTACTTCTCAAGCATCGATTTTAAAAACAAGATACAGCCTTTGTAACGGTCAACGGAGGTAATATCTGAGACAGATCTTGAGGCAAACTCCAGTGTAATATTTCCGGTTCCTGAAAACAGGTCCAATACCCGAATCGTTTCAAAATCAAATTCGTTATTCAGTATATTGAATAAGGCTTCTTTGGCCAAATCGGTGGTGGGCCTTACCGGTAGTTTTTGAGGGGCTTGGATACGTAATCCTTTTAATCTGCCGCCGATTATTCGCATAAACTTAAGGCAGTTAGCGAGTAGAATTGCTGGGCTGCAACAGCTTCAAAACTTTCTGGGATTTTGATGAAATCAACCTGTGTGATTTGCTGTACAGTTGAACTGTATTTACGTAATCGAGCCAATAGTTCTTCATCTGTCTTACCTGCTATCAGCCAATCGGTTTCAAGCTGATTTAGGCCTAAGTTATTGCTCAGATTCAATAAAAAATAATTGAATTCATCGGCAGTACGGCAAGGAAAAGCATTGTAAAATTGCAACTGAGCGTTGCTGTAACAACTGGCTTCAAAAAAGTCAGGTTGGATATTTAGCAGCACAAGGGCATTTTCATTTTTACGACTCCAGGTTGCGCCCGCTTCAATAGTAGGATTGGCAGCGTGGTAAAATTGGGGCTGGTGAAATTTCTGCTGGAATAATGCTACCAATTCACCAGGTATAGCAAAAATTGTGACACATTTTGCAGATCGGATATGATCAGTAGCTATTAAATCTGATTCATCGCTGCTGAAAAACTTGGCATATTCTCCCACATGTTCTTGTTGGAAAAGCTCATCTGGAATAAAAGTAAATTTAGAGGTGTGAAATCCAATCTTCACTTTTCTAAAATGATAGGTCAAAACTGGTTCGGCGTCTATCAGTGCAGCAATTTCTTGAACATCAAACGAAGTGATTTCGGCTACATACAGTACTTTCAATTGATCTTGCCCTTTATCAACAACTGCAAAACGGATTTCTTTGGGCAGGATTTCAACGTGTAAATCGCACTTGCCCGAATGCTGGGTCTGGAAGGAGGGATCTGTTAATTGTACAATCGGATTCATCGCAAACAAATGTAAAATTTTTTGGAATAGGTTAGCTCAATACATTTCTGCATTTTTGAAAGCATGAGCAGCTTTGCATCACAGATTGCCCAAAAATTTCCCAATCAACCAACTCAGCAACAAGAACAAGCATTTCTGCTCCTTGAAAGGTTTCTACTTGCTGAAAACGAACGCGATTGTTTTTTATTAAAAGGTTATGCCGGAACCGGAAAAACAACTTTAATTAGCGCTTTAGTGCAGGTTTTGCCAAAATTTCAATGGAAGTCGGTATTGCTGGCACCAACAGGTAGAGCGGCTAAGGTAATGTCGGCATATTCCTCTAAAAAAGCCACAACCATTCACAAACGGATCTATCGCAAAAAGCAGGCAATGAGTCCGGAAATGTATTTTTCTTTGGCTCAAAATAGCTTAGAAGATACCATTTTCATTGTGGATGAGGCCTCGATGATTGCCGATGAATCATCGGATTACAGTGGTTCTGGCCTGCTTCAGGATTTGATAGATTATGTGTACAACGAAAAACGCTGCAAATTAATTTTGGTGGGTGATACAGCCCAGCTTCCACCGGTTGGCGCCGAAGAGAGCCCGGCGCTAGATCCGGCATATCTTCGTTTGAACTATGGATTAGATGTTTTTAGCATTGAACTGACTGAGGTTGTCCGTCAAGAAAAGAATTCCGGAATATTGTTTCAAGCTACCAATTTGCGTGAGATGATTCGTAAATCTCAAGTATCTCAGCTCAAATTAATTACTAAAGGTTATCAAGATGTATTCCACATGACTGGTGAACGTTTGGTGGAAGGTTTAGCCTATGCTTACGATAAATACGGAATCGAAAATACATTGGTCGTCTGTCGGTCCAATAAAAGTGCCAATGCTTACAACCTAAATATCCGAAATCGGATCCTTTACCGTGAAGAAGAGTTGACTGGAGGCGATTATATCATGGTGGTACGCAATAATTATTTTTGGCTAAATGAGCCGGAAAAATCAGGAAACTTTATCGCCAATGGTGACATTGCCAAAATTCGAAAAGTAAAAAATATCAGTGAGGAGCATGGATTCCGTTTTGCAGATGTTGTTCTCGAATTTATCGATTATCCGGACGAAGAACCACTGGAATGCAAAGTGCTTTTAGATACGCTGTATGCAGAGACGCCTAGTCTTTCAACTGCAGATAGTAAACGCTTATTCGAAGCTGTAATGGCCGATTATTCGGAAATCGAAAACAAACGACTTCGGATGTTGGAGCTCAAAAAAGATCCATTTTACAATGCCTTACAAATCAAATTTGCCTATGCGGTAACCTGTCATAAAGCACAGGGTGGCCAATGGGATGCCGTTTTTATTGATCAGGGTTACCTGACAGATGACATGTTGAATGTAGAATTTTTGCGGTGGCTATACACTGCAATTACCCGAAGTACGCGGGAGTTATTCTTGGTTAATTTTGGGGCTCAATTTCAATAATCAAGCCCCAAATCTTTACTTGCTTTTGTTTGCTTCAGCAATTAGTTTCTGATTTAAAATCACGTAATCTTGATTTTTTTCTGCTTCCGCAACTTGCATAGAGCGATTGGCGCTGGCAATTGCCTCGGCTTTCATGCCCGATTTAAGCAAAATCTTCGCTTTTAAATGTTCCATGTAATAGGCTTTAGGATTAGCTTTTGTTGCTTCTTCTATCCAAATTAAAGCCTTTTTTAAATCCTTCCCATTGTCAAAATAATAACTGGCAGCTTGGTAATAAGGTTTGTTTGCGGTTTGCATCGCTGCATCAATTGACGACATAATTTTAGTGTCAACATCAGCACCGATTTTAACACTGATCAAGGTCTTGTCCCAGCTCAGTTGTAAATCGCAGGTGTTTGCCATTATATTGGCAAAATTAACCGTAAATGTTTCCAAATTCTGCGACAATGCAACAGGTTTTACCTTAACGCGTAGCAAATCATCCGCTTCCTGATAGCCCATTGCACCCCATAGTTTGGTGTTTTTACTCAGGATAATTGTCCATTCGGTCTGGCCCGGAATAGTATACAAGGCATATTCTCCGGCAGCAACCGGCTGTCCTTCAAAGCTAACATCTTCTCCAAAAGTGATTTTCGTAGGAGAGTTTGCGCCTGTACGCCATACCTGGCCGTAAGGAACAAGATCACCGAAAATAGTTCGGCCCTTTACATTTGGTCTTGAATAGCTGATTTTGATTTGGCTCAGGGCAAAGTCCTGACTAATGGTTTGTGTGGTACTTGCAGCAGGCATTTTAAGGCCTTGCGCAAAAACTGAAGCACTTACCGAAATGTAGATGAATGAAAGAATTAAGCTGATTTTTTTCATGATTGAACAATTTTAAATCAAAAGTATAATCCTTGGCAATTCCAAGTTTCATTTCAAGATCATTTTAATTTAATTGCAAAAATCTGGCTTGTAAGTGTATTTAATACACTTGAACAAAAACCTCAAAATTTATTTCCAAAATCACAATTTTGGGCTAAATTAGGGGGCACTAACCAAATTATTATGAAACCAAATAAAAGCCTCTTTACGCTGCTTTTTATCCTAGTTTCCGGATTTGTATTTGCTCAAATTCCGGCATTGGAACGCATTGAACCTGCCAATTGGTGGGTTGGAATGAAGAACCCCAAATTGCAATTGATTGTACACGGTAATCAAATTGCTAAACGCCAGGTTAAACTTACTTATCCTGGGGTTGTATTGAAAGAAATTCACAAGGTTGAGAATCCAAATTATTTGTTTTTAGACCTGGAAATTAGTCCTTCTGCTCAGGCAGGAACCTTTCCTATTCAGTTTGTGCTTAAAGGTGCAAAAACACAAACATTCCAATACGAATTGAAAAATAGAGACTCTAAAGCTCTGAAAGCTCAAGGTGTGTCTACCAAAGATTTCATTTACCTCATTATGCCCGATCGTTTTGCAAATGGCGATAAGAACAATGATGTAATCAAGGGAATGAACGAAACTACCTTGAACCGAGATTCTATGTATCACCGTCACGGTGGTGATATTCAAGGTATCATCAATAAATTGGATTACTTACAAGATTTAGGTGTAACGGCACTTTGGATCAATCCACTATTGACTAATGATCAGCCTAAAACCTCGTACCATGGCTATGCCAATACTGAAAATTACAAGATTGATCCACGCTACGGCACCAACG
>JACCDL010384455.1_pt1 | contig 16942 bp, 19 predicted proteins | sample 7441931 | NCBI WGS metagenome assembly JACCDL01 (sample SAMN15323437, study PRJNA562643) | freshwater metagenome | isolation source: river surface water | place: USA:Blue River Watershed | collected 2017-08-16 | reverse complement strand
TCCGATGGAGAGTTAAATTCCCTCGGATAAGGCGAGAGATTAAGCCCCGTATCATATACGGAATCTGCGCATTCTGCCTTCCCGTCGGCCTGGTAGTTTTAGTTATCGCTAAAACCGGTACGGCAGAAACCAGCCAAATTTTAGCCACCAGTGGTTACCTGACCCTCATGAGCCTGTGGCCGATGAGTTGCTTGATCGCTTTGGTTTTGGTCAAAGGCTTCCGTGTAATTACCGTCATTCCCATCTGTGCATACCTTGTCGTCGTAGGCCTGCAGGGTTACCACCGATACATGATGGTCCTACCAATCTTATGTCTTTCCGCGATTTATTTACAGCAAAAAGGGAAGAGGTGGCCGACATATGTGATGATGATCATTGGACTCTGCATGGTGGCTATATTCCCGAAACTTAAGCATATCGGGCGAGCTGTTAATGCCGGAGATTACGGCGACGCGGCGAGCCTGTTTGCGAGCGCATTTTATTCCCCCAGTGATAGACATTCGGAATTCGAAAAAGAATTCACCAGTGAAGAGTTCTTGGATCAATTCGCCGGGGCGCTCACCCTGATTGATTATTCCGGCACGGTCTACAAAGGGTCTACTTACCTTGCCCTTGTGACTTTGCCGGTCCCCCGAAGCCTATGGCCAAACAAGCCGGGGCTCGCCGACTTCCTGGGAGATATCTCAACAAGCGAAAGAGCCTATGACAAAGAAGGTAGGATTGTAACCTATATCGGAGAGTCTTACGCTAATTTCCGATATCCAGGAGTCGTTCTGATTCCGCTTTTGCTTGGGTTTGGGTTGTCTTACTGGTGCTTTGTCGCGACCACTGGGCCATGGTTGAGGCTGAATAGATATTTATATATTATGGCGTTCATGGCGTTCATTCAGCTCTTCCGTGACAGCTTACTCTCGCTCCCTCTCTTTTCGGTGATCCACAATTTGCCCGCCCTTTTCATCTTGGCCGCCCATTTATTTGTAGGCCGTAAGCTCTTGGTACAGGATTCTCCATCAGCTAGCCTAGAGAATTGAGTCGAGTAGTTTATTAAATAACAACAGGATATTACCGCCTCCATGTCGCCTTCGTCATCTCGATTTGTCGACAGTGATAAGAACCCAATTTAGGCAATCACCTGCCAAGTGAATACTTCAATTTCTCAAGTTCGAATCGCCGGGATAGCCGTGTCCACGGGATCAGACACACGCGACTTCGTCACGGATGGCCTGGCTATAGGCCTTGACTGTGTTCAGCTGGAAAGGATTTCCAAGACCGTTGGGCTGAAGGAGCGTAAGGTAGCTACGCCTGGAGTCATGGCCTTGGACCTATGCGAAGACGCGGCCCAGCGCCTGTTGGCAGAAATGGGGCTGGATGTCTCCTCTATCGATGCGGTGATTTTCGTCACGCAGACGCCGGATCATGATCAGCCCAATAATTCATCGTTGTTGCACGGTCGCCTCGGCCTGGCCAAGTCCGCCGCTGCTTTCGACCTGTCGATGGGTTGTTCCGGCTGGGTCTACGGCCTGCAGCAGGCTGCCATGCTGTGCGCTCACGGCGGCGCCGCGCGGGTCCTGCTCTGTGCTGGCGACACGCTCAGCCGGCTGACGAATCCTGGCGACCGTTCGACCGATCCGCTGTTCGGCGATGCAGGGTCGGCGACAATCATCGAGAAGACGGGTCGCTCCGCCCCGTTCCATTTCCGACTCGGTACGGATGGCTCCGGCGCCGCTTCCATCATCGTACCTGCAGGCGGGGCTCGCCAGCCGGCGTCGGCCTTGACTCGGGACGAGACCGTCGACGCCGAAGGCAACCGTCATCATTTGGAAAATCTCCACATGAACGGAGCCGAGGTGTTCAACTTCACCTTGCGAGAAGTTCCTGATGCCGTGAACGCTGTGATGAAGTTAGCTGGCTGGACCCCGGAGACGACCGACGCCCTGATCCTGCATCAGGCCAACCGTTTCATTGTCACGGCGGTCGGACGTAAGTGCGGTTTCCCGGCTGAAAAGACCCCGATGGACGCCTTCGGGAAATACGGCAATCAAAGTTCGGCCTCGATTCCTTGCGCGCTCATTGACGCGCTCGGCGACCGGCTACAGTCCGCCCCGCTCAAAATCGTCGCCTGCGGCTTCGGCGTCGGGCTTTCTTGGGGTGCATTCGCAGGCGAGTTGGGCCCGCTGACTGTTGTGCCCATCTGTTCCTATCCCCGATGAGTCGCGCCGATCGACTGAAGGCGTTGCGGGTCGATGTCGATGCGCTCACCCAAGCCGAAGAAGAAGACCTCTTGGCTTCGTTGCCGCAGTGGGACTCCTTGGCGATCTTACTGGTCGTCTCGCACTTCGAGCATGCATACGGAATTGAAATCAAGGGTGACCAGGTGCGGGCATGTCGTACCGTAGCTGATATCCTTAACCTCAGGACTTCTCTTCAATGAAAAAACTTTTCATCATCGGTGCCGGCGGTTTCGGTCGCGAACTATATGTCTGGGCTAGTCACCATCCTGACTGCGGCCGCGCCTGGACCTTGGCCGGCTTCTTGGACGATAATCCTGACGCTCTCGCCAAGTTTGGGCGCTTCGCCCTAGTGCATCCCCTCACCGGACATAAGCCTTCGAGCGAATTCACCTACCTGATTGGGCTAGGTATGCCCGCCCTGAAGGAGAAGCTGGTCTCCCCTTTGATTACCGCGGGGGCGGAATTCCTGACGTTCATCCACCCGCAAGCCCTCATTGGGGCACGCGTGAAACTCGGCCAAGGAGTCGTCATCTGCCCTGGGGCGATTCTATCGGTCGATATCGAGGTCGGCGATTTTGCCATGGTGAATCTGAATTGTACCATCGGACATGATGCATCGCTCGGCCCCTGGACTTCGCTGAGCGCCCAATGCGATATCACCGGATACGTCCGCGTCGCGGATCGCGTCTTCATGGGGAGTCGGGCCAGTGTGATCCCGGAGAAGTCCGTCGGCAGCCGAGCCATCGTTGGAGCGGGCGCCGTCGTCGTACGTGATGTTCCGCCGAACGTTACCGTGGTAGGTATTCCCGCACGGATCCTCTGAGATGCGTAAAGCCTTGCTCGTTTTCGGTGCCGTAATGCTCGCGGGTTTGCTGGTTCTCGTCTTGCTGTCTGAGTTCGTTCCGCCTCGTCCGCGCGGTTTCACGGGGGACTTAGCCCAAGCTTTGCCGGAAGTGCCAGCATGGCAGCGACGTGAGATTCCGATCGCCGGCTCTTCCGCTGCGATGGCCAGTGCCAAGGGCATCCTGAATTACAGCCAAGCCAAGCAGGTCCTTTATACGCGTGGCGTAACGCAAATCTTCATCTATGTCGCCTACTGGGAGCCGGGAAAGGTATCGGTCGTCGATGCGGGTTCGCATAATCCGGATTCCTGCTGGGTGAACAATGGCTGCGTAAGGACCGAGAGAGCTTATGCCGTCCCGGGTCGGGCAGGGGAGCGCGATTTTCTCCCCTATGAATCAGGCCAATATATCGTGCCTAACGGCGGCAAGCAGAACGTCGCCTTCTGGCATCTCGTGAACGGCGAGCCTAATAGGTATGAAGATCAGCGCGCCGGCTGGCGCCACGGACTGATTGGGCGGCTCGAACGTCTGCCCCTCGTCTGGAAAGATATCCGGGCTTACGGCCTCAATCAGAAGAATGAGCAAATGTTCATCCGGATCTCGAGCGGCCAGAGGATCGAGGAATTGATGGCCGACCCAGCGAATGCGACGCTATGGCAGGCTTTTGCTGCGCTGGGGATATATGCGGATCAGAGGTGGAAGTAGGCTAGCGAAGGGTGCAAAAGTGCAACCCGCCTGCGGCTTGTGCAAAGAGCCATCAATTTCAGGTGACGGGTGACGGCCACCGGGAAGTCGGCCATCCGGGAGTCGGCAATTCGGCCTTCGGCTATCAGGCCTCGGCCATCGGGCTCACTCGAGTTTCGTGCCTCGAGAAGTTCGACTAGATATGAGTTTGTTCAACATCCGACATACCGACGATAGGTCGCCAATCGCTTTGTTGGCTTTATCCGGAGGCACTATGCCAATTCGTGTACCTAAAGATAGCTGAATTTTCGCCTCCTCTGCCGAAGCGATGGCGATTTTAAAGAAGCGAATGCCTTCCTGGGAGTATCGGCGCCCCTCTTCTTCGGCTATGTTGCTTGGAACAGATAAAACCGCCCGACGTAACTGGTTTTTTAAGGTAGATTCACGTTCGAATCTCCGATCGCCTGTGAGCAGGTAAACGTCTTCCGCAGTCTGTTTGGCTAATTCGAGTACACGTAGCGGCTGAAAAGGCTTATTCATGCCAACAATCATTTTTAGATTAAACGCCAAATCCATCAAAGATACCTGAGGCTCAACCCCTGATAAGTTAACATCAGCCAGATAGTCGCTCGGCTGGTAGCCGATCCCCGATTACCGAAGGCCGAAAAGCCGAAACCTGAAATGCTGATGCCCCGGTGGCCGTCACCCGACACCTAAAGCGAACCTATCCCTCACCCTTAATTTTACCTTCCCTTTATGAAGCCCAGCAGAATTTACCTCTCCCCTCCAGATATCGGGAGTGAAGAAATCGACCACGTCCTGGAAGCTTTTCGCACCAATTGGGTCGCTCCGGTCGGTCCAAATCTCGACGCATTCGAGCAGGATTTTGCCAAGACGGTCGGATCAAAGCATGCGGTCGCGGTCTCGTCGGGCACCGCTGCCTTGCACCTGGCGCTGCGTCTCGCCGGCGTCGGTCCGGGCGACGAAGTGCTCTGCTCCTCCCTGACCTTCGTGGCTTCCGCCTCGCCGATCACCTATCTCGGAGCCAAGCCCGTCTTCATCGACTCTGAGGCTGTCAGCTGGAACATGGATCCCGCGCTGGCCTGCGCGGTCATTGAACAGAAAGCCAAGGCCGGCAAGACGCCCAAGGCGCTGGTGCTCGTGCACCTTTACGGACAGGCTGCGGACATCGCCCCGATCAAGGCGTGTTGCGACAAGCATGGCGTGAAGCTGATTGAGGATGCCGCCGAAGCCCTCGGCGCCACCTACGGTCAGGCTGCCCCGGGGTCCCTTGGCCTATTCGGGATTCATTCCTTCAACGGCAACAAGATCATCACCACCTCCGGGGGAGGCATGCTCGTCACGGATGACGGTGATTTGGCCCAGCAGGCACGCTTTCTCGCCACACAGGCGCGCGATCCTGCGCCTCACTACCAGCACTCGACAATTGGTTACAACTATCGCCTCAGCAACATTGCGGCCAGTATCGGGCTCGGGCAGCTCCATAGCCTTGCTGGTAAAGTGTCGCGTCGTCGGGCTCATTATAAAGCTTATGCGGAAGCGTTCGCCTCGCTTCATGGCGTGACCATGCAGCCCGAAGCACCCTGGGGACGGTCGACCCACTGGCTCACCTGCCTCACCATCGACCCCAAGATTGCCGGCGTCACCCGCGAGCAGGTCCGTCTCGCGCTCGAGGCCGAAAATATCGAAGCCCGACCAGTCTGGAAACCCATGCATCTGCAGCCCGTCTTCGCCGCTGCTGAAATGCATGGCGGCAAAGTCAGCGAACGTCTTTTCGACCAAGGTCTTTGCCTTCCGTCCGGCTCGGCTATGTCCGAAGAAGACCGCAGCCGGGTGATTGCCGCAGTGCTCGCTTGTTTCGCGCGCTAGAGGCTCGGAGGCCCGATTGACCAAAAGATACCTTAGGTAGGGTCGGGACCGCGTCACGACATAGCTGAATTTACGCAGGCAGGCTTTTTGCGCGTTCCGCTCCCTCCCTTGCCCGCATGTCAACGTGTCAACAGGCCAGTTAATGTGCTCTAAGCCTACGAGCCCCTGTCCAGCTAAGACTCTAGTGCCTCACCTGCGACTCCGTCGCACCACTTTCGCGCTACTTCCCCATTCTAAAAATGAAACTCGTTATCACCGGCGGCGCCGGATTCATCGGCTCTAACCTTGCCAGATTGGCCCATGGCCTCGGCCATCAGGTCCTGGTCGTCGACAAGCTGACCTACGCCGGCAACCATTCCTCCTTGGCGGACCTGGAGGGCAAGCCTGACTATGCTTTCCTGCAGGCTGACATCTGTGATGCCGAGGCGATGCGTCAGGCCTTGGCGACGTTTGCTCCGGACTCAGTGATGCATCTGGCTGCCGAATCGCACGTGGACCGCTCGATCGACGGCCCGGGTGAATTCATCGCCACGAACATCACCGGGACCTTCCAGCTGCTGCAGGCTGCCTTGGGCTATTATCGCACCCTGACCGGAGTGGCCAAGGAGCGCTTTCGCTTCCTACATGTCTCGACCGACGAGGTTTTCGGCTCTCTTAGTCCGACTGCCCCGGCCTTCAATGAATCGACCCCTTACGACCCGCATTCCCCTTATAGCGCTAGCAAGGCCGCCAGCGACCACTTGGCCCGGGCGTGGATGGACACCTACGGACTTCCCGTCGTCGTCACCAACTGCTCGAACAATTACGGACCCTACCAATTCCCGGAGAAGCTGATTCCCGTAGTCATCCTGAAATGCCTCCGCGGCGAGCCGATCCCGGTCTACGGCAAAGGGGAGAATATCCGTGACTGGCTTTACGTGGACGACCATGCGCGGGCCTTGCTCGCCGCCGTCGAAAAAGGCACGCCCGGGCGCACCTATTGCATCGGAGGTGACAACGAGCAGCGCAACATCGACCTCGTCCGCCAGCTTTGCGGCCTGCTGGACGAACTCCGGCCGCGCGCCGACGGTCAGCCGCATGCCACCGGGATCACCTACGTCACTGACCGCCCGGGTCATGACATGAGGTATGCGATCAACGCGTCCAGGGCGAAGCAGGAATTAGGCTGGGCTCCGCAGGAAAACTTCCAAAGCGGCTTCCGGAAGACCGTCCAATGGTATCTGGACAACCCTGGGTGGACCCAGAAGATACTAGATGGCTCATATAGGCTTGAGCGAATTGGGCGCGGCTAATTTCGGCACCAAGCATAATTTATGCCTTTCGCCCGTATCCTCCGCTCCAGCGCGCTCATGGGCGGAGCTCAGGTGATAACCCTGGCAACCGGTTTTGTACGCGCCAAGATTGTGGCGATCCTTATTGGGCCATCTGGCGTCGGTCTCGTCGGAGTGCTGACGGCGTTTAACGGTAATCTGGCCGCCCTAGCCGGCTGGGGCCTGGGGACATCAGGAGTTCGGACCATCTCCGGTGCAAGCGAAGAGCTGAAAGCCGGCAAAATCGCGGCGGTCCGGCGCTTCGGAATATTGCTTTCATGGCTTGGCCTGCTTGCCATGGCATTACTGTTCTGGCCCATCGGTTGGGTGACCTTCAACGGGAGTGATTACAGCGCTGAGTTGTTTATCGCCGGCCTCGCCATTCCCTTGACCATCGCCACTACCATGTGGTCAGCTTTGCTTCAATCCCATGGGCAATTAAAGACTTTGGCCAAGTCCCAGGTTTACTCGGCGTTGATCGGACTATTGGCGGGCGTGCCGTTGATTTACTGTTTTGGATCAAAGGGGATTGCGGCCAGCATTCTTCTGGCGGCTGCCGCCCCGGCCTTGTTCACTTGGCGGGCCGCGCGACTTCACTGCCCCCTCTCGGCAACCACGGCCGCCCCCGAGGACATCAAGTCGCTCATCCAGCTGGGCGGCGCGCTCATGGTCGTCGGGCTGAGCGCGCAAGCGTCCGCCTATGTGGTGCGTCTCGTCATCATCAGGCAAGAAGGTCTGGCGGCCGCCGGTTATTATCAAGCCGCCTTCGCGATCGCCGGCAGCCTGCCGGGCTTCGTCTTCATGGCGATGGGGGCGGATTTTTTCCCGAGGATAGCTGCGGCTAAAGATGAGGCCGAGGCCCAGCATCTGACGGAGAAGCAGATCCAAGCCGGACTCCTGCTGGCCCTGCCCCTAATTACCGTGCTGCTGACGATGGGCAGGCTTTGTATTCAGCTACTTTATGCGAATACTTTTGATGACGCCATCCCTCTTCTCACCTGGATGGTCTGGGGTGTCTTCTTGCGGCTGATCTCCTGGCCGATGGGGTATTGGATGCTCGCACGAGGTTCTTCGGCCACCGTCATTTTGGCTGAGGCAATCGGGAACTCCATCCTGGCGGCCATGCCGATCGTGCTGATGCCTATTTACGGCCTCCAGGGGGCCGCCATCGGATTTTTTGCGAGCTATGTATGTCACACGATGATGATGATAACCTTTTCTTACCGCCGCTCAGGCCGTTGGCTTGGATGGCAGACCTCAACCTGGTTTTCCATCGCGGCGTTTATCTTAGTGCTTGCCCAATGGACGGCTGGCTGGATTGGCGGATTATACGGTGGGCTTATCCCTTCACTTGTCGTGACATCTAGCTGCGCGTGGGTTTATTATTACTTCATGAAACAGGACGAAAGAACTGAAATCGCAAAAATGTAGTTCAAACCCAAGATTCCTCAAAATTTAAATCCCATTTACCTTAAATCATGAAAGGCATCATCCTCGCCGGCGGTTCTGGCACTCGTCTGCACCCCTTGACCCAGGTCATGAGCAAGCAACTCCTGCCGGTGTATGACAAACCGATGATTTATTATCCGCTCTCCGTGCTCATGCTGGCGGGTGTCCGCGAGATTCTGATCATCTCGACGCCACAGGACCTGCCGCGCTTCCGCGAGGTGCTCGGCGACGGTTCGCGTATCGGCTGCCGCTTTGAATACGTCGAGCAGGCTGTCCCCAACGGCCTCGCTCAGGCCTTCGTTCTCGGCGAAAAGTTTATCGGCACCGATGACGTTTGCCTCGTGCTGGGGGATAACATCTTCTATTCCGCCGGTTTGGGTTCGCTGCTCAAGTCCTGCAGGGCGCCGCAGGGAGGTATGGTCTTCGCGTATCACGTCAAGGATCCCGAACGCTTCGGGGTGGTCGAGTTCGACGCAGCGGGTAAGGCCATCTCCATCGAAGAGAAGCCCAAGGCGCCCAAGTCCAGCTATGCCGTGCCCGGCCTCTATTTCTACGACAACTCCGTCGTCGCCATCGCCAAGGCGTTGAAACCTTCGGCCCGCGGCGAATACGAGATCACCGACGTCAACCGCGAATATCTGCGCCAAGGCAAGTTAAGCGTAAAGGTCCTGCCCCGTGGCACCGCCTGGCTTGACACCGGAACGTTCGACTCGCTTCTGCAGGCCTCACAGTTCGTCCAGATCGTCGAGGCCCGCCAAGGCTTCAAGATCGGTTGCATCGAGGAGATCGCCTGGCGTCGCGGCTATATCGACGACGCACAGCTACTCCGCTTAGCGGAGCCCATCGCCAAGTCCGGCTACGGAGAATATCTCAAGGCCTTGATCGGCCAACCGCGATGACCGCTGCCTGTCAGTTAGTCGCTTTACCGGTCCGGAGTGATGAGCGAGGCTCATTGGCTTTCGCCGAGGCCGGGAAGCAGCTGCCATTCGAAGTCCGACGAGAATTCCATTTGTTCGACCTGAAGCCGGGGGTGGAGCGCGGGGGTCATTCTCACAAGGCCTGTCACCAGTTCCTGCTTGCGATGGCCGGAGAATTCATGGTCACTACCGACGACGGCACCAAGTTCATTACATGGACCCTTTCATCGCCTGCCCATGGGTTACATGTTCCTCCCGGTCATTGGGTCGAACTGGTTCCAAGTTCCGTCGGCTCGGTCCTTTCGGTCCTGGCTTCGCATGGCTACGACGAAGCCGACTACATCCGTGACCGTGAGCAATTCATCCGCCATGTACATTCATCCTAGTTCGGACGTCCAGTCGAAGCAGGTAGGGCAGGGTGCCCGAGTCTGGCAGTATGTGGTCATCCTGCCCGGCGCGACCATAGGGCGGGACTGCAATATCTGCTCGCATTGCTTCATCGAAAACAACGTCATCGTCGGCGACCGTGTCACGGTGAAGTGCGGCGTCCAGCTTTGGGACGGCGTCACGCTGGAGGATGATGTCTTCGTCGGCCCTAACGTGACTTTCTGCAATGACCTGCAACCTCGCTCGCGCAACCATGCCGTTCCGCTCCTGACCACCGTCGTGAAGAAAGGCGCCTCGATTGGCGCCAACGCTACGATCTTGCCTGGCCTCACCATCGGTGAAGGTGCCATGGTCGGCGCCGGCGCCGTAGTCACGAAAGACGTCCCTCCGGGCGTCACGGTGAAGGGCAACCCGGCACGCTCGGACCGATGAAGCGGTTTTTATCAAGGCATCTTCATGGCATCCAGAAACGCTGGAGGGCTGCGAGTTTTTGGTTACAATGCACGGGTGGGCGTGTTCACAAGGAAGGACGCCTCTGGCTTCATGCCCCCTTGCTTTGCGACGGCGCGGGCAGGGTTTCTTTAGGAGCCGATATCAGCGTTGGCTTTTATCCTGCACCATTAATGGGGGATGGAGCAGTTCGGCTTCAGGCCAGAGGGCTTGAAGCTGTCGTTGCTGTCGGTGAAGGGACATCATTTTCCAACAACGTTCAGGTTATTGCCGAAAAAAGCGTGTCGATCGGCCGGCGCTGCCTGATCGGGGACGCCGTCCTGATCTTTGACTCGGACTTCCATCACCTGAGCGCGGAAGGACGCCATACCCTCCCGGGGGCGGCGGCCCCAGTCGTGCTCGAGGACAACGTCTTCGTGGGCAGCCGTGCCATCATCCTCAAGGGCGTGACCATCGGCAAAGACAGCGTCATCGGCGCCGGCTCGGTGGTCGTCCGTTCCATCCCGCCGGGCGTCATCGCCGCCGGTAATCCCGCCAAAGTAATTCGCCCTCTCTGATTCCATGCACATCTCCTTTCTCGATCTCAAGGCCATCAATGCCCGGCACGCCGCCGAACTGAAGGCCGCCGCCGCCCGCGTCATCGACTCCGGCTGGTATGTCCTCGGCGAAGAAGTGAAGGCTTTCGAGGCCGAGTATGCCGCTTGGGTCGGTTCGCCGCATTGCGTCGGCACGTCGGACGGTCGTTCGGCGCTCATCCTCGCCCTGCGTGGCTGGAATGAATTAGGCCTGCTCAAGGATGGAGACGCGGGCGCAGGCCCGGCCAATACCGACATCGCCTCGATCCTCGCTATCACCGAGAACCGGCTGCGCCCGGTCTTGGTCGAGCCGGATGAGGATACGTTCAATCTAGGGGCGCAGAAGCTCGCCGCCGCCCTTACTCCGGACATCAAGGCCGTATTGGTGGTCCATCTCTACGGCCAGCTGGCCGACATGCCGGCAATCACCCAAATCTGCCGCGAGCGAGGCCTCCTCCTGCTCGAAGATTGCGCGCAGTCCCACGGCGCCCACATCGGCGGCGTCAAGGCCGGCGCCTGGGGCGACGCGGCCGCTTTCAGTTTCTATCCGGGTAAGAACCTCGGCGCGCTCGGCGATGCCGGCGCTCTGACCTGCAAAGATAAGAAGCTGGCCGACATGGTTCGCGCGCTCCGCAACTATGGCTCGCACGAGAAATATAAGAACCTCGTTCAGGGTGCCAATGATCGCCTTGATGAAATGCAAGCGGCCTTCCTGCGCGTCAAGCTGCCTCATCTCGACGCGGATAATGCCCGCCGCCGGGAAATCGCCGCTCGCTACCTCGGCGAAATCAAGCATCCGTCCGTCAGATTGCCCGTAGTGCGGGCCGGCGAAGAATCGCACGTCTGGCATCTGTTCGTGGTGCGGGTGCCGGATCGGGAGGCGTTCCAAAAGCGACTGGCCGACCAGGGTGTCCACACGGCCGTGCATTATCCCATCCCGCCACATCAGCAGGCCTGTTATGCGCGAGAGCTCGGCGGCTTGTCGCTCTCCTTGTCCGAGTCTATTCACCGCGAGGTGGTCTCGTTGCCAGTAAGTCCGACGTTGACCGACGTACAAGTCGGCCAATTAGTCAATATCATCAACCAGCTTGCCCTCTAATGCACGCAGTAATTTCGGTTGGATTGTTTGTCTTCAACCACGAGAAGTTCGTGCGCGAAGCCATTGAAGCCATATATGCCCAAACTTATCGCCCGCTTGAGCTTATTGTGAGTGAGGATGCCTCGACTGACGGTAGCCGCCGCATAATCGACGACCTGCTGGGCCGCGCGCCTACGGGTGTTACCGTTATCAAGATTTATCAAGACACCAACAGGGGACTTGCCCAAGCGATCAATGCCGTCGCAGGACATGCCTCGGGTAAAGTCATCGTATTCGCAGCTGGAGATGATATCTCTGAGGCGAACAGGGTGTCGGAAATCGCCACGGCATTTTCCGACCCAAAGGTCATGTTTATTCACACCGGGCAATGTATTATCGATGAGAGTGGCAAAAAACTGAAGGGTGGCGAAAGTAATCATGCAGTCGAGAGGGTCCACACGCTTTCAGGTCATCTTAATCAGGCAAACCCCTCGGTTCTCGGGGCCACTTGCGCATATCGCAAGGAGCTCTTCGAATATTTCAGTCCGCTCAAAGCGGGCATCATTCAGGAGGACGTGATCTTACCGTTCCGCGCCCTGCTGCTCGGGGAAGGGCGTTGCCTGCCGTTTTCTTTGGTGCGCTACCGGACGCACGGCGGGAATATCTCCTTTGGGGGCATAGATGCCAATTCTGCAGAAATAGTTCGTCGTATCATAAAGATGCAGGATAATCGGTTGGCTTTGGCGTCAATGGCGCTGGAAGACCTTAGCCTCCATTTGGCTAGAGGAGGCATAGTGCCTGTTAAATTAAAACACCATCTTGTCGTTGAATTGCATGAGGCGGAAGCAGAAAGCCATGTCGTATCCAGCAAGGGAGGCCTGAAGAAGACTGCCCGCATCCTTCAGGAATTTTTTGGCCGAAGGCTTCGTTGCGCTGCGGCCATTAAACTCTTTTTCCTCTACGTTATCCCCCGCGGGTATACCTTCGCGCTTTGGCTTCGTAAAAAACAACGTGCATTATCATGAAAATCTTCGTCACCGGCGTCGCCGGCTTCATCGGATCTAACTTGGCTGACCGGCTGCTCGCCGACGGCCATGAGGTCGTCGGCTGGGACAACCTGTCGACTGGGCAACTCCGTTTCCTCGACGGAGCGATGCGTCACCCGGGTTTCCGCCTGGCGCGCGGCGACACCCTCGACCTCCCGGCGATGTCCGCGGCGATGGCGGGCTGCGACACGGTTTTTCACTTCGCGGCGAACGCGGATATCCGCGACGGCTGGTCCCACCCCCGACGCGACCTCGAGCAGAACACCATCGCGACGTTCAACGTCCTCGAGGCCATGCGTGCCAATGGGATCCGCCGCATCGCTTTCTCGTCCACGGGTTCAACCTATGGCGAGGCCTTGGTGACGCCCGACCGCCCCACGCCGGAGCACGATGCCTTCCCGATCCAGACCTCGCTTTACGCGGCCTCCAAGGTCGCCGGCGAAGGGCTTATCTCGGCGTACGCCGAGGGAGGCCAGCTCGACGAAGCCTACGTGTTCCGCTTCGTCTCGATCCTAGGGGAGCGCTACACGCACGGCCACGTTTTCGATTTCTACAAGCAGCTGATCGACCACCCCGAACGGCTGTGCGTGCTTGGCAACGGCCGCCAGCGTAAGAGCTACCTCTATGTGCAGGACTGCGTTGACGCCATGCTCCATGTGATGGCCGCCCATACGGCGCGTGATGCCCGCCACCGCACGCAGGTCTATAACCTGGGTACTCCGGAGTTCGTAGAGGTGAATACGAGTATCGCACATATCTGCGGTGCCCTCGGTCTGAAGCCCTCCCTGGAATACACCGGGGGCGAGCGCGGATGGGTTGGCGATAGCCCCTTCATTTTCCTCGATACCGCCAAGATCCAGGCCACTGGCTGGAAGCCGAAGTTGACCATTGCGGAAGGCATCCTCCGCACCCTCCGATGGCTCGAGGCCAATCGCTGGGTCTACGATGCCCGCGCCTAATTCATTCTTCTCATGATCATCGTTCGCTCTCCCTTGCGCATCTCCCTCGGCGGAGGCGGCACCGACCTGCCTTCCTATTCTTCGCGCTTCGAGGGATTCCTGGTGGCTGCCGCCATCGATAAATATGTCTATGTGACGGTCCACCGGAACTTCACCGATGATTTCATCCTGAAATACTCCAAACTAGAGCGAGTCGCGAGCGCCGCGGAGATCCAGCACCCCATCATCCGGGAAGCCATTCAGATGACTGGCGTCACGGAGCCCAACCTCGAGATCAGCTCGATGGCCGATATCCCCGCCGGCACCGGCCTTGGTTCCTCCGGCTCGTTTACGACGGCGCTGCTCAAAGCCCTGCATGTCGGCCAGCGCCATCCGCTGCATGCCCGTGAGCTCGCGGAGAAGGCCTGCCATCTGGAGATCGATCGGCTGGGTGAACCCATCGGCAAGCAAGACCAATATATCGCCGCCTTCGGAGGCATCACTGCTTTCACGTTTCGCCGTGATGGCACGGTCGAAGCCGTGCCGGTGAAGTTGGCCGACGCCACGCTGCATCAGCTGGAAGATAACCTCCTCCTTTTCTTCACGGGTTATTCGCGGTCCGCGTCGACTATCCTCAAGGACCAGAACGACCGGTCGAAGCAGGACGACGCCGCCATGCTTGAAAATATGCACTTCACCAAGGAACTGGGCATGCTTTCCTTGGAGGCCTTGAAGAAAGGTGACCTCCGTGAGTTCGCGCGCCTGATGGACGTGCATTGGCAGCGCAAGCGCGCGCGTTCAACCGGTATGAGTAATGACCGGATCGACGAATGGTATGCTTTGGCGATGCGTAGCGGCGCCCTCGGGGGCAAGCTCATCGGCGCCGGCGGCGGCGGCTTCCTGATGTTCTACGCCGAAGACAAGGATCGGCTGCGCCAGGCGATGGCTGCCCAAGGCCTCAAAGAGGTGCGATTCAAATTTGATTTCGAGGGAACCAAGGTCCTCGTCAGCTGATGAAAGCCGCCCGACCCGAGGAAATGTCAGTCGCGCTTCTAGCCGGTGGGCTGGCGACTCGCCTTCGGCCGATCACTGAGACCATCCCGAAGTGCCTGGTCGAGGTGGCCGGGCGGCCCTTCCTCGAGCATCAGTTCGCCCTCCTGCGCCGATGCGGGATCAAGAAAGTGGTGCTTTGCGTCGGCCACATGGGCGAGAAGGTGCAGGCGTTCGCGGGTGATGGCCGACGGTTCGGGCTCGAGGTGACCTACTCCTTCGACGGCGAAGCGCCGCTCGGGACGGGAGGTGCCTTGCGCCAAGCCTTGCCGCTGCTGAGCGACCCGTTCTTCGTACTCTATGGCGACTCCTACCTGCCAATCGATTTCCTTGCCGTCGCGCACAGGTTCTTGGCCGCTTCGGCTGACGGCTGTATGACGGTGTTCCGCAATGAGCATCAGTGGGACGCTAGCAATGTTTGGTTCGACAATGGGCGCATCCGCTTATATCACAAGCGTACCCCTGACCCTCAAATGCGTCATATTGACTATGGGCTTGGCCTGCTCCGACATGAGGCATTCACGCATGCGCCGACCGCCGGGAGTTTCGACCTCGCCTTGTTGTATGAACGCCTCGTCGCCGGCTGCTTGCTCCAGGGGCAGGAAGTCGCGGAGCGTTTCTACGAAATCGGCTCGCCTGCTGGCTTGGCCGAACTCGACGCGCATCTTCGTCACACGCCTTCATCTCCATGAGCTACGCCATCAATCATCTCCAGGAAACCATTGAAATAGCGCGAAGCCTAGATCCGGCTGCATGCGAACGGGCGGTCGCAGTCCTGCTTGCCGCCCGGCAGGCCGGCGGTCGGCTCTTCATCCTCGGAGTGGGCGGCAGCGCCGCCAACGCCTCGCACGCCGTCAATGATTTCCGTAAGATCGCCGGATTTGAAGCCTATGCCCCGACCGATAATGTTTCCGAACTCACGGCCCGCACGAATGACGAGGGATGGGAAACCGTCTTCGTCGAATGGCTTCGTGGGTCTAGGCTGCGCCCCGTCGACTGCCTCTTGGTATTCTCCGTCGGTGGCGGGGACCTGGCGCGCAACATCTCCCCGAATCTGGTGCGAGCCCTAGAGTATGCCCGCCAGGTGGGCGCAAAAATCGTCGGAATCGTCGGTCGTGATGGCGGATACACGGCGAAAGTCGCAGACGCCGCCGTACTCGTTCCCGTCGTCAACCCCAACAACATCACGCCTCACTCCGAGGCCTTCCAGGCCGTGGTCTGGCACCTTTTCGTATCTCATCCTGACCTAAAGCAGGTCTCGACCAAATGGGAGGGTACTAAATGATATGAATCTCGGTGTTTATTGGGATGAATTTCTTCTCTCGTGGCGATTGGGCCGGGGACTCGTCGGCAAGTTCAGGCTTTTTAGGGACTTTATTGGCTATCATGTCGCCAATCGCTGCGGAAAAGCCCTTGCGAGCGACTTGGCTTCAGAAAAAATCTATCAGGTCAATCTTGCGGGAAAGTCCATCGAGATAAGCCTCAGGCCCCGCGGAGGAGATTTCTACGTACTACACGAGATTTTCGGACGAGGTATTTTTGCGGCCAACAAGGACCTCGCCTCGATCATCGATCTTAACAAGGTCAGAAGTTTTATAGACCTTGGAAGTAACGTCGGATTGGTATCCCTTTACTACGCCGGCCTTCTTCCCAACGCAAAGTTCGTCTGCGTAGAACCCGACCCGAAAAATTTCAAGTTGACGGTACGCAATCTTTCTTGGCTGGGGAATCGAGGCGTTTTCATTCAAGCTGCCGTTGCGTCTACTTCTGGGGATGTTTCTTTTGATGAATCTGGGCAAAGTTATCGGAAACGAGTTTCGATTTCTGGTGGCATCACTGTAAAAGCATGCACAATTGAGGAGGTTATGGCCAAGGCAGGCCTGAGTGAAATCGACCTTATAAAGATTGATATCGAGGGTGCTGAAAAAGACCTTCTTTTGGGGGACCTCGGGTGGCTTTCAGCCACGCGTGCGATCTTGATTGAGATTCATGACGACTTCCGCGAGCCAGACCTTCGTCGCGTACTAGAGCCGTTAGGGTTCAACGTGCGCCGTGTCTACGTGGGGGAGAACTTCCTTGCTATCAGAAAGTAAAC
>JACCDL010356256.1_pt1 | contig 17005 bp, 4 predicted proteins | sample 7441931 | NCBI WGS metagenome assembly JACCDL01 (sample SAMN15323437, study PRJNA562643) | freshwater metagenome | isolation source: river surface water | place: USA:Blue River Watershed | collected 2017-08-16 | reverse complement strand
GGCTGGGAAACATCAGCTGAACCACCCGATACAGATAATCAGCAGACAATAACATTTACAAATGGTGAAACTGCTAGTTACCTAGCAAATGTAGATTATTCAGATTTTGGTGCAGAAATACGCAGTATCGCCAGTGCCAACGTCTACGGAGACTATGGAGCCATCGCAGACGGTCACGGCACATTGATGTATTTGATTAATCACAACTTTGCTTACATTGGTGTCGGAAAAGAATCAGACAACGACGAATCGCTAGTAATTGAAAGTCAACAGACATTTACACAAGACGAAGGAAAAATTTATTTCCAAAGTGTGGATCACACTGGTATCTTTAAAGTCGGTGATGTATTTAGAGTTGATTCAGAAACAGGGCAGGTTACCTTTGCGGCTCAGAGCATTGACTTATCTGGCTTAACATTCTTAGAATTTATCGATGGTGATGAAACTACAAGGATTGATGCTAGTCAAACAACAACTGGAAACATACAGATAACTGAAAATACAATTTACAGTTTAACTAGTACGATAGAACTAAGTCCCCAAAACGACGAACTAAATGTCAACAGCGATCTATCAGTTTCAAATAATCTACAACTAATCAATGATTTATTTGTACAAGGGAATACTACATTCGGCGCTGACACTGCTGATATTGTTACATGGAATCCTGAACTAGATCAAAGTCTGATACCTATCTCTAATAAGACATATAACCTAGGATCTGATACAAATCGTTGGAAAACTGTTTGGTTAAATCAATTAAACTTAGATGACATTGTCATATCTAGCAGTACAATTCAAACAACTTTGAGTAACAGTGATCTATCATTCCAAGCTAATGGTACTGGAGTTATTCGTTTAGAAGGTTTAAATTTTTCTAACGGCACTATTTCAGCTAATCAAATTAATTCTACCATTGAGATCACAACCGACGGGCTTGGACAGACTAAGATCACAGGATCTAACGCCCTAGTTTTGCCGAAGGGGTCTTCGGCTAATAGAACACTAAGTCTGCCTGGAGAAATGAGGTATAACAATTCTTACAACACAGTTGAAGGATATACCTTAACTGGATTAAAAGACCTAGCAGTAGTTAGAGATTCAGATAGAAACACTTACATACTACCTGAATCTAGTCCGGGCGCATCAAATAATGTTATTGACTTTTATGCTAACTCTGTTAAAACTGCCTACTTGTCAGAAAGTGCTTTAACTGCTATTAGATTTATAGTAGACGATCTAGAAATAAACAACAGAAAAATTCAAACTATAACAACTAATGCTGATTTAAACTTTGATCCAAACGGAACTGGCGCAGTAGTCATTAAAGGCTTTAGGATCAGTAATAATACTATAGAAAATACAAATACCGATACTGCCACCACAATAACCCATGCAGGCAACGGTTATGTGAAATTTGTTGGCGGTGCCCTACAAATACCACACGGAGGGGACAGTGACAGAACAAACTTCCCAGGCGGAACTCCGGAGCTCGGTGCTCACCGCTGGAACACTGACAGGGGTTATTTAGAAGTATGGAACGGCACAGCTTGGCAAATAGCCACAGGTGAAGGAGAAGCAGTTACCGGTGATATTATGTCAGAATTTACAGACGTCTATGCCCTTATACTGGGTTAAAACCAATAAATATAAAAAACAGGTGAAAATCAATGGCTATAGGTAAAATTACCGGACAGATGCTCAAAGACAACCTTGAAAGAAGTGGGGTTGATCTAGCATTTGAAACTGATTTAATTTATTTAGACGTTAATAATGGTAGGGTTGGTATTAAAACTACCACACCTACTCACGAATTAACAGTTAACGGTACGCTACGAAGTACTAACTATGAAGTTAGCGGTACAGCTAACATAGCTGATATTACTATTAGCGGAAACACTATAGAAAGTAATACATCAACACTGGCTTTAACAGCCAGCGGAACTAACGCGGCTGTTTATAATGCTAGATTAGTAGTAGACGATTTAGAACTAGAAGGTAACGTAGTTAGGACAACAACTACTAACACCGACATTGAAATCCAACCTAACGGTTCTGGAGAAATGAAAGTCTACGGTAATGCTACTGTCTACGGAGATCTCCATGCTACCGGTACTATCACTGCTGATGGAAATTTACAACTAGGCGATGCTAATACAGACAGTATCACCTTCAATGCCGACATTACTAGCAATATCATTCCAGATGCAGACGACACTTATACATTAGGTGAAAGCGGCAAACGATGGGCTGACGTTTGGGTTAATAGACTTAATGCAGGCACAATAACAGCAGACGAAATTCTAGCTGGCGGAATTAATTTAATCCAAACTCAAGGACAGTTGTGGTATGTGTCAGCTAATGGTGATGACAGTAATTCTGGATCACATCAAAACGATACATTCGGAACAGTCAAGTATGCACTAAGCCAGGCAACAGTTGGCGACACTGTGTTTATCTATCCGGGCACCTATGAAGAAGAATTTCCTTTAACTGTTCCAGCTGGTGTCTCAGTTAAAGGTCTTGGTATAAGATCAGTAAAGATTACCCCAACTACTGCTACACAATACAACGATGCTTTTTTACTCAACGGAGAAACAACAGTTGAAGATCTAACGGTAGCAGATTTTTTTAGCGGCGGAAATTATTTTACTGTAACAAGTGCCAGCGCAGGATCTACAACTTTTAATGTTGGCACAACAACTTTTGCTCACACTTATGTTAGTGGTGGTACTATTAATATTAGCGGAACAGATTATGCTATTACAGGTGCAACCTATGATTATACTACTGGCATAACAACTGTTACACATGCCGGCCCAGATGCAACAGGATTAGAAATTTTTCTAAGTGGATTAATTTTTAGCTGTAACGGCGGAACTAGAACTTTTCCAGATAACGGATATGCTTTTAGATTTGCACCTGATGCTGTGGTAACCACTCGTAGTCCATACGTAAGAAATATTACTGTTTTAACTCGAGGTAGCGTAACTAGCACTTCAGATCCATTAGGATATGATGCAGGAGATGCGGGTAAAGGTGCCTACGTAGATGGTGCCTACGTTGGTGCTAGTTCTAAAGAAGCATCAATGCTTTTTCACTCTGTAACTTTTATCACACCAGGCGTCGATGCTCTAACAATGACCAATGGTGTTCGAGTAGAATGGTTAAACTCCTTCACTTACTATGCGACCAAAGGTCTTTATGCTTATGCCAGCAACGACGGTTTTGCTGGAGACGGAAAAACTAGAGTAAAAATTTCTAGTGTTACTGGTACTTGGAACATCAGTGACACTCTTACCTATTACGATACAGACGGTTCAACAATATTAGCTACAGGAACCATTGAAGACATTGATGGTGAATATTATATTATTGACGGATATGTTCCAGGATTTGAAACCATCACAGATCGTCAAAGCAAAACTGTTAGTGCGGTCGGCAATGCACAATTAAGCACTACACAGAAAAAATTTGGATCCGCAAGTTTATATCTAGATGGCACTGGTGATTATGCTAATGTTTCTAGCAATCCAGATTTTGGCTTTGATACCGGTGATTTTTGTATTGAAGCATGGGTCTATCCAACAACTACAGGAACATACAGAGAAATATTTGATTTAAGATCAAGCGCAGGCGATACCGGCGGCATAATTTTAGGTATCACTGATGTTAATCAACTATATTTCTATTTTAACAGCAACTACAGAATCGGCCCAGTAGGATCTATTCCTATTAATACATTAACTCATGTTGCCCTAGCAAGAGTATCTGGAAACACTAGAGCATTTATTAATGGAACACAAGTAGGATCAACTTACGTTGATTCTAATAATTACGGAACTAGACCTTTTAGAATTGGCGCAGATCCTAACGGTCTATATGCGTTTGCTGGCTATATTGATGAGATAAGGGTAAGTAAAGGAGTTGGTCGATATTCAACTAACTTTACTCCAGCCACTTCTGCGTTCAGCGGCGACAACAGCACTGTTTTATTATTACATCTCAATGGCACAACTGGATCTACTACATTTTTAGACGACGGTGTTACTCTACAAGATTTAAGAACTAGTTCGGGCGGAACTGCTAGCATTATTGATTTTGCAGACTATTCAGACTTTGGTGCAGAAATTCGAAGCATCGCATCTGCTTGTGTCTACGGGGAATATGGAGCCTACGGTGACGGCCAAGGCGTTATTGCTTACTTGATTGGACACAATTTTGCTTATATCGGCACAGGAAAACTAAGCAGTAACGATCCAACTGATGTCATACAAGCCAACGAAGTATACGAAACAAATGACGCACACATCTATTACACATCAGTCGACCATCAAGGCGACTTCCGTGTAGGAGATTTATTTCACATTGATCAAAGAAACGGCAACGTAACATTCTCTGCAGAAACATTCAATATTAGTTCTCTAACAGGAGTAACATTTACAGATGGTGTTAATCAAACTGTCATTGATGCTACAAAAATTGAAACAGGAAATCTACGGTTAACCGGTAATACTATTTCTAGTATCACCGACGAGATTAATGTTCAGGCTGCAAACAATCAAGTAAATGTAAACTCTAACCTAACAGTGGACGGTGACACAGAAATCACCGGCAACTTTACAGTAAACGGAAATGTAACTATTGGAGACGCTAGCACCGACTCGGTTACATTTAATGCAAGATTTTCTAGCGATTTAATTCCAAGAGTAACTGGTGTATATAATCTTGGTTCTTCTAGTTTAAATTGGGAGGATGCCTATGCTTCAAAAGTTGTCATAGACGACTTGGAAATCACAGGAAACTTAATTAGGACAACAGTATCTAATGCTAACATAGAGCTACGAGCCAACGGCACGGGTGCTATTGTTGTTGAAGACCTAAGCATTAATGAAAATGAAATTAGAACCTTAGGTACAAATCAAGATTTAATATTAACACCAAACGGCACAGGCGCTGTTAGAATTAATTCTAATCAATCGTTGGTAATTCCATCTGGAACTATAGCAGAAAGACCAGTATCTCCTGAAACTGGTATGATTCGTTTTAATGAAGATGAAAATATCTACGAAGGATATAACGGAACATATTGGTTACAGCTAGGCGGTATAGCCAGTGTTGATAGAAAAACAAGAATCACCCCTGAATTAACAGTTGGGGCAAATGACAATGTTATTAGATTTTACACCAATAACTATCTAGCCGCAACATTAGATTCAACTGCAATGAGTGTTAACTCGTTAGTGGTCGATGATTTAACAATTAATAATAACACAATTCGTTCAACCGCAACAAATGCTGACATTGAACTAGATGCCAACGGTACTGGTGCAGTAGTTATTAATGATTTTAGAATTACAAATAACACTATAACAAACAGCGCAGGAACTGTGTCGGAATTAATTTCAACCGGTTCTGGCTATTTTAAAATTGCTGGAACGAACGGTGTAGTTATTCCTACGGGAACATCTGGAACCAGACCAGGATATGCTGTTATCGGTATGATTCGCTACAACACTGAGTTAGGATTAACAGAAATTTGGGACGGATTACAATGGTCGTCAGTTGCTGGTTCCAGCGGCGCTATTAACGTATTACAAGCAGAAGAAATCGCCATCCAGGGCGCATTGATATTAGGATAAGATTATGGCAACCTACTTTAGAACAAAAGTTCATACAGATTTAACAACTACTCCGACAGATATTTTACAGACTGTCGATAACAACAGATTTACAATTATCGGTTGTAATGTAGCTAATAAGATTGACGAAGATATTATTGTTGATGTCTTGGTACAAGACGCTACCTCAGCAACTGGTTTTTATGCTAAAGGAGTAGTAATACCGCCTTACACAAGTGCTAAGATAATTACCAACGGTGAAAAATTAATTTTAGCAGAAACTTGTGCTCTGCGCATGACCTGTGATACAGAAAATGCGGCAGATGTAACAATTAGTTACGCTGAAATCGTTTAATAGGAGCAAGACATGAGCAATTACTTTTTTGGAAGACCAGCAGATACACTAATAGGAGAAGATCCTAGATATTTCTACGCTCTTAGAAGAACAGATGACGGCGAGCTTTATTTTACCAGAGTAAATCAGCTTAGTCGTGAAGATTCTGTAACAGTTAATAACGAAGGCGATGCTAGCGGAAACTACGAAGATTTTCAAATTGGGGTAGATTTCTTCGAAGGACGTGATATTAATCACGAGCTAGTTTTTGAAAACCTAAACTACGAACAGTACAGATGGGATGATCGCAGTTTATACTACTATATCGACGAAGACGGGCAATTAGTAGTCAGAGTTAATACAAAATACACATATCCGACTGGCGTATAAATATAAGATCTAAGCATAATTGAGGTTAAACAATGGCTGAATTTAAAATAAGCAGAATTAGATTTACATGGCAAGGCGACTGGGCCGCCGGAACCGCCTATACAAAAGATGATATAGTACGCTATGACTCAAAAGTCTTCGTCTGTTTAGTAGGCCATACTGCTGATTTAGACTTCTATGAAGATTTAAATTACGTTGATGAAACAGTAACACCTAGCGTTCCTGATCCTAAATGGGAATTAATGTTTGAGGGACAAGCATGGGTAGGAAACTGGGCTCCAGAAACATATTATTCAATCGGTGAAATAGTTAAAGACGGCGGACAAGTGTATATTTGTACACTAGGTCACACATCGAGAGACAATCTAGCGCAAGATTCTACTAGCTGGACATATTTTGCTAGAACTGAAGATTGGAGAACTGACTGGACAGTCGATACTTACTACGAGCTTTTTGCTATAGTTAAGTACGGTGGCATCGTTTATCGTTGTATTGATCCTCACCTGTCTGCCGGAACTATTGACGAAGGTCTAGAAGCCGACATCGCAAAATGGACTATCGTTGGCTTAACACACGATTGGAAAACTGACTGGGCTACTGAGACACGTTATAAAAGAAATGACGTTGTAAAATACGGAGCAACTGTCTACAGATGTACAGAAGGACATACCTCAGCTACTAGTGTAGACGACGGCATCGAAGTAGACAGTGATAAGTGGGAAATAATTCATAGAGGTATTGAATACAAATTTGATTGGGATCCGGACACTTTTAAATACAAAGTCAATGACATTGTAAAATACGGTGCTAATCTTTATATTTGTACAACAGCACACGTTTCATCTGAAGAGTTTGACGAATCTAAATGGATCTTTTTTATCCCAGGACTGCAATACGAAGAAGACTGGCTAAGCCTTGAAACATATCAGCCAGGCGACGTGGTAAAGTATGGTGGTTATTCATATTATTCTAAAACATTAAACACAAATAAAGTTCCGTCAGTCGAGTCAGCTGATTGGGAATTATTAACCATCGGCTACAAGATGCAGTCTACAGACTGGAATTCTGCGCAACAATATTATGTAGGCGATGTAGTAAGAAGACAAGGTCAACTATACGTAGCTAGAGAAGACAACTCAGCTAAAGATCCCAACATTAGCAGTGAATGGGAATTACAAATCCCAGGTGAAAAGTATGTTGGAAACTGGTTTCCAGAGCAATCATATGCTATTGGTGACATTGTAACCTATAGAGAAAATACGTACCGTTGCATCACGCTACACGAGTCAGAAGATGCAAATCGTCCAGACAATGATATTGCAAAGAATCTAACGCTAAATGTTGGAGAATATTGGGCATTACTAATTGAAGGCGACCACAATAACAGACTAGAATATCAAGGCGATATTAAAACATACGACGTCATTGAAGACAGCAGTGCAGTACCATCAAGACTGCCAATCGGTAATGACGGAGAAGTACTTCGTGTTGTCGATTCTCAAGTGTCATGGGAAAAATTTGGCGTTGTTAATAAAGTTTATTACGTAGCCACTGACGGCGTAGATGAAATTACTAGAGGAACAACATTAAACGATCCTTGGAGAACCGTAAAGTATGCTTGTCAAAATATAACCGGACCAGCAACTATTTTTATTAAAACAGGCGTTTATAAAGAAGAAATACCTATCAGCATTCCTGCTGACGTAGCTCTTGTCGGAGACGAATTAAGAAGCACAGTCATTGAACCAGCCGCTAACTTTGAAACTAGAGACATGTTCTACGTTAGAAACGGTACCGGCATTAGAAATATGACACTTAGAGGATTATCTGGAACACTTGGCCCGAGAAATGCGTTTGGAACACAGCGTCCGACAGCCGGAGCATTTGTCAGCTTAGATCCCGGTTCTAGCCCATTTGACGAAAATGTGTGGATATCTACAAGATCACCATACATACAAAACGTCACAACATTTGGTACTGGATGTACCGGATTAAAAGTTGACGGAAGTTTACACACCGGCGGCAACAGATCTATCGTAGCCAACGACTTTACACAGATCCTTAGTGATGGCATTGGTGCATGGGTTACTAACAATGGATTATCAGAATTAGTCTCTGTGTTCTCATATTACGGACACATTGGTTATCTAGCAGAAGATGGTGGTAAGATTCGTGCTACTAATGGTAATTCATCTTATGGTACATATGGTTGTGTAGCTGAAGGCTATAACTTAACTGAAGAACCTATTACTGCTACAGTTAATAACAGAACACTGGAAGCACAGGTAGGAGAAATTTTTGCCGGACAACAAGGAGATAAAATTCTTGTTTTAGGTTATGCTCACGCTGGCCAGAATTATACAGGTGCAACTTACACAGTCAGCGGTGCAGGCTACGGTGCAGATTTAAAAGCAACAGAATTCAGAGATCGTTCAATTTTTGAAGCTAGGATTTTAGGCCCCGGTGACTCGTCTGCGGCCGGTGGCGGCGGATTTATCTCAACTGGTAACAATGCTCAGGCTGGAGACACTACAACAGTTACTATAGCATCAAACGATCAAAACACTGAAGCAGAATATCTAGGACTACGAGTCACCTTAACTAGCGGTACAGGTGTCGGTCAATACGGTTATGTCTATGCCTATGACGATGTAAGCAAAGTAGCCACTATCTATAAAGAAAGTGACGACACCCCAGGTTGGGATCACGTAGTTGGCGGATATCCTATCGAACCAGTGTTGGATTCTACAACTGTTTATCGTTTAGAAGCTAGACTAACATTTAGTGCGCCGAGTTTCTCAATCACATCAAGTAATTTACCGGCTTCTCAAACATGGACTTCTGTTGTCTACGGTAATAGCAGATTTGTAGCAGTATCAAGTAATTCTGCATCTACGGCGTATTCAACTGATGGATCAACATGGAGTGCCGGTGGAGACCTGCCAGCGGGATCAGGTTGGAACTGCATGGCATTTACTGGTACACGATTTGTTACATTACAAACTGGTACAGATGTTGCCGCATATTCGACTAACGGTTCCTCATGGACTAGCATAACATTACCTTATTCTGCAAGCTGGTCAGCAATGGCCTACGGCGAAGGAACACTAGTTGCTCTTAAAACTGGAACAACTAACACAGGTATATATTCGCTAGACAATGGTAATACATGGTCAAATATGACTTTACCATATACCATTGACTGGCGATGCGTGACCTACGGTAATGGATTGTTTGTTGCAATCAGCGACTACGGTGCGGCATATTCAGAAGATGGTATCACTTGGAATTTATCAACAACTATTCTTCCAACACATACTTGGTCTTCAATTACATTTGGTAATAACAAGTTCATGGCTGTAGCCAGCGACAATACTAACGAATATGTGTATTCATTTGATGGAGATACATGGTATACCCAGACATTCCCAGCGTCTTCCTCATGGAAAGCAGTTGGGTATGGTCAAGGTGTTTACATGGCTGTGAGTTTCAGCGGAAATGCAGTAAGCTCAGAAGACGGTGTACAGTGGACTAACAGATCATTAACGCCAGCGGGATCTCATAATGCGATCGGGTTTGGAAATCCAGGAAACGTAGGAAAATTTGTAGTAGTCACAGACGGCCAAACTTCTTATCAGGTAGTTGGCGGATGTCGAGCAAAAGGAAAACCAGTTATTACCGCAGGAAGAATTGGTGAAATATTCTTGTGGGAGCCAGGTTCTGGATATACCACAACACCTACATTAACATTTACAGATCCCAATTTGACTAGTTTGCCACAAGTTGATTGTAGAACAGGTAATGGAGTATTGGGACAACCTAGTTTTGTTAATAGAGGTAACGGTTATCAAACAACATCTACAACTGTCACAATAGCGGGCGATGGGTACGCTGACATTTATCAGCTTGGAAAATATTTGTACGTTGAAAATCTAACAAGATATCCGGCACCAGGTGCCAACCTTGTTATTGATGAGATTAACGACGTTATTTACAAAATTGTTGGAATACAGCAACTAGGCGGTACAGCACCTAACTATAGAGCTAGATTCCAAATCGCTCCAATATTCGATAGAAACGAAAGCCCAGCTCACGGAACAGAAATGACTATTCGTGAAAAATATAGTCAGGTTCGTCTAACTGGACACGATTTCTTAGAAATCGGAACTGGAAACTACGAACAAACTTCTTATCCTGAAACTAACTTAATTAACGTTGCACCAGAAAACGAAGTAGTTTATAAAGGTGGCGGTCGCGTATTCTACACTTCAACAGACCAAGACGGTAACTTCCGAGTTGGTGAATTGTTTAAAGTTGAGCAATCTACTGGTATTGTTTCTGTTAGTGCAGACTACTTTGAATTAAGCGGTCTAGAAGAACTAAGACTAGGTGGAGTTCAAGTTGGTGGTTCGGGAACTGTTATTAGAGAATTTTCTACAGATGCTACATTTACAGCAGATTCTAATAATATTGTACCAACACAACGAGCGATTAAAAACTATATAGCTAGAAGAATTTCGGGCGGTGGATCTGATGCTTCTACAGGACAGTTAACAGCGGGTACTGTAAAGTTGGGATTCCAGAGCATTTCTAGTACAACTAATACTGAAGTTAAGATGAGAAACAAAGTAATGATGAAATCAGGATTTGGGGGTACTATGTTAGCTATGTACATGTTCTCAGATGCGTTTGGAAACGATTCAAACTATGGATCGCAGTAACATCTAAAATCTTAATTTTCAAGAAAGAATAAATACATTAACTTCATGTGTAACGGAGCATTTAATGGCTGAATTTAAACTTGGTAGAATACGCTTTATTTGGAAAGGCGATTGGGTCACAGGAACTACCTATATCAAAGACGACATCGTCAAATACGGTGGTAAAACCTATGTTTGTGTTATAGGGCATACAGCAGACGCAGACTTTTATGTGGATTTTGAAAATGATCCAGCCCGTTGGAATCAGCTATCTGATGGTCAGCAGTGGAAAGGTGACTGGCAAACAGAATTCTACTACAAGCAAAATGATATTGTAAAGTACGGCGGATACCTATATATTTGTAATGACGGACATACTTCAGCAGTTACAGACGCAGAAGGGCTAGAAGTTGATCAATCTAAGTGGGATTTGTTCGGCGAAACATTTGATTGGAAAGCCGACTGGGCAGTTGATACTAGATATAAAGTTAACGATGTTGTAAAATACGGCGGAAACTTATATCTATGTAATGAAGGACATACATCAGCATCTACACTAGCCCTTGGTCTAGAAGATTCTCTTTCTAAATGGGATATCTATTCCGAATCGTTTGATTGGAAAGGCGAATGGGATGTTGACACACGATACAAAATTAATGACGTAGTTACCTACGGCGGAACAAGTTATGTCTGTAACGAAGGACATACATCTGCGGCAACTGAAACTCTTGGTCTAGAAGATGACCAATCTAAATGGGACTATCTACACAAGGGCATTGAATACCTTGGAGACTGGAGTGGTTCAAGCGTTCGATATAAAATAAATGATGTAGTTAAGTGGGGAGCAGACCTATGGATCTGTACAACTCAACATACATCTTCAGGAACATTTGCTGAATCTAACTGGAGCATATTTGTCGAAGGTTTAGAATTTGACGACAGTTGGAATGAATCAGCTGTTTATCAACCAGGCGATGTAGTCACTTATGGTGGCTATGCTTACATCAGCAAGACAAATAATACTAATCAAACCCCAACAACAAACTCAGACGATTGGAGTTTGTTCACTACTGGATTTGCTTTCAAAGGTGACTGGGGTAATCCTAATTCTTACGAAGTAGGCGATGTTGTTCGATTAAATGGTTACACATACGTCGCCACCGCAGACAATACAAATCAAAAACCACCCAATACTACTTACTGGCAGAGACTTAACTATGGTATGCGCTGGTTTAATGCTTGGGCATCAGGACAAGAATATACACTAGGCGATTCTATTAGATACGGAAGCAATTCTTATATCTGTATAAATCCTCACACATCAGCAACAGGAAACCGCCCCGATAATGATACTACTGGTACGTACTGGAACTTACTGGCTGCAGGCTCTGAAGAGAGCGTATTAACAACACAAGGCGACCTTGTCTACTACGGTGGCGCCGGTGCAACACGATTGCCAATTGGGCGTGACGGTCAAATTCTGCGTGTTAACGGATTTGCAGAACCAACTTGGGCATATTTTGGTGTAATCAGTGATGTTTACTATGTAGCTCCTAACGGCGCAGACGAACCGTTCCCAGCATACGGTGCGACTATTGATAAACCATGGAAGACAGTTCGATACGCTTGTGAGCAAATCGAGCGCGGCGCAAAGAATCAAATGTCTGCCAAGCTATTAGAAATTAATAGACAGTTTATTCAAGCCGAAATCATTGAATGGATCGATGCACAGATTGTAGGAAATATTGCACCGTTCACTTCCGCATTTACTTACGATTCTGCTCTTTGCGAAAGAGACATGGGTTACCTAGTTGATGCTCTAATATGGGATATTACACACGGCGGAAACGTTCGTTCTCGATTAGCCGCACTATCATATTTTACTGATTTAGGTTCTAGTTATATTACAGGACAAGAAGAAGAAACTGTTGCGGCAATCAACTACGGGTTAACTTTAATTGACGATGTTATTTCTAATGTTGCAGTAACACCTTTACAAACAACTATAGATCAAATTATTGATACAGACTTAATTGAAGAGACTGGCGTTCAAGATCGAATTGACGAACTAGTAGGAATCATCACTGATGCTATTACAGCCGGAGAAACAACGAATATTCCTGCGGCAGTTAAAACTAATGTATCATTAAACGTTAAGACCGGCACATACTACGAAGTACTACCTATTGTAGTACCAGCCGAAACTGCTATTATTGGAGATGAACTACGTTCAACAAATATTCGACCAGCAGGATCTCTTGTAGATGCTAGTGATGTTCAGTACAGTGTAGAAGGATTAACACGAATTGCTAGTCTACTCAGCGACGTTGTTCAAGGAACTTCTGTAACTAAAACACCTTCGAACACACAAAGCCAAGTAGCTGTTGAGCCATTTGCTTCAATCACAGACGGTGCAGAAGCAGAAAAATTAATGAGAGCAGTAGTTCAAGCTATTGCTTATAAGACACAGCAACTCGATCCAATTTTAACATTGGCAGAACCTACAGGTTATAATGTATCTTATCTAATTGGGTACGGTGATGCTAGAGATTTAATCGTAGATAACAAAGCATTTATCCAAGCTGAAATTTTAGCCTATATTGAAGATAACTATCCTAACTTATATTACGATAGAAATGCTTGTTCTAGAGACGTAGGATATATTATCGATGCACTTCGCTACGATATGACCTATGGTGGAAATCTACAAACCCTAGTGGCTGCTAATTCTTATTTTGCAGGCGTGGGTGGTGCATCTCAAATTGACAGCACTGAAGTTACAGCAACACTTGCGGCCTATGCATATCTACAATCTCTAGTAGGTGATATCGCTGTTAATACTACAGTAACACCTTTACAAACAGATGTAGCACAGGTTTCTGGAACAGCAGGTTCAGCCGGTGCGGCAACATTCGCTGAAGATAGAATTGGTGAGATCATAACTACTATCGATACTGGAACTGCTCCTGCGACAAGTACTCCGAGTACAACATGGGTATCTAGCGCATTAACATCAGCGCAAAGTGCTTTAAATTCTGCTAAAACCACAATTCAAAATAATGTAACTGCATGGATTGACGGAAATGTCTTGGCCGCAGCCGAAGGCGATGTTTGGTACGAATTTACATATAATTCAACTAAGTGTGCTAGAGACGTGGGACAGATTATCGATGCTCTCGGCTACGACTTTATGTTTGATAGCAACTTCCAAAGCATCAAATCCGCAATGGCATATCTACGTACAGATGCTAGCGTTGTTCTTACAGAACAAAAACAACAGCATTTGCTTGCTCTTGAATATCTAAGAACTGAAGCTATCGCAAACGTTGGTTCAGATGCAACGGCTATTGCTAGAATTAATGCTAACATGGAAGTGATTACAGACATCATCTTCTCTGGTTCATATGAAGGTACGAATACTGCTACATACGATGGAACATTGTACGCGGCAGCAAGATTAATTGAGCTTAACAAAGATTTCTTAGCTGAAGAAGCTACTGCATATATTACAGCAACTTATCCTTCTTACACTTATGATGTTACAGCATGCCAGAGAGATGTAAGAGAATTCTTAGATGCGATCAAATACGACTTAGTATATACTGGTAACTATCGTTCTAGAAGAGCCGCAACTCATTATGCTCATGCAGTTAACGGATCTACACTATCAGACATGTTCTATCTACAAAATGGTACTGGTTTAAGAAACTGTACTGTTCAAGGATTAACCGGATATCTAGGACCTGTTAACGGTTACGGAACTCGCAGACCAACAGCTGGCGCATTTGTTAGCTTAGATCCGGGTTGGGGCCCAGATGATAATCGCGCATGGATTATTAACAAGTCACCATATGTACAAAACGTCACAACATTCGGTACAGCCTGTGTCGGTCAAAAGATCGACGGATCACTCCATAACGGTGGTAACAAGTCTATCGTTTCCAACGACTTTACACAGGTTTTAAGTGACGGTATCGGATGCTGGGTTAAGAATGACGGTAGGGTAGAGCTTGTTTCTGTGTTCTCATACTACGGACATATTGGTTACCTAGCAGAAGACGGCGGTAAGATTCGTGCTACTAACGGTAACTCATCTTATGGTACATATGGTTGTGTATCGGAGGGAGTTGACCTAACAGAAACACCAATTACTGGCGTTGTTACAAACAGAGCTTTTGATGCAGTTGTCGAAGCAGTTAACGTTACCGGCGAAGAAGTCATGAACTTTGAGTTCTTAAATGCTGGACAAGAATATACTACTGCAACTTACACAGTCAGCGGTGCAGGATACAATTTAAGTGTATCAGCAAATGAATTCCGCGATGGCGGTGTAACTGAAATTAGATTAACAGATCCGGGCGACTCTAGCGGAACTGGTGGTGCCGATTACAACACACAAGAAAACGTTGCTCAGGGCGGTAACACAACAAGCATTACTATTGCAGCCACCGACTCTGCGATTAGTTCAGCATACACTGGTATGAGGATTAGCATCGTATCCGGAACAGGTGTTGGACAATACGGTTATATTAACTCTTACAATGCTGGTAGCAAACTAGCACAAGTTTATAAGATTTCTACAGGAACAGCGGGCTGGGATCATGTAATTCCAGGAACAGCGATCGCTTCAGCTCTAGATGCAACTACTCAATATAGAATTGAGCCAAGAGTAACTATCACTAGTCCAGGATTTACATCAACTTCTAGATCTTTACCAAGCTCAACAACCTGGTCAGATGCGATCTACGGTGAAATTAATTTCTCCGATACAGGAATAGCAACAACTGGCGGTACTGGTACTGGCGCAACATTTGATGTTGACGCAGTTGGACTAGCTTATACTGTTGAGTTAAACAATGGTGGTACAGGATATATAGCCGGAGACCTAATTGTAATTGACGGTTCAGATCTAGGCGGATCAACAGTTACTAACGATATTACAGTTAAAGTTGGTCTAGTTGATTCTATAACTGGTGCAGTTGAAGAATTTACTGTTGAATCTGGAATCCCAAGAGGTGGCCGATTTGTAGCAGTATCTGGCGGTACAGCAGGTGCTTATTCCGATAACGGTACAACATGGACTTCAACTACACTACCAAGTGCTACTTGGACCAGCATCGCTAACGGCGATGGACGATTCGTAGCAGTAGCTACCGGCAGCACAACTTCAGCTTATTCCGATGATGGTATAACATGGACCACTGGCGGATCTATGCCGTCGACATATTCATGGTCTTCTGTTGTATGGACAGGAACTAAGTTTTTAGCTATTGCAGAAGGCGGCCAAACAGCAAGCTCAACAGACGGTACTACATGGGCGCCGGCCGGAACACTGCCAATAACCGGCACAGCATATAAAGATCTAGTCTACGGTAAAGGCAAACTTGTAGCGATTGACGGAGCATCGGGAACAACAGTTGGTGCTATTTCGTCAAACGAAGGAACTACATGGTCAGCAGTTACACTACCTGCTGGAACATGGACAAGCATTACATTTGGTAAGAATTTGTTTATCGCAGTGGGCGAAAGCTCTGCAAGCTACGCTTATAGCCAAGATGGTACTACTTGGTCTACAGGCACACTACCGTCAACTTTTGGTACAGCACCCAAAGTTGCCTACGGTCAAGGTTTATTCTTTGTAGTACAGCAAGGTTCTGCTACAGCCGCAACATCTGAAGATGGTACTAACTGGACAGGCCGCTCATTGAGTTCTATCGCCAACTGGTCCGCAGTTGCCTTTGGTAACCCATCGAGATCAGGTGTTTGGGCTCAAATTTCTACAGGTGCAACCACAGCTAACTCTGTTGCAACAGGTTGTACAGCAATGGCTCGTGTATCTGTAGCGTCCGATGGCGGTACTATCACCGCATTTAAAATTGTTGAACCGGGATCTGGTTATACATCTGATCCAACAGTTGGAATCATCGATCCGAGCAACACCGTTGAAGCAACATTTGATG
>JACCDL010638701.1_pt1 | contig 17019 bp, 16 predicted proteins | sample 7441931 | NCBI WGS metagenome assembly JACCDL01 (sample SAMN15323437, study PRJNA562643) | freshwater metagenome | isolation source: river surface water | place: USA:Blue River Watershed | collected 2017-08-16 | reverse complement strand
TCCGACTGAATTGGCCGACTTGTGTACAGTATTGCAGTCTCAATTTCCGGATGTAGAAGTTTATGCCCGGGCAACAGACTGCGGTGATTTGCAGGATTTGCGGGTTTTTGCAGAGGAGGCTCACAGTCAGCTGGGACATATCGGTACTTTGATTAATAATGTTGGGATCTACATTCCGGCGACTCTATTGGATGAGTCGGAAGGTGTTTTGGAACAGCAAATGCAGGTGAACGTTTATGCGGCGCATGAACTGAGTCGGTTTTTCGGTAAAAAGATGCGTGCTGCAGGTGCGGGTCATATTGTTAATATCTGCTCTGTTGCGGGCATTGAGCCGGTAGTGGCTGCTGGATCTTATTCTGTAACAAAATATGCCTTGATGGGTCTAACTCGTGTACTTCGGGAAGAATTGAAGCCAGCAGGGGTAAAAGTAACGGCGATTATTCCGGGGGCCACCTTAACACATTCGTGGGAAGGTACGTCTATTGCTCCTGAGCATTTCATTCAACCGGAAGATATTGCTACTTGTGTATTGACTTGTTTGCAGATGAGTGTGGGAGCTACTATCGATGAGATTGTGGTGAGACCGCATTCGAGTTCATTTTAAAAAGATTATTATGGGAAAGAAATTGTATAGAGAAACTAAAGATCGGGTATTGGGCGGTGTTGCTGCCGGCTTGGCCCGCTATCTTGAAATTGACGTAACCTGGGTGCGCATCTTATTTATTTTGGTTACGATTTTCGGTGGTTCGGGATTTTTAGCCTACCTGGTATTATGGATCGCGATTCCGGAGCAGCCTTTTAATTGGACGATGAATGGCGATACGGATTACCGTGTTGATAAGCCGGAGACGGTAATCCCGGAGGCGGCACAGCCGAAGAAAAGTAGCTCAATGTTTGTGGGCGGATTGATTCTGATTTTTCTGGGTTTGTTCTTTTTACTGCATGAGTTTGATCTGATTCCGTATTGGTTTAGCTTGGGTAAATTGTGGCCTTTGGTATTTGTTGTGCCGGGCTTGGTTATGTTGATGAATGCTCGTGATAAGGCTTCGTCTGATACTCCAAAGGATGATCAGGCAAGCAGCGGAGAATCGGATTCGTCTTCTATTCATTAATTTTTTTACTATGAAATCGGAAAAAATTGTTTGGGGACTCACACTGGTGTTCGTGGGATCCATTTTATTGCTCGATAATTTTGGTGTAATTGACTTTTACTGGCGCTCGGTATGGCATTTTTGGCCATTGATCTTGATCTTGATTGGGTTGAATATGGTGTTTGCCAACAGTAAGCATACCAATGCCGGGAAAACTGCCATTGTTTTAATTACCTGTCTGGTTCTGGGTTTTATTGGCTACATGGGCAGCAGTCGTCCGCAAGACTATACTAGTTTCTGGTCGTGGAATAACACAGATGATACTGAGCAAAGTGAGGTTGGAGCTTTGGAAAATAGTCGATTTTCGGAAGCATACACTGCTCAAATTCAACGTGCCGAACTGAATATAAAGGGCGGTGCCACCCGTTACTCGCTGAAGGAGTCTAGCACCGAGTTGTTTGAGGCAGAGGTTCAGCGCAGCTTTGGTCAGTACAGTTTGGAAAAAATTACTCGAGATTCTGTAGAAGTGTTGAGCTTCAAGATGAATGGAAAAAATAAGAGACTGGATTTCGATAAACTGGATGCCAATGAAGTTGAAATGCGCCTAAATGTAAACCCGGTTTGGGCTATCAACCTTGAAGTAGGTGCGGGTGAAGCCGATTTTGATTTATCTGCGTTTAAGGTGGAGCAATTAAACATTGAGGGCGGTGCCGCCGCATTTGATGTGAAACTGGGGATGCCTGTTAAGCAGACCGAGGTGCAAGTTAAAGCCGGAATGGCGGAGGTGAAATTAGCTATACCTGAGGATGCGGGCTGCCAAATTGTAGTTAAAGGCGGTTTAACCGCTAAAGATTTTGATGGTTTTACCAAACAGCCTGATGGTTCATATACTACGTCTAATTTCAATTCATCGGCCAAAAAAATTACTATTCAGTTGAAAGGCGGCATGTCTGATTTTGAAGTGAAGCGTTATTAAGTTGAAAACGTACCTGGTGGTTGTTGAGGGTAAACCTCAAGGCCCATTTTCTATTGAAGAATTAAAACAACTGAACATTCGGCCGGGCACCTTTGTTAAAAGTCCTGATATGGATGATTACAAGGAAGCACATGAGCTTGCCGAACTGCGTGACTTGCTGGGTTTCAAAAAGGAACTGGTGCAGCCGCAATATTATGCCACATTAGATGTACGCTTGTTGGCTTGGGTAATTGATTACCTCCTGGTTTGGGCTATTTACGCCAGTTTATCCCTAGTGTTGATTTACTTTTTTATAGATGATCGTAAATTAAGGATCATCATCCCTTTTGCCAGCATTGTGCTTGTCCCGGTATTTCGTTCTATGTATGTAACGGTGATGGAAGCTTCGGCTCAACAAGCAAGTTTGGGTAAACGTTTATTGGGTTTGAAGGTGTGTGCCGTTTCGGGCGAACGTTTGAGTATTTCTAAATCGGTGCTGCGAAATTTGTGCAAGTGGTTGAGTGCTTTAACCTTCGGTATTGGCTACCTGATGGGGTTTTTGGATCGGAAGCAACAATGTTTGCACGATAAATTAGCCGGAACACTAGTGGTAAAAGACAGGCTTTTATAAGTTAGAGTCGTAATTCGTTGCTGATGAGCTTAAAGTCTGAAACGCCAAGTGCAAACTCGTAATATTTTCTATTTTTGTTGGTGATATGATGAAGCCCAAAGGTCCTATTGAATTAGCTGGTATTTACTGTTCGTCGATGAGCAGTTATAAGCGTTATTTGACCCGAGAGGTATGTATTGGTGATTTGAAAATGGGGGCTCATCATCCTATCCGTATTCAGAGTATGACTACTACGGATACCATGGATACGCTGGGTACCGTAGAGCAAAGTATCCGTATGATTGAGGCTGGGTGCGAATTGGTGCGGATTACTGCTCCGAGCATCAAAGAAGCTCAAAATTTAGCAGAAATAAAGAAAGGTTTGGCAGATCGGGGTTACCATACACCCTTAGTTGCCGATATTCATTTTACGCCGAATGCTGCCGAGTTGGCCGCCCGTTTGGTGGAGAAAGTTCGGATCAATCCGGGCAATTATGCCGACAAGAAGAAGTTTGAAACCATCGATTATACGCAGGCCGCTTACGATGCCGAGCTGGAGCGTATTTACCAAAAATTTTCCCCTTTAGTTCAAATTTGTAAAGAATATGGTACGGCCATGCGGATTGGTACTAACCATGGTTCGCTTTCTGACCGCATCATGAGCCGTTTTGGAGATACACCGCTGGGAATGGTAGAGTCGGCCATGGAATTTATCCGCATTTGCGAAGATCTTGATTATCGAAATCTGGTAATCTCGATGAAGGCTAGTAATCCGCAAGTGATGGTACAGGCTTACCGCTTATTGGTAGAGACCATGGCTAAAGAGGGGATGAATTATCCGCTGCATTTGGGTGTTACAGAAGCCGGTGATGGGGAAGATGGTCGGATTAAATCGGCAGTAGGTATCGGTACTTTATTGGAAGACGGGTTGGGTGATACCGTTCGGGTTTCGCTAACTGAAGATCCGGAATTGGAGATTCCGGTTGCCCGTGATTTGGTGAACCGTTATTCGCAACGCAAGTCTGTGGAACCTAGTTTGGAGCGTATTCAACTTCCGCAAAATTTCTCACCCTATGCCTACCAAAGAAGAGCTTCGGCAGAGTTAAACACCTTTATTGGCGGACACCAGGTGCCTCGTGTTATTGTTGATCTATCTGCAAAAAATCTAAAAGATCCATCTATTTTAACTGATGCGGGTTATGTGTATTCGCCGGTGTTGGATAAATACAGCATGGGTGAGCAGTCTATAGATTTCGCCTATCTGGGAGATGCTTTGCCATCGTTCAATTTTCCGGGAAACTTGAAGCAATTGTACAATTACGCTACCTGGAAAAATTTAAACGATGCTGCAAATTGTCATCCGCTGTATACCTTGAAGGAGTATTTGCAAGCGGATAAACGTTGCTCTGCATTGAACTTGGTTCGTATTGAAGCGGCTGATTTACAGGGAGAGCAGTTTGCGCAATTACCGGTAGATAAGACTTTGGTTTTTGTACTGGAAACGAGTGCAGAAAACGGTGTTCAGCAGCAGCGCCAAGTGTTTTTTGACTTGGAAGAACTGCAGTTGGATGTACCGGTTATTGTAAAACGTAGCTACCGCAATATTTCTGAAAATGAATTTCAGTTGTTTGCCGCTACAGATGCCGGCGCTTTACTGATTGATGGCTTTGGAGATGGTATTTGGCTGGATGCACCTGCAATTCCTACCAAATTGCTATTGACCACTTCTTTTGGCATTCTGCAGGCTACACGCTCACGAATTTCAAAAACGGAATACATTTCTTGTCCGAGTTGCGGACGCACCTTGTTCGACCTGCAGGAAACTACGCAGATGATTCGAAGTCGGACTGATCATTTGAAGGGTATCAAAATCGGTATTATGGGTTGTATTGTGAATGGTCCGGGTGAAATGGCCGATGCCGACTATGGCTATGTGGGAACTGGTCCGGGTAAGATTACCTTGTACCGTGGTAAGGAAGTGGTGAAGAAAAATGTAAATACCGAGCATGCCTTGGATGAGTTGATAGAAATCATCCGTGAGGACGATAACTGGATAGAGCCCTCAATTTAGCAGATTCTATCGGTGATGTTCATCACTTTTGCATACCATATTTTTCTAAAAATCCTTGTTTTCAGCTATTTAAATGCAAATTTATATCCATTCTAAATAGGGGCTGTTTTACAAAGACGTGACAGTGCCGCAAGCTGTATTTTTTACTTTTGTACCTGTTATTATCGAACAGGATTAATCGTTGAAGAATTTAAGAATAATTGCATTTACTCATCAGCAAGTCGATCTCAAAGACTTGGGTAATCTGGTAATCAGCGAAGATTCACTGAGCCCCGTATTACTTCAATTGAAATCTCTACTGAGTATTGAAGAGATTTTTTACGTGGCTACCTGCAATCGTGTGGAGTTTGTGTTTAAGTACCGCGGTGCAATTGATCAGCTTTTTCTGGAGCAATTTCTGCGTGTAGTTGGAGTTTCTTTATCGGGAGAGGAACTACAGGGCCGCATTGAACAGTTACAGGTTTATGAAGATGTTCATGCTTTAAAACATTTGATTCGCGTTTCTTGTTCGCTCGAAAGCTTGGTAGTTGGGGAGAAAGAAATTTTAGCTCAAATTCGCCAATCGTACGAAAAAGCCCGTTTAGCTGGTTTTACTGCCGATTATTTGCGTTTGGTTATGGATCATGTCGTGAAAGCAGCCAAGGCAGTGTACACACATACCGACATTTCTCGAAATCCGATATCGGTGGTTTCGCTTGCTTACCGCAAATTACGTGATGTGAATTCGTTTACCAATGCCCGTATCTTGATTGTTGGCGCTGGTGATACGAACAATACCTTTGCACAGTATTTGCAAAAGCATAAATATTCAAATTTTGCAGTTTTCAACCGCACCTTGGCTAAGGCAGAAGTATTGGCATTGGCCTTGAATGGGGAAGCCTATACTTTGGAAGAGTTGAAAAGCTATAAAAAGGGTTTTGATATTCTGATTACTTGCACCAGTGCTACTGCCCCAATCATCACTCCAGAAATTTACGAGTCGTTACTCAATGGTGAGACCGATAAAAAGGTAGTTGTGGATTTGGCCGTTCCTTACGATATAGATTCGAGCATCATCGATAGTTACCCTATTCATTTTATCGAAGTAAATACCTTACAAGAACTAGCTGAGAAAAATAAGCAGGGCCGTTACAACGAATTGGTGCATGCCGAGAAAATTATTGATGAGCATTTGGAAGAGTTTCGTTCTGTTTTAAAACAAAGACGTATTGAAATAGCCATGCGTCAGGTTCCGGAGCAAATTAAGGAGATTAAACGGACTGCCTTAGACTGTATTTTTGTGGAGGAAGTTCAGAATCTGGACGAAAATTCACGAGAGGTATTGGAAAAGGTGATCGACTATATGGAAAAGAAATACATCAGCGTTCCTATGGTGATGGCAAAAGAAATCCTGGTGGATAACAGTCAATAATATCCCGATCGGATTATATTTTTTAACTTCAAGCCTCAAAAAGTACTTCATGCCTCAATCTTCAGCCTTTACTCAACGTTTACCTTTAGTAATCGGAACCCGAGGCTCCGACTTGGCTTTGTGGCAGGCTAATTTTGTAAAGGCCGAGTTAGAGAAGCTGGGTATACCGGCTGAATTGAAAATCATTAAAACTCAAGGAGACAGTATTCTCAACCTTCGTCTGGATAAACTGGAAGGCAAGGGGTTTTTTACCAAAGAATTAGAGGAAGAACTGTTGAATGGTAGTATTGATCTTGCCGTTCATTCGCACAAAGATTTACCTACCACTAATCCTCCCGGCTTGACAATTGCAGCCGTTTCGGAGCGTGAAGATCCTTCAGAATTACTTCTGATTTTGAAAGATTGTGTAGACATACAACACAAATTATCAGTCAAATTTGGTGGTATGGTGGGCACCTCGTCCAATCGCCGCAAGGCTCAACTACTAGCGGTCCGTCCGGATTTAGAGGTAGAGGATTTAAGAGGGAATGTACCCACCCGTATTCAGAAATTACGTGATGAAAATTACGATGCCATCATGATTGCTAAGGCAGGTGTGGAGCGTTTGGGCATTGATTTGAGCGAATTTTATGTTGAAGAATTGGAGCCTATGGAATTTATTCCGGCTCCTGCACAAGGCGTATTGGCTATCCAGATTCGCGAAAATGACGGAGAATTAGCTGAAGCATTAAAGCCATTACACCATGCTGACGTAGCTCGAGAAATTGGTGTGGAACGTAAAGTATTGCAGCTTTTTGAAGGGGGTTGCCACATGCCTCTGGGTTGTTATTGTAGAAAAGAAGACGGAAATTACGAGGTGTGGGTTTCTAAAGCCGAGGATGGTGAAGATTTCCCGGATCGTTTGCATTTGTCTGCCTCGAGCAGCAAAGGATTAGCCGAGCAAATTGTCGCTAAATTTGATCCTAACCGAAAATTTCCTTCAAATGTTTTTATCAGTAGGGCCTTGCCAGAAAATTCCTATTTCCGTAAGGCCATGGCCAAACACGATATTCAGATTGAAGACCGCTCTTTAATCAAAATTTTTCCGGTCATCAATAAACTTGATCCTTTTATCCTGAAACGTGTAGATTGGATCTTTTTTAGCAGCAAGAACGGCATCGAGTATTTCTTTAAACTTGAACCTCAATTGAACAAGAAAGTAAAATTTGGCGTTATTGGTCGTGCTTCGGAAGAAATGTTGAGACGTTTTGGCCATGTCCCTGATTTTAATGGTGAGGAAGATGGAATAGACACTCAGGATATAGCCAAAGAGTTTGCCAAGCTTGCCAACGGTGCTACCATTCTATTTCCGGGCGCCAAAGATTCGTTGAGAACGGTCCAAAAAGCCTTAAACAAAAATACTAAAGTCATAGATCTGCCGGTTTACGAAACCGAGATGGAGGAAGATATTGCCCCATCACTAGCCCAAGTATTGATATTTACCAGTCCGTCTAACGTGGATGCTTATTTCGCTAATAATTTGCTCGAACCAGGACAGCAAGTCATTTGCATTGGTAAATCAACCGGGAAGAAATTTGATGAAATGAACGTAAACTATACCTTACCGTATTCGCCAGATGAAATTGGTTTGGCCGAAGCGGTATTTGGTTTAACTATTTAAGAAATGCTAAATCGCCCAAGAAGACTACGCAAAAATCCAATTATCCGAGAGCTGGTAGCCGAAACACGCTTGTCTGAAGACATGTTTGTGTATCCCTACTTTGTTGTTCCCGGTCAGGGAGTGAAACACGGTATTGAGGCTATGCCCGGTATTTCTCATTTTTCGGCCGATATGCTGGTAAAGGATGTAGAAGCCGGTCTAAAATTGGGACTCAATAAAGTGCTTTTATTTGGTGTTGGTGAGCAGAAAACGGATGATGCCAGCTCAGCTTACCACGACCATTCGGTAGTGGCTGATGCCGTTAGAGCTCTCAAAAGTGCATTTGGAGACGATATTTACGTAATTACCGACGTGTGTACCTGTGCGTACACCACACATGGGCATTGCGGTATTTTGAAAAACGATTACGTTCAGAACGACGAAACTGTGCATGTATTGGCAAAGATGGCTTTGTCGCATGCGCTGGCAGGTGCCGATATGGTTGCTCCTTCAGACATGATGGACGGCCGTATTTTGGCTATTCGTGAAAAACTGGATCAGCATCAACAAATGAATACCGCCATTATGAGCTACAGCATCAAATTTGCTTCTGCCTATTATGGTCCTTTCCGTGAAGCTGCCGATTCAGCACCCAACAAAGGTGATCGTAAAGCCTACCAGATGGATTTTCGCAATCCGAACGAGATGATGCGTGAGGCCTACTTAGACGAAGAAGAAGGGGCAGATATCCTGATGGTGAAGCCAGCTTTGGCCTACCTGGATGTAATTCAGCAATTAAAAAATAACACCAATCTCCCGGTAGCCTGTTACAATGTATCGGGCGAATATTCTATGGTAAAAGCCGCAGCCAGAGCAGGATGGATTGACGAGCAAAAGGTAACCATGGAAAACATGTATGCCTTTACCCGTGCAGGTGCCAACATCATTATTTCGTATCATGCCCGCGAAATTTTAGAAAATAAGTGGATGTAGAAATCGTTTGATTTGGATTTAAACAAAACTTATGACCAACTTTTTAAAGAAATTATTTTCTAAATCTCAGGAGACAAGCACTCCTGTTTTTCATGTAGATAAGCAAGACATCAGCAGAGAAAGTTCTACGGCTTTGTATGAAAAAGCGAAGAACTATTTCCCGGGAGGGGTGAATAGTCCGGTACGTGCTTTCAAATCGGTTTACGGCACTCCGCTGTTTATCGAGAAAGGCGATGGCTGTTATTTGTGGGATGCAGACGGTAATCAATTTATCGATTTCTGCTGCTCTTGGGGGCCACTTATTTTGGGGCATAATCATCCTAAAATTCGTGAAAAGGTGACTGAAGTGATGCAGAACGGCATGAGCTTTGGTGCGCCAACAGCTTTAGAAAACGAGTTGGCCGAACTCATCTTAAAAAATAATTCTTACCTCGAAAAAATCCGTTTTGTGAGTTCAGGTACCGAAGCGGTAATGTCGGCTATTCGTTTGGCCAGAGGTTATACCAAACGAGATAAGATTTTGAAGTTTGAGGGTTGCTACCACGGCCACGTAGATGCCTTGTTGGTAAAAGCGGGTTCCGGTTTGGTAACTTTTGGAGAAACCTCTTCAGCCGGAATTCCGAAATCGTTTGCAGATGAAACCATTGTGGTTCCTTTGAATGATATGAAAGCGGTTAAAGAAGCTTTCAAGCAATTCAAGAATCAATTGGCTGCCGTAATTATAGAGGGAGTACCCGCCAACAACGGTTTGCTCATTCAAGATCAAAGTTTTGTTGAATTCTTGCGTGATATTTGTACAAAAAATAAAACCCTGCTCATTTTTGACGAGGTGATTTCTGGTTTCCGTATTGGTTTTGAAGGCGCTGCTGGCTACTATCAAGTTAAACCGGATATTGTAACTTATGGCAAAATTATTGGTGGCGGATTGCCTGTGGGTGCCTATGGTGCCTCGACCGAAATCATGGGAAATATTTCTCCTGAAGGACCGGTTTATCAAGCAGGCACCTTGTCGGGAAACCCGGTAGCTATGGCTGCAGGTATTGCTCAACTGAGCGAATTAGCCAAGCCCGGTTTTTACAAAGAGTTGAATGCTAAAGCCGCTGAATTTGTAGAGTCAATCCAGCGCTATGCCGATACGCACAATTACACCTTTAAGGTATTCCGTGTGGGATCCATCTTCTGGTTTGCATTTACCGATCAGACTATACAAACTGCTGAAGCAATTGATCCGGCAAGTATGGATAAGTTCAAGATCATGCATCGAGAACTATTGAATCGTGGTGTTTATTTGGGTCCTTCCGGTTACGAAGTCGGCTTTGTATCGGCGGCGCACACTAAAATTGATTTAGAGAAGGCGAAAAGGGCTATCTTTGAATGTTTAGACATCGTGTTTAAAAAATAAAAACATGCGCAAAGCCTTCATTTTGTTCTATATCATCACCTTTTACGTTTTTGCTGAGATGACTTGGTGGGGGTTTTTATTGATCAAGGCAGAACCTAACAGGAAGACAATGGTAATTGGGGAAGGTGCTGTGTTTCTATTTTTGCTTGTGCTAGGGATTTTTCAAATGCACAAAACCCTGAACAGAAAAGAGAAATTACACCATCAGCAAAAAAATTTCCTGCTTTCGGTTACCCACGAACTTAAATCGCCTTTGGCATCCATCAAGTTGTATTTACAAACTATCTTAAAACGCGATTTGGATGCCGAACAACGAAAATCATTTATCGCCAATTCCTTAAAAGACATTGAACGTTTAGATGATTTGGTAGAGAACATGTTATTAGCTTCGAAGATTGAGAATCGCTCGTATTCCTTTCCACAAGCCGAATTCAACTTTTCAGACTTGCTGAATAAAGTGGTAGATCGCCTCCAGGTGCAATCGTGTAATTCGCAAACCATTAAGGCTTGTGTTACTCCTAATTTGTACATCAAGGGCGATCAGATTGCCATTACCTCAGTAATTTCTAATTTGATTGAAAACGCCATAAAATATTCTCCAGACTGTGCTGTTGTTTTGGTGAGTCTGGTGGAACAGGGCGATCAGATTTTATTGGAAGTGGCCGATTATGGCCCAGGCATTCCTGATGGAGAAAAAAGCCGTATTTTTGAAAAGTTTTACCGCGTTGGTAATGAAAACACACGCCAAACCAAGGGTACCGGATTGGGATTATACATAGTAAAAAAGGTGCTAGCCATGCATCAAGCTCAGGTAAAAGTCAGCGACAACTTGCCTGTAGGAACCAAATTTGAAATCACATTTAATAAAGCCCATGGGAACTAAACAACGTATTTTATTGGTAGAAGATGAAGAGCATTTGCTCGAAGCCATCAAGCTAAACCTCGAATTGGAGGGTTACAAGGTATCAACTGCTACCAATGGTAAAAAAGCGCTCAAAATTTTTAAAGAAGAGCGTTTTAACCTAATCATTTTGGATGTGATGTTGCCCGAGATAGATGGCTTCCAAGTAGCCGAAACCATCCGTTTAGAAAATACAGAGGTTCCAATCATGTTCTTAACCGCAAAAAATACCAGCGAAGACCGGGTGAACGGCCTAAAGAAAGGTGCCGATGATTATTTGGTAAAGCCATTTAATTTGGAAGAATTGATTCTTCGTGTGGGAATTTTGGTAAAACGCAGCATGAAAGGCGATGAGCTGAAAGAATTGAACTCGTATAAAATTGGCGATAAAACCATTTATTTTAACTCTTTTGAGTTGAAAAAAGAAGATGGAACGATTATTCCATTGACCAAAAAAGAAACCATGCTGCTCAAGTTGCTTATTGAACGCAAAAATGAAGCGGTATCGCGGGAGCAAATTCTAGAAACGGTTTGGAATTACGATGTATATCCTTCTACCCGAACCATTGATAATTTCATTTTGACTTTCCGCAAGTATTTTGAACCTGATCAGAAAAATCCTACGTATTTCCATTCTATCCGTGGTGTAGGCTATAAATTTATTGACCACTGATGTTTACTCGTAAAGCCAGATTAACTGTTATTGCCATTGCGCTTGCGCTATTGGCCTGGACACTATACCTCCAAGTTTACGAAGTGGGTGCCGTAATCGGAGTAGGCATTGCACTATTGGTATGGGGCTATTTCACAGAAGGTACCGTAGTTATGGCCGCCAAAGAATTCCACGAAAAAAATTACGATAAGGCCGAAGAATTACTGAAAGAGATTGAAGATCCGGATCGATTGAATAAACACCGTCGTGGATTTTACGAATTCATTTATGGTAATATTGAGCTGCATCGTCAAAATTATGAAGAGGCCGAACGCCATTTTCAATTGGCTACCCGCTTCCCGCTACGCAATCAGAACGACAAAGCCCTGGTTTGGGTGCATTTGGCCAATTTGAGTTTGCGTAAAAAAGATTATGAACGTGCTCATGCCTATTTGGATAAAGCCAGAGCACTTCGAATTACCTTCAGGGTAAAACATATTATTCAAAAAATAGAACAAGAAATCGCAAAGCAATCGTGAGTCAAACTAATACAGCAGAATCTTTATTTATCAAATCCGCATTTTCAAAAGCAACAGAACGCCCACCCGTGTGGATGATGCGCCAGGCCGGACGTTTTATGCCTCAATACTGGGAGATTAAGAACAAGTACTCCTTTTTGGAGATGTGTAAAACTCCAGAAATTGCTGCAGACGTAACCATGCTTCCGGTAGATCTGTTGGATATTGATGCAGCTATTTTGTTCTCTGATATTTTGGTGACTGGTGAAGCTATGGGTGGCGATTTGAGCTTTAGCCAGGGAGTAGGACCTAAGTTCGCCAATCCCGTGCGCACTGCTGCCGATGTGGATGCATTGGAGGTTGAAGTAATTGATAGATTGCAATACGTAGCCGATGCTATTAAGGTGATTCAACAGCGATTAAACGGTAAAATTCCGCTAATCGGTTTTGCGGGTGCTCCCTTTACGGTAATGAGTTATTTGGTAGAAGGAGGGTCGTCTAAAGATTTTAAATTAACCAAACTCATGCTGCACAATCAGCCTGAACTGGCTCACCGCTTGTTGGCCAAGATTGCTAAAGTTACTACCGATTACTTGAATTTACAGATTGCTGCAGGCGTAAATGCCGTTCAGATATTTGACAGCTGGGCACAGGCCTTGAGTTGGGACGATTACCGGGAGTTTTCTCATCAGTATATTCAACAAATTATTGCCGGTTTAAACAGAAAAGATATTCCGGTAATTTCTTTCTGTAAGGGGAGTTCGGTTTTCGCACCGATGATGGCTGAAGCAAAACCCGATGTGATATCTATCGACTGGAATGTAGACTTAAAAGATATGAAGCAGCGTTTACCACAAGGTATCGCTGTACAGGGTAATTTAGATCCACATATTTTATATGCCGATAAGCCGGTAATTAAAGAACGCATTCACCGTCTGTTCGAACGTATGCGTGGCGAAAATGGATTTATCTTTAACTTAGGTCACGGCATTATGCCCGATATACCGTTTGATAACGTGAAATACGCTGTTGAAGTGATCAAAGAATACCGCTACTAATGACGTACCTCTACCTCAAATCGTTGCATATCATTTTTGTAGTTAGCTGGATGGCGGGGCTTTTTTACATTGTCCGTTTGTTCATCTACCATACCGAAGCTAATGAACGTCAGGAGTCAGAGCGTTTGGTTTTACAACGTCAATTTGAGGTGATGGAAGCCAAGTTGTGGAACATCATCACCACCCCTGCAATGTTGTTAGCAGTTTTGGCGGGCTTGGGTATGATTTACCTCAATCCATCTTTATTAGCAATGGACTGGATGTTGGTTAAGTTAGGATTTGTGTTGGGGCTACTGGTATATCATTTTCTCTGCCAACGTATTATAGGGCAGCTTAAAAATGGAATTTTTCATTGGACATCTACTCAACTACGTGTTTGGAATGAAGTAGCAACCATCTTCCTTGTTGCTATCGTTTTCACGGTAGTGCTCAAAAGTACCATCGACTGGATTTATGGTCTTATCGGCCTAATTCTATTCAGCATTATCATCATGTCGGCAGTTAAAATCTACAAATATTACCGTCATCGTTAATTTCTTTTTAGACTGATGCAACCATTGCTCATCAGCCTGCATCTAATCATTAAATAACCTGAGATTGAAGCAGCGTTTTACGATTGAAGACTTAGTACAGGGGTGTAAACGAGGGGAAAGGCAAGCGCAAGAGGGTTTATACCGACAATTAGTTTCCACGATGATGGGAATTTGTTTGCGCTACGCTAAAGATCGGGACGATGCGGAGGATATTTTGCAAACGGGTTTCATTAGGGTGTTTCAAAAAATAAGTGATTTTAGGATGGAAGGCTCTTTTGAAGGATGGGTGAAGCGGATTATGGTAAATACCGCTCTGGAGCATTACCGTAAAAACCTGCGAACATTGACCGCAGTTTCATTAGATGAAGTGCAGGAGGAGGTCAGTTTTTCAGACTGGAATGCTTTAGAAGTAGAGGATCTGTTGAACGTGATTCAAAGTCTTCCAAATGGTTATCGGATGGTATTTAATATGTATGCTCTGGAAGGGTATTCGCACAAGGAAATTGCAGAAGAATTGGGCATTACAGAAAGTGGATCGAAGTCACAATTATCGAGAGCCAGGGCGCTACTGAAAGAAAAAATTAAACAATTAGAGTTTGATGATCATGCAAAACAGATCAGATAATACATTCGATAAATTGCTCAAAGCAAAGTTTGAGAACTTCCGCTCTGAGCCAAGTCCTGAACTTTGGGAGCAGATCAGTAAACAACTCGATCAAAAGCCGAAAAGTAGCAGGTTACCTTTTGTTTGGCTTACGGCTGCCTGTTTGCTCATTGTTGGCGCTTACGTGGTTTGGTTTAGTAGCCCGAATGTTGTAAATGTTAAAAATCAAGTAGTTAAATATAGTGAACCATCCACTCCAGTTGAACAGCTACAGTCGGCTAGTCAGGCTATTGTTCCTAGCATTGCTGCAAATCCCGCTAAAAAAATTGTGCTTGCCCTAGATCGGTCTCCTATTGAACAAGAACCATTGATAGTGAGCCAGAAGTTTGTAACAGACCCGGTATCTAAACCGGTGGATACACCTGCAATGACAACGGAGGTTCAGCCTGAAGCAACTGCGGCTATTTCCGAATCACCGGTTGTAGCCAATGTCGAACCTGCTAAATCAGACGTGGAGGAGCATTTTGAGGAAGAAAGCACTACCAAGCACCATTCCAGAGGCTTAGGCCGATTGGTCAATTTTGTAGTGAGTCAGGTAGATGGCAGAGCAGATAAACTGATTGAAGTATCGGAAGAGCCAGGTGAAGGTTTGCGAATTACCGGATTGAACATCGGATTAGTTAAGATGAAAAATAAAAACCCTAAATAAACAAATACATGAAACACACACTTACACTGGCACTTTGTGCCTTATTGAGCACGTTTGCAGTGGCTCAGGAAAAGAAAAAGACAGGTCCATTGGTTATTGTGACCAGTACCGACACCAGCAAGGCAAACGCTCGAGGTAAAACAACAACCGTTATGGTTTCTGCCGGTGACCAAGATAAGGGCAAAGCCGATACCTTGGTTGTGGTAGCTAGCAATGATGCTAAAGCCAAATCAGGAACTAAATCAACCACCTTTATTCAGATTGGTAATTTGAAAATAAATACCAACGACCAAAAAACAACTGTTGTAAAGGAAACTTCTACTACCAAACGAACAGTAAATGTTGGTTTTGTTTTTGATCACGTAGATCTTGGATTTAGTCGCTACCTGGATAAGGGTAGTTTTACACTTTCTCCGTCAAACAGTTTCCTGGAGTTTCAGCCATCAAAAACGATAAACTTTGGTTTCGATTTTTTTGAGTTCAAGTATAAATCCTCACCAGGCTTCAGTATGTATTTGGCAGCCGGGTTAGACTGGAACCATATTCGGTTGGTAAACAATGTAACCATTCAGAAAAACCAGAGCCAGTTAACAGCGGAACAGGAGAATGTAAATTTCAGCAAAAATCGTTTTAGCAGTCGTTATTTACGAATTCCTATCGCATTTGAATTCAATCAAAAAGTGCAAAATGGGAAACACCTTCGTTTTGTAGCTGGTCCTGAGTTAGGCTTTTTATTAAACGGAAAAGTAAAGCAGATCAGTAAAGAAAATGGTAAAGAAAAGTTCAAAGACGATTACAACTTTAATCCGTTCCGTTACGGGGCACATGTCCGTTTAGGCTATCAAAATACGGGTATCTATGCTAAATATTATTTCAATGATGTTTTTGCAAAGAACCAAGGCCCTGCAGATTTCAGAAACCTTTCTTTTGGTTTTACCTGGGGATTCTAGCCCATTTCTCATCTACCTGTAAAAGCACCCCGCTTCATCACATGGAGGCGGGGTTTTTACTTATCTTTGAACCCATGCCCGAACCTTATATCCAACTCAATCAGGTTTCCAAATCTTATCCAGGTAATCCCTTGGCAGGAGTTTCTGATATCGATCTTCAGATAGCGCAGGGTGAATTTGTTGCTGTTTTAGGACAAAGCGGATCTGGGAAAAGCACCTTATTGAAATTAATATACGGTTTGCTCAGTCCAGAAAAAGGTGAAATACTTTTCAAAGGAAAACGAGTACTAGGGCCGCAAGAACAATTGATTCCTGGTCATGAAAAGATGAAAATAATCGCCCAGGATTTTAATTTGAACACCTATGCCAAGGTTTACGAAAATATTGCTTGCATGTTGTCGAATACAGATTTACAGGCTAAGCGGCGAAAAACTTTGGAAACCATGGAGTTTCTTCGTATAGATCATCTGGCTGAACGACGTACAGTGGATTTGAGCGGAGGAGAGCAACAGCGTGTGGCCATTGCCCGTGCTTTGGTTACTCAACCCGAAGTTTTGTTGCTGGATGAACCCTTCAGTCAGGTGGATGTGATGATGCGCAAGCAGTTGCGGGCTGACCTGAAACGTTTGTCGACCCAGTTAGGTATTACCCTAATTTTGGTTTCTCACGATCCTTTTGATGGACTTTCTTTAGCTGATCACTTATTAGTTATCCGAAATGGGAAGATCTTGCAAAATGATCACCCCAAACAAATTGTGCAACAGCCGGTAAATGCGTATGTAGCCGAATTGCTTTTGGAAGCGAACATTATACATCCAGCAGAAGCTGCAAACTGGTTAGCTATAGCGCTGGATGAGGATCAAAGATTGGCAGTTTACCCTTATGAGCTGAGTCTTGCAGAGCAAGGAATCTCAGCAGAAGT
>JACCDL010013434.1_pt1 | contig 17023 bp, 13 predicted proteins | sample 7441931 | NCBI WGS metagenome assembly JACCDL01 (sample SAMN15323437, study PRJNA562643) | freshwater metagenome | isolation source: river surface water | place: USA:Blue River Watershed | collected 2017-08-16 | reverse complement strand
GATCCCATCTAAGGTGATCAGCTGATTATTTCTTGCCAGTCCAAAATTATTGATCAGCGTTTTGCCCCCGTCAAATCTGATTCGAGCTTTCTCCTGTATCTTCCAAACCTCCCGATTAATCACTACATCTGATGGCAATATGTTCAATTTGGCCAAACTATCCGCACTAAACTCCACCAAGGCGTTCAAGTCTAATTGGTTTACGGCATCCTTATCAGATAATTTGATGTTCAGACTGAGGCTATCGTTTCTAAGAATGTTCGCAATGTTGACATTTTTAACGAAAATGCTGTCGGTAAGATCAATTCGATCTGAGGTTAAGAAAATGTTCATTTGCTTTTCTTCCGTGGCCTCATCAATAATCAGGTTGTTTGCTTTTATTTTTTGGTATTGAATTAAGCGAGTAAAACCATTAATGGTTGAAACATTACTGTCTGAAACAAACTTGCCATTCAACACAGCGCCATAAGGTAGTTTTACATCCTTAACGAAGAGCCCAATAGGTTCAAAGCGTTTCAAATTGAGATTCAGTTCAAAGTTTTCTGGTTTAAAGGCCACAATTTGGGTCTTTAGCGATGGGATATATTTTTTGATGACTGATTTGAAATAGGAAGGCAAGGTCAATAAATCGTATTGTCCTTTTAAGCTGCCCTCCAGCAAGTCAGAATGAACAAGGATTGAGCGCTTGTTGCCCAATCCTGATCCCACTAAATCAATAGAATCAATGAGGTAATTTTCTCCCAAACGGTTGAGGCAAATGTTTCTGGCTGAAATGCTTCCTTGAATATTGTCTAGTGAATTTCCGTTGAAATTGGTGTAGAGCTCTCCATCAACTTGTATACTATCTTTTAGTAGATTTAAGGCAAATAGATCGGCTTTTTGAATTTGAGCACCGAAGTTAAAAACAGGGAGCTCCGGATTTAAATCCATTTTACCGTTAAAATTCAGGCTAACATTTCGGTCGTCTACGTTAATGTTCCCATTGAAAACTCGTTGACTTACATCCCCCTTAATCGCTATATTTTGGTAATTGTATTTTTTAAATTCTAATTCACTAATTTGAATATCCAGCTCATTTTGTAAGTCTTCCAACTTGAATCCACGGCCTGCAAATTTTCCGTCTAAGCTGGTTTTTCCTAATTCGGCCTGGTTGAGCAAACGACCTAGATTGAATTGGATTGCGGTTATATTGCCCGCATATTCTGGTACGTTATCGGCATCTCTACTTAAGCTGAAATCGGTAATAATACGCCCCAAATCCGTATCAAAAACTCCTTTTGTTTCAAACTGATGGGTATACCCCTTAAAGTAACCCTTGAAAATAATTTTGCCCAATCGGCCCAACTCCTTCGGTAAATTATTCCGTTCATTACCGGTAATTCGATTTAGAATCAAGTCAAAATCGTTCTGGGTGGTCAACAATCTATCAAAATTCAGGGTGAATTCAGTGTTTTTTAACGATGGTAAGCCCTTCACTGAAAAATTACCTTTCAATAAGGTGCTGTTGCCAGATTGTATACTCAGATTTCTGGACTGCAGATGTTTTACATAGCCACTGATCACACCATTCAGTTTAACATCAATGTAGTTCTTGTTCAATTCGGGAGCAAAGTAGGCTACATCGGTAGAAACCACACGCGTTTTGCTGAAATGACCTTCCATGTAAACACGGTCATTGAAATGATTGAAGTCATCGAAACTCTTGAACTTCATCACCAAATAGTCTCTGATAATAGTTTTAGGAGTGACCAACAAAAGGTCTTTAAACTCCATTTTATTGCTATCAATAGTGGTTTTTGCACTTAAATTCTTAAGGTAAAAGCCAGATTTTTCTCTAAAACTTAGTCCTTTAATTTCAGCTTTCGCCAAATGGTTTTTAGTATCTAGATCCAGTACCGTTACCTTCAAATCGCTGACGCCAATGTCTGCAAAATCAATGCCCCTCACATCGCGATTTACAGTTAGATTTTTATACTTGAAATTGAGCCCATTAACCACAATTTTATCAAAGGTGATGTCATAAGGCTTTCTATCTTTTTTATCTGTTTTACCGGTATTGAAATAGTTGATGATGAAACGCAGGTTGCTGCTTTTGTTTTTATATTTTTTGAGATAAAACTGTCCTTGGTCTAGCCGTGCTGTATTCACCGAAATCCGTCTCCTGCTGATGGATAAATCGTTGATATCTACGGTTAGTTTTTGGGTATAGAGTAAAGTGTCTTGGTCTAAATCCTGGATGTAAAAGCCCTCCAATACCAACGATTTAAAAGGTTTTAGGTATAAGCTTTTCACCTCAACTCGTGTTTTTAACTCCTTTGAGAGGTAGGCGGCAGCATGTTGAGCGAAGTAAGTTTGAACTGGTTTGAATTGAAGGGCAAGCAATAGCATTGCAAACATCAATACAACCGATGTTACAATCCATAAACTTATTTTTAACGCTTTTTTGATAGTTTTGCCCTTCTAAGATTTAACTCAACAATTTTGGCCATCATCCTTGGAATCGAATCCTCTTGCGACGAAACTTCTGCCGCTATTTGTATAAACGGCGAAATTCGTTCCAATGTCATTGCTAATCAGCTTGTTCATCAGCATTACGGCGGTGTTGTGCCCGAATTGGCTTCACGTGCTCACCAGCAAAACATTATACCCACAATCCAAGAAGCCATTTCCAACGCTAAAATAAGCAAAAATGAGGTAGATGCGGTAGCTTTTACCCGTGGCCCCGGACTTTTAGGTTCACTTTTGGTGGGAACCTCTTTTGCTAAAGCATTTGCTTTGGCTAAAAATATTCCATTGATTGAGGTTAACCACATGCAAGCCCATATTTTGGCTCATTTTATCGACGATCCAAAACCCGAGTTTCCATTTCTCTGTTTGACTGTTTCTGGCGGTCATACCCAAATTGTTTTGGTCAAAGATTATTTTCATATGGAAATTGTAGGTGAAACCCTGGATGATGCCGCTGGTGAAGCTTTTGATAAAACAGCAAAAATCTTGGGTCTTCCATATCCGGGTGGCCCACTAATCGACAAGTATGCGCAAGAAGGTAATCCGCTTGCGTTCACTTTTCCGGAGCCTCAAATTCCTGGTTTAAATTATAGTTTCAGTGGTTTAAAGACGTCGATTTTATATTTTTTAAAGGAGCAAACCAAACAAAACCCGCACTTTGTTGAGCAATATTTAGCAGATATTTGTGCCAGTGTGCAACACCGAATTATTACCATTTTATTAGGCAAGTTGAAGCGATCGGCACAGGAATACGGTATAAATGATATAGCGATTGCAGGTGGAGTTTCTGCAAATTCTGGTTTAAGAAAAGCTTTACAGGAACTTGCCGATAGTCAAGGCTGGAAAGTGTACATCCCGAAGTTTGAATATTGTACCGATAATGCGGCTATGATTGCCATGGCAGGTTATCACAAATACCTGAAGCAAGATTTTGTAGGGCAGGATATTGCTCCGTTAGCTAGAATGTCTTTCTAATAAAAAAAGCCGATAAAATTTTATCGGCTTTTTTCTAGTTGATAGCTATCACTTATTCTGGTTGAACTTCCAGTTTATCGCCGGTAACCACTTCTTTAATTTTTACTTCGAGTTCATCCATTAAATCTGGATTTTCGAGCAACAAGGCTTTAACCGCATCGCGGCCTTGGCCCAACTTGGTATCGTTGTAGCTGAACCAAGATCCTGATTTCTTGATGATGTCAAAATCTACTCCCAAATCAATGATTTCGCCGGCTTTAGAAATTCCCTCGCCAAACATGATGTCAAATTCTGCAATACGGAACGGCGGAGCAACTTTGTTTTTCACAATTTTCACTTTCACGCGATTACCAGAAACTTCATCACTCTCTTTAATCTGCGAAACACGACGAATGTCTAAACGTACTGAAGCATAAAATTTCAGTGCATTACCACCGGTTGTTGTTTCCGGATTACCGAACATGATACCAATTTTCTCACGCAATTGGTTGATGAAAATGCAGCAACAGCCGGTTTTGGCTATGGTTCCGGTTAGCTTACGCAGTGCTTGTGACATTAAACGAGCTTGTAAACCCATTTTTGAGTCGCCCATTTCACCCTCAATTTCTGCTTTAGGCACTAAGGCTGCAACGGAATCGATTACTAACACGTCAATGGCGCCCGAGCGAATCAGGTTATCGGCAATTTCCAAAGCCTGCTCACCATTGTCCGGTTGTGAAATCAATAGGTTTTCTACATCTACGCCTAATTTCTGAGCGTAATATTTATCAAATGCATGCTCAGCATCAATAATGGCGGCAATACCGCCTTTTTTCTGTGCCTCGGCAATTACATGTGTAGCTAAAGTAGTTTTACCCGACGATTCAGGTCCATATATTTCAATCACACGGCCTTTGGGTAATCCGCCAATGCCTAATGCAATGTCTAATCCGAGTGAACCTGTTGAAATGGCTTCAATGGGTTCAACGGCATCATCTCCTAATTTCATAATCGCCCCCTTACCGAACGACTTTTCTAGTTTATCTAACGTTAATTGTAAGGCCTTTAATTTATCTGTATTGCTCATATTTTTAGTTTATAGAATTCGAAATTAATAAAAATTTATAAAATGCTAAAAATTTTATCAAAAAAAATTTCAAGCCTTAGTTTTTGATACTTAGTTTCTTTAGTATAGAATCAGTTTTCTGTTGCGCTTTTTTCTTTTTGAGTAACTCTTTTTTGTCTTGCTTAGCTTTTTCTGCCTTAATTAATGCAGCTTCGGTATGTTGTTGTTCGTAATATTTACAAAACCAACTGATGGGGCATTGCTCACATTTTGGGTTTCTGGCCAAACAGATGTAACGGCCATGTAAAATAAGCCAATGGTGAGCAACATGGATTTTATCTTTTGGTAAATGCTTTACCAACTGTTTTTCAACTGCAAGGGGCGTTTTAGCTTTACTGGTTAACCCTAAACGGTTAGCTACTCTAAAAACGTGAGTATCTACCGCCATGGCCGGGGCCTGGTGTACCACCGATGCAATTACATTCGCAGTTTTACGACCTACACCTGGCAATTTTTGCAAATTTTCTACAGTAGAGGGCACTTCACTATTAAACTCACTTACCAGCAGTTGCGCCATGCCTACTAAATGTTTGGCTTTATTATTTGGATAGCTGACGCTACGGATATACCCGAAAACCTCATCACTGTTACTTTCAGCCAAGCTTTCCGGATTAGGGAATCGTTCAAATAATTTCGGAGTAACCTGATTAATGCGTTTATCTGTGCACTGGGCAGAGAGGATTACTGCCACAAGTAATTCGTATGGATTGCTATACTGTAGTTCAGTTTCTGCATTCGGTTGATGTTTAGAAAAGTAATCTACAAAGGCTTGATAGCGTTCCTTTTTGAGCATACTCAAATATACGCATGAACGCGGTTTTTTAAGCCTAAAAATCTTAAAGTAGGGCGGCGTAGATTAGAATTTTTTTTATGCTTAGTTCCGAGGGCTCTCTAAGTAATTGATCAAGTTCCTGTTCAATCAATTGTAGAACTTCTTGCTCATCTTGTTGCAAAAAATCCGCTCTCTCCATCAGCCGTTTCTTTTGGATAAAGCTTAAATCTGGGGGTGTAGAGATTCTAGACATAAGCAAAAATTTCTTTAGAAACGTTGGTAGATGCACCAATATTTTACGGTTCATCCGATTTCTAATGAAATTTTTAAAAATACTTCAGCACCAGCTCTTTTTCGCTAATCATTTTGCGCAAATTATTCAAGGCATAGCGCATTCTTCCGAGTGCAGTATTGATACTTACGCCCGTTATATCGGCAATTTCTTTGAAACTCAAATCCCCATAATGGCGCATAATGAGCACCTCTTTTTGCTCAGCGGGTAATAGCTGAATAAGTCGTTTGAGATCTCGATGCGTTTGTTCTTTAACGAGTTTGTTTTCGATGGTTTCATCGTGAAATTTCAACACTTCAAAAATATCGAAACCTTCTACACTGGTAATCATGGGAGCTCTCTTTTCCCGGCGGAAGTGATCAATCACCAGATTGTGGGCTACACGCATTACCCAAGGAAGAAATTTGCCTTCCTCATTGTATTTCCCGCATTTAAGGTTGTTGATTACTTTGATAAACGTGTCTTGAAAAAGATCTTCTGCCAAATAGGAGTCTTTAACAAGCAAGTAAATGGAGGTGTAAATTTTAGACTTGTGTCGTCTGATTAATTCTTCAAGTCCAGTTTGCTTACCTTCGAGAAACATTCGGATAAGCTCTTGGTCGGTTTTAAGTTGAAGCTTCATAGGACTTTCTTTTATATTCATGGATAATCAAGATCTATTTACAGCATCCAATTATTTTGCCAATATCAAAGAAATGTGTTCTATGATGCTAGATAGAACCGACGATAGACGTATTTTAGCAGACGAAATGCACTATATGCCGACGAATGGTTTTCGGTGTTTTTGTACTAACCTGTTTTTAGGAAATTAGATGAGTTCAGTTGAAGAAAAAGACCCTAAAAAATACATCCTGATTAAAGGTGCTCGGGTCCATAATTTGAAAAATGTGGATGTGGCCATTCCTAAGAATCAATTGGTGGTCATCACCGGAATGTCGGGTTCAGGCAAATCTTCCTTGGCCTTTGATACCCTTTACGCCGAAGGGCAGCGCCGTTATGTAGAAAGTCTTTCTGCCTATGCCCGTCAGTTTATGGGCCGGATGAACAAACCGGATGTGGATTACATCAAAGGGATTGCTCCGGCCATAGCCATTGAGCAGAAGGTAATTACCAGTAATCCGCGTTCAACCGTGGGCACTTCAACCGAGATTTACGATTACCTGAAGCTCTTGTTTTCACGCATTGGCAAAACCATATCCCCGGTAACGGGAACGGTGGTTAAAAAAGATACAGTAAGTAGCGTAGTGAACTTTTTTTGTGCTTTGCCGGCCGATACCAGCGTAACCGTTTTGTGCCCGCTACATCCGCACAATAATCGCAGCTTGAAAGAAGAGCTGGCCGTATTGCTCCAAAAAGGATTTTTGCGGGTAGTTTACCAAGGGAAGCTGAGTAAAATTGAAGATTTGCTGGAGGATAAAGCGATTCTTAATGAAAAACTCCAGGATGAAAAAAGCGTTCAAATTGTAATTGACCGTATAACTGTGAATAATGAAGATGAGACCCTCAGTCGAATGGCTGATTCGGTACAAACGGCATTTTTCGAGGGTAAGGGAGATTGCATTTTGGAAGAAAATGGCAATACACATGTGTTCTGCGATCGATTTGAAGCCGATGGCTTAAAATTTGAGGAACCCAGCCCCAATTTTTTCAGTTTCAATAATCCATACGGTGCCTGTAAACGTTGCGAAGGTTATGGCAAAGTAATGGGCATTGATGAAGATTTGGTTATTCCGGATAAAAGCAAATCGATATACGATGGAGCCATTGCTCCTTGGCGTGGTGAAAAAATGCGTGAATGGCTCGATCAGCTGATAAAAAATGCCATCAAATTCGATTTCCCGATACATCGGCCCTATAATCAGCTTAGCGCCGAACAGCAACAACTAATTTGGTCGGGTAACCCATATTTTAATGGTCTTAACGAGTTTTTTAAGTATTTAGAAGAGCAAACCTATAAAATTCAGTATCGGGTTATGTTATCGCGGTACCGCGGAAAAACCAATTGCCCCGATTGCAAGGGCAGCCGTTTGCGACCAGACGCAGCGTATGTTAAGATTGCTGATAAATCAATCACCGATGTGGTTTTGATGCCCTTGGATCAGGCTTTAAGCTTTTTCAAAAATTTAGAATTAGACGCTCACGATCAGCAAATAGCCAAACGTTTGTTGATGGAGATCACGAACCGAATTCAGTTTTTAAATGATGTAGGGTTGAGTTACCTGACCTTAAACCGCTTGTCGAACACACTTTCGGGCGGAGAGTCGCAGCGAATTAACCTAGCTACTTCTTTGGGAAGTTCATTGGTAGGGTCTGTTTATGTGCTCGATGAGCCAAGTATTGGGCTTCACCCCCGTGATACCAATCGTTTGGTAGGGGTATTAAAATCGTTACGTGATGTGGGCAACACCGTTTTGGTGGTGGAGCACGAAGAAGAAATGATGAAGGCTGCCGATCATATTTTGGACATTGGCCCGTATGCCGGAACGCATGGTGGAGAGCTGGTATTTGCCGGTACCTTCGCTGAAATTTTAAAAAATTCGAAAAGTTTAACCGGGCAATACCTTAGCGGTGAAGAAGAAATTGAAGTGCCTAAACAGCGTCGTAAATGGAGTGATTTTGTGGAGGTAAAAGGTGCTCGGGAAAATAATCTGAAGAATATCGATGTGAAATTCCCCTTGCATGTGTTGACTTGCGTAACCGGTGTTTCCGGATCTGGGAAGACATCTTTGGTAAAACGAATTTTACAGCCTGCCATTCAAAAAGCAATTGGAAATTATTCGGGTGAGCAAACCGGTGTTTACGATGCTCTTGCCGGCGATTTTGAAAAAATTGCGCAAGTGGAATTGGTTGATCAAAACCCTATTGGCCGTTCCTCACGCTCCAATCCGGTAACCTATGTAAAGGCTTGGGATGAAATCCGAAATCTGATGGCTTCGCAGCCTGCGGCCAAAGCTGCCGGACTCAAGCCTTCTGCGTTTTCGTTCAATGTGGAGGGTGGTCGCTGCGATGTGTGTCAGGGTGAAGGAGAAGTGAAAGTAGAGATGCAGTTTATGGCCGATATCTATTTGCCTTGTGAATCTTGTGGCGGTAAACGCTTTAAACAACACGTATTGGACATCACCTACCGGGATAAAAATGTGGCCGATTTGTTGGAGATGACTATAGACGAGGCCCTGAATTTTTTTGTAGATGAACCTAAAATTATAGCTCGCTTACAACCTTTGGCAGATGTGGGATTGGGCTATGTGCATTTGGGCCAATCTTCAAACACTTTATCTGGGGGAGAAGCACAACGCATCAAGCTGGCTTCTTTTTTGGTGAAAGGCAACCAGGCAAAGCAGACCTTATTCATTTTTGATGAACCTACAACCGGGCTTCATTTTCACGACATTAAAAAATTATTGAAATCTTTTGATGCTTTAATTAACCAAGGCAACTCAATTTTGGTGATTGAGCACAACATGGATGTGATTAAATGTGCCGATTGGGTAATTGACATTGGTCCGGAGGGTGGAGAAAAAGGTGGCAATTTGGTATTTGAAGGAACACCCGAAGACCTGATCAAACATAGTGATTCTCACACGGGGCAATACCTCAGGGAACGGTTTTCTCAAAAATAAGTATCATTGTGGTTCTGAAATCTAAATCTGAATGCTGATTTTAACGTTTCTTATTGGTTTTTTAATGAATTTCATTGGTTATGTGCCCTTGGGAAACATTAACCTAACTGTGGTGAAATTGGCCATTAATCGAGGCATGAGGCAGGTTTGGTATTTTCTAATTGCCTTCTCTCTTGTTGAACTCATCTTTACGTTTTGCATCATGAAATTTGCCGAGTGGTTTAGTGGTCAGGCAAATTTGTTGAACATATTAGACTGGGTATTGATTGTCGTTTTTTTGACCATGGGAACCATTACCTGGAAAAATCATAAGCAAGCACCAAAAGAAGATTTTTCTCGTCGCGATAGCATTAAACTCGGTATTCTTTTAGGTTTTGTGAATCCCATGCAGTTGCCTTTTTGGCTCATTGGCGGAACCTACGTGATTAGTAAAGGGTGGATTTTAACCGGCAATACAGCTTTACTTATTTTCAGTATTGGTTCGGCTGTTGGTTCGTTTTTGTGTTTGTATAGCTTTGCCCATTTTGCCCGCTACATCCAGAACAAGTTTTCTTTGAGCAGCCACCTCATCAACCGGAGTATCGCCATTTTACTTTTCGTTCTGGCGTTCTACTATATCGTCAAACTTGCTTTACGATTTTAAGATTGCTAATGCAGCTTCTTGGTCTTTGCCAAGTTGTGCTTGAAGCTCTTCGAGGCTATTGAATTTTTGATCTCCACGGATGTAGGCTAAAAAGTCCAGTTGAATTTTTTGACCGTAAATCTCAAGATCAAAATTGAAAATATTCACCTCAATATTTCTGCTCATACCATTTACGGTTGGGCGGTGGCCGATATAAGCCATTCCTCCAAATGTTTCACCGTTAACGAGTACGTTTACAGCATAGATGCCATCTGATGGGATCAATTTATACGGTTCTTCCACAAATAAATTGGCTGTAGGGTAACCCATTTTGCGTCCAATTTGATCGCCCCGAATTACTTTGCCATTTAACGAAAACGGATGTCCTAAAAATTCTTGAGCCGTAGCCACGTTGCCGCTTAACACCGCTTCGCGGATTTTTGTAGAACTAACGGCCACCTCACGAATATCTTGTTCAGGAATAACTTCCACCTCAAAGTGGTATAAAGAGGCTAGCCTGTTCAAATCAGCTACACTGCCTTCCCGGTTTTTACCAAAGCGGTGATCGTAACCAATGATGATTTTACGGATACCAATTTTTTCTACGAGGATTTGTTTGATGTATTCGTCAGCAGATAAATTGGAGAAATCGCGGGTAAATGGTGTGATAATCAAATGATCGACACCTAAGTTTTCCAACAGTGCTGTTTTTTCCTGGATGGTTGTAATCAGCTTCAGGTTTTGATCTTCCGGATGTAAAATCATCCGCGGATGCGGAAAAAAAGTAAGAATAACCGTTTCTCCATCCAATTCGGCAGCCGATTCTTTTAGTCGGGCAATAATTTGCTGATGTCCGATATGTACCCCATCGAACGTGCCGATGGTAACGACAGCATTTTTAACGGGTTTAAACTCATGGATATCGGAGTAGGTTTTCATCGCTTCAAAATTACACGATTCCTCCGGTTTCTTTTAGCATTCGGATATGATTGACCAGTTCCATTACCTCAAAAGCATTCTCCAAGCGATAATCGCCGCTACGTGTGCGACAAAGTTTTGATAAGTATGCGCCACAGCCCAATTCTTGTCCAAAATCATTGGCCAATGATCGAATGTACGTTCCCTTGCTGCACACAACCCTGAAATCGACTTCGGGTAATTCAATCCGGGTAATTTCAAATGTTGTGATGTGTACCTGCCGAGGCTTTAATGCTACTTCGTCACCACGACGTGCCTTCAGGTAAAGTCGTTCTCCATCTACCTTTACTGCAGAGTGAGCCGGTGGCAATTGTTCAATGGCACCTATAAAAGGTAGGCAGGCTGTTTTAATTTGCTCTTCAGTGAGGTGATCTGTAGGAAGTTGATTTCCTGGCTCAGTTTCCAAATCGAAAGATGGAGTTGTAGCTCCCAAAGTAAACGTGCCCGTATATTCTTTGTCCTGAGCCTGAAATTCGTCAATCTTTTTGGTGAGTTTGCCGGTGCAGATAATGAGTAAACCCGTTGCTAGTGGATCGAGTGTTCCGGCGTGGCCGACTTTGAGTTTTAGAGGTTTTAAACTATTTCTGATTTTACCCACCACGTCAAAGCTGGTCCAGTGGTAGGGCTTATTGATAAGGAGCATCTGGCCTTCGGCAAAATTAAAATCAGGGAATTTTTGGTTTTCCATTAGGTGTTAAACCACGCTTAAAGTATGTCCGCTTAACAGCAGAATTAGAATGACCAGACCCACGGCAATACGGTACCATCCGAACAATTGAAATCCTCTTTTTTGTAAAAAAGTAATGAAGAAACGGATGGCGAGCATAGCCACGATAAAAGCAACCAAATTGCCAACAGCTAATAATTGTAGCTCTTCCGAGCTAATGATGTAGCCGTCTTTATAAAAGTCGTACAGTTTTTTTACGGTGGCACCTAACATGGTCGGCACCGCTAAAAAGAAGGAAAACTCGGCGGCTACTTTCCGTGATAATTGCTGACTCATACCGCCCACAATAGTTGCTGCAGAACGGGAAGTTCCTGGAATCATTGATAAACACTGAAACAAGCCAATTTTCAAAGCAGTTGAGTAAGAAATATCTGCTACTTCATCTACTTCAGGTTTGTTGAACCATCGATCAACAAAGAGTAACACGATACCGCCGAGTAGCAAAGCACAAGCCACACCAAGCGGACTTTCTAGTAACTGATCTATTTTATCGCTGAACAGCAATCCGAAAACCACAGCGGGGATAAAGGCTACCACTAGCTTGAAGTAAAAATCTAAACGTTGAAAAAAGCGTTTAAAATACAGCACAACTACCGATAGTATGGCGCCAAATTGAATGGCAACTGTAAACAGTTTCAAGAACGGCTGACTGGGATCCATGCCCAAGAGGCTCGATCCTAAAATGATATGACCTGTAGAGGAGATGGGTAGGAATTCGGTAACTCCTTCAATGATAGCCAAAACTATGGCTTCAAAAAATGTCATGATTTCTTTTTAAGAATTGCAAAAAATCCGATGCCGAAACCAATCAATACCACAATTGGTGCCAACACAATTTTCCGGAAATCGTAGATATCCGTGGTTCCGGTCATGAGTGCAAAGCCAATGATGACTACCACAATGCTTAATAGCATGAGTTGGTAATTCGCTTTACCGAATATGAAATCGTTTTTAGAAGAATTCTCAGGGTTGTTTTTTGATGATGACATAGTAAGCTATTAGTACAGTTCGTAGATTTTCAATCGCAAGAATTTGCTGACCGCAAACCAAGTACTGAGTCCAGATATAACAATTCCTGACACGATAATTCCAAAGAATACCATGCCAAATTGTGACCAATCATTTAAAACACCTAATTCTGGCACTTCACTTTTAATGAAGTACATAATTACCATCAATAAAGCAATTGCGATTAAGCTGGCCACTAAGCCATGAACAATTCCGTATTTGATGAAAGGTTTACGAATAAAACCTTTGGTTGCGCCAACCAATTGCATGCTTTTAATCAGAAAACGCTGTGAATAGATGGCAAGGCGAATGGTATTGTTGATGAGCGTGATGGCTATGAGCAATAAGATCAATCCGAAGCCAAGGAAGCTCAGACTGATAAGTCGCACATTTCGGTTAATGGAGTCGATTAGCGATTTTTGATACACAACCTCTTTTACCACCTCTTTCTTTTCCAAACGTTTTACCAATTTGGTTATGCTGGCATTATCTGCATATTCTGCTTTTAAGTAAACATCTAGAGAAGGTAGCAGGGGGTTGTACCCTAAAAACTCTACAAAATCTTCACCGAGGTCTTTGGTGAGGTTGCGGGCTGCTTGTTCTTTGCTAATGTATTCTACTTTGAGCACTTCAGGATTGGCTTTGATTTGCGACTGCAACTCCAGAATAGCCGATTCTTTGGTCCCTTCATTAACAATAATATTCAGTACAATATTCTCTTTCACATAATTGGAAAGATTACGGGAGTGGACTAAGATTAAACTCAACAAGCCGCCCATGAGTAAAACCAGCGAAATGCTGATAACGGTTGAAAAACGAATGGTTTTATTTTGTTTTTGAGGTACGTTTCTTTCCAAAACTTCCATGCAATGAGATTAGATCTACGAAAATAATTATTTCGGATGAGAAAATTGCATTAAAACGATCCTCAAACCGGTATTTTCCGTTCGTCTTGTAATTATGCTATTTCATCTCCCTTATTCTGTCAAACATCTGAATATTTAGTTTTAAGAGCGTTATTGGAAATATTTTTGATCTCACACTAGAGTAGAACTATTTTAATAACATGCTTATGAAAAATCTAATCGTATATCATTTCGGTATACTGGTATGCCTAAGTTTATTTTCTTGTAAAAAAAATCATAGCCAACCTAATGCAGTGCCAGTAGACCCAAGTGCAGAAGTATTGATCGCTGGGGATTACACACCTGCGGGTAAATTTGAATCAGCAGCGTATTGGAAAGATGGCACTTTTGTGCCCTTGGAAGATGGCACTGCAGCAGTATCTCAAGCAACAAGTATCATTAAATACAATGGTAAAATATATGTGGGCGGTAATTACAATAACAAGGCTTGTATTTGGGAAGACGGGGTGCGAATTTCAATAGAAGACAATTATCCAGGAAAGATATATGGGTTTGCTTTTTACCAAGAATCAGGGAGCAATTACCTGGTATTATATGGTGAAAAAGGGTCATTACAAAAACCAGCAACACATGCTTTTGTAATGAAATTCGACAATAAGTCTATTTTTTTCGAAGATATTACCAGTAATACTAGTAGTGCATACGGATTTGTCTCAATTCCGGGTTCTGTTCGAGTTGCTGGCAAAAGTGATGGTCATGCAGTTCAATGGATTATTGGTGGGCAAAAAATTGATCTGGGTGAATCTTATGATATAGTAGCAGGATTTAAGGCCTATGTTGGCTCTGTACACCTATGTGGTGATCGAAAAAATTCAACAACTAATTTATACGAGTCAGGGTATTGGAAAAATATTACATTCTTCAAACTAGGTAATAATAGCGAAATGAACCTAAGTGATATTGATCTTGATGCTCAAGGTAATATCTATTTGGTTGGGTACAGCAAGGGTGCTGATTTAGAAAATCATGCTACCTTTTGGGAGAAGGGTGCACCATTTGTTCTATCAAACAACTCTTCAAGGGCAACAGCTGTAACTTCTTTCAATGGGAATCGATACATTGCCGGTCGAGAGCTGGCGGAAGCGTGTTACTGGTTAAATAAGCAATTGATTTTGCTAAAAACCCCAAATTCTGTCGCTACTGCTATTTATGTATCGGCTAAAAACTAAATACTGTGGATGCTTGAATAAGACTTTAAAAAGGTCTTTGGTTGTTGCCCTACGGAGTAATTTCGGGCAATTTTCGTATTTTCGCGGTTTAAACGTGAATACGAAATGGATTATCAGTACCGCGATATAGAACAACGATGGCAAAAGTATTGGGCAGAAAAGCAGACGTATAAAGTCGACACACAAAGCTCGAAACCTAAATATTATGTGTTAGACATGTTTCCTTACCCTTCCGGGGCAGGCTTGCATGTGGGCCATCCGCTGGGTTATATCGCATCCGATATCTTTTCACGTTATAAACGACTAAAAGGCTTCAACGTTTTGCACCCCATGGGTTACGATTCCTTTGGTTTACCTGCAGAGCAATACGCCATTCAAACCGGTCAGCATCCGGCAATAACTACAGAAACCAACATTAATCGCTACCGCGAACAATTAGATAATCTAGGTTTTTCGTACGATTGGAGTCGAGAGGTGCGCACCAGTGATCCGGACTATTACCGTTGGACCCAGTGGATTTTTATGCAACTTTTCGATTCGTGGTACAATGTAACCACTGATCGTGCAGAATCTATACAAACGCTAATTGCAGCATTTCAAACTTCGGGTACAGCTGGTACAAAAGCTGTTTGCGATGAGGATGTAAGTCCTTTCACTGCAGAAGAATGGAAACGATTCACAGAAGAAGAGCAGCAAAACGTGCTGTTGAAATATCGCTTGGCTTACTTGAAAGAAAGTACGGTAAACTGGTGTCCGGCTTTAGGTACGGTATTGGCCAATGATGAGGTTAAAGATGGATTTTCGGAACGTGGTGGACATCCGGTAGTGCAAAAGAAAATGATGCAGTGGAGCATGCGAATCACTGCTTATGCAGATCGACTGCTACAGGGATTAGATACCATTGATTGGCCGGAACCGCTCAAAGAAATGCAGCGCAACTGGATTGGTAAGAGTGTAGGGGCGTCTGTTAAGTTTGGAGTTCGGAGTTTGGAGTCGGGAGACTTTATTGAAGTTTTCACAACCCGTGTAGATACTATTTTCGGAGCTTCATTTTTGGTGCTTGCTCCAGAACATGAATTGGTTTCGCAAATTACCACGCCCGATCAGCAGCCAGCCGTTCAGGCATATATCGAGCAAACGCAAAAGAAATCAGAACTCGACCGTATGGCCGATACCAAAACGGTTTCGGGAGCTTTTACTGGAGCTTATGCGGTTCATCCTTTTACCGGAAATCCGGTTCCCATTTGGATTGCCGACTATGTGCTGGCTGGTTACGGAACCGGTGCAGTAATGGGTGTACCTTCCGGCGATCAGCGTGACTGGTTATTCGCCAAACATTTTAACCTGCCTATTGTCCCAATTTCTGATGCACAGAAAGATTTAGACCAACAGGCTGACCCAACCAAAGAGGGCCGATACATCAATTCTGATTTCATTAACGATAAAACCTATCAGGAAGCGGTTGATGCCTTGATTGCTAAGCTGGAGGAAAAAGGCCAAGGAAAAGCAAAAGTAAATTACCGCTTACGCGATGCCATTTTTGGGCGTCAGCGTTATTGGGGCGAGCCCGTGCCTGTTTATTTTAAAAATGGATTGCCCTACTTAATCCAAGAAGCCGAGTTGCCTTTGGTTTTACCTGAAGTAGATAAATACTTGCCAACCGAAGACGGAGAACCGCCGTTGGGTCGTGCTAAAAGTTGGAAATACCAAAATCAATACGAATACGAATTAAGCACCATGCCGGGTTGGGCAGGCTCTAGCTGGTACTGGTACCGGTACATGGATGCGCAAAATACTAGTGAATTTGCGTCTAAAGAAGCCATAAATTATTGGCAGGATGTGGATTTGTACATTGGTGGTTCGGAGCATGCCACCGGGCACTTACTGTATAGCCGCTTTTGGAATAAGTTTTTGAAAGATTTTGGCTATGTACAAGCCGAGGAACCTTTCAAGAAACTCATCAATCAAGGAATGATTCAAGGGCGGTCTAGTTTTGTTTACCGCTTAATCGATGAAGCCGGAAAGGGCACCAATCCCTTTGTTTCTTACGGTTTTAAAGATCAGTACAAAACCACAGCCATCCATGTGGATGTGAATAGTGTAGAGCAGGATATCCTTGATATCGAAAAATTCAAAGCCTTCCGACCGGATTTTGCCAATGCGGAATTTATTCTTGAAAACGGCAAATACGTATGTGGTAGCGAAGTGGAGAAAATGTCGAAATCCAAATTCAATGTGGTGAATCCAGACGACATGGTAGAGCGTTACGGTGCCGACACGCTTCGTTTGTACGAAATGTTTTTGGGTCCGCTGGAGCAAAG
>JACCDL010245099.1_pt1 | contig 17031 bp, 16 predicted proteins | sample 7441931 | NCBI WGS metagenome assembly JACCDL01 (sample SAMN15323437, study PRJNA562643) | freshwater metagenome | isolation source: river surface water | place: USA:Blue River Watershed | collected 2017-08-16 | reverse complement strand
GGTTGCGCACCCATGGCAGCCAGGTCAGACAGATTCACCGCAAGCGCTTTATGACCCAAATCGTAGGGATTAGCGCCAGCGAAAAAATGTCGACCTTCAATCAGCATATCGGTGGAGACTGCTAATAGCTCACCACTCGGTGGTTGAAGTAACGCACAATCATCACCCACCCCCAGTTGAACGGGGCCAGCCGCTCGTGGGCTGCGTTTGAAAAAACGATCGATCAGTTGAAATTCGCTAAGCATGCGCTGATTCTACCTAAGAGTACCGCCCAATAACCCAGCTTGCGTCAGAGTGTTCGAAAATCGGCCGTCTGATAAAATCTAGAACCGAGTATGACGCATCAAAGAAAGTTGCCCCTCCATGGAATCAGATCACAACCAAAAAGAGCTCCGTCAGCAATTTCGTCAGGCAGCTCTTGAGTACCACGAATTCCCCTCCCCAGGAAAAATCAGCGTCACCCCCACCAAGCAGCTAACTAACCAGCGCGATCTGGCATTGGCCTATTCGCCCGGAGTGGCGGCGGCGTGTGAAGAGATAGCGGCAGATCCTGCCAATGCGTTTCGTTATACCGCCCGCGGTAATCTGGTAGCTGTCATTACGAATGGTACGGCGGTGCTGGGTCTGGGCAATATCGGACCACTGGCGGCCAAGCCGGTGATGGAAGGTAAGGGCGTTCTGTTTAAAAAGTTTGCTGGTATTGATGTGTTCGACATTGAGATCAATGAATCCGATCCCGACAAGTTAGTCGACATCATTGCCGCCCTTGAGCCGACCTTTGGTGGCGTTAACTTAGAAGACATCAAAGCACCCGAATGTTTTTACATTGAACGTAAATTGCGTGACCGGATGAAAATTCCGGTGTTCCATGATGATCAACATGGGACAGCCATCATCGTTGGTGCAGCCATTTTGAATGGTCTGAAAGTTGTTGGTAAAGATCTGAAAAAATGTAAGTTAGTCGTGTCAGGTGCTGGTGCTGCCGCGTTAGCGTGTTTAGATCTCATCGTTGATCTCGGTTTTCCGATTGAGAATATCTTTGTCACGGATTTAGCCGGTGTGGTTTACAAAGGCCGGAAAGAATTAATGGATCCGGACAAAGAACGCTTTGCGCAAGATATCGCTGCACGAACGTTGGCTGAGGTGATTCCGGGTGCGGATATTTTCTTGGGCCTCTCAGCAGGTGGCGTTCTCAAGCCCGAGATGGTGCGGGCAATGGCAGAGCGTCCTTTGGTGCTCGCACTGGCGAATCCAACACCAGAAATTCTTCCTGAAGAAGTGCGCGAGGTGCGCGACGATGCAGTGATTGCTACTGGCCGTTCAGATTATCCGAATCAAGTGAATAACGTCTTGTGCTTTCCGTATATTTTTCGTGGCGCGCTTGATTGTGGTGCGACGACGATCACTCGTACGATGGAAATCGCGACAGTTCATGCGATTGCAGAATTAGCGCAGGCAGAACAATCAGATGTGGTTGCAACCACCTATGGCGTGACTAATTTGGCGTTTGGCCCCGACTACATCATCCCTAAGCCGTTTGATCCGCGCTTGATGTTGAAAATTGCACCTGCTGTTGCATTAGCTGCTCAACAATCCGGTGTGGCACAGCGCCCTATTAAAGATATTGCCGCTTACACCGACAAGCTGCAGCAATTTGTCTATCACAGCGGTAGCTTAATGAAGCCCGTATTTGCTATGGCAAAAAAAGCGCCGGCTGCAAAAAAACGAATTGTGTTTGCTGAAGGTGAAGAAGAGCGCGTATTACGTGCCGTGCAGGTAGTGATTGATGAAGGTCTGGCTAAACCTATCTTGATTGGCCGCCCTGCGGTGTTAGCCCAACGAATCGAGCGCTATGGATTACGCCTGCGTCCAGAGATTGATTTTGATGTGATCAATCCCGAGCGTGATGATCGCTACCGCTCTTATTGGGAAACCTATTTAGCGATGACCCACCGAAAAGGGGTCACTGAGCAATACGCTAAATTAGAGATGCGTCGTCGTCATACGCTGATCGGCTCTATGGCGATTCATAAAGGCGATGCGGACGGCATGATATGTGGCACCTTCGGTACCGTTAATTTGCATCTGCATTACATCGATCAGGTACTTGGACGTCGAGCGGGTGTGAATACGTATGCAGCGATGAATGCCTTGGTGCTGCCGGATCGTCAGGTCGTGCTGGTCGATACGCATGTCAATGAGACACCAACTGCGGAACAGATTGCTGAAATTACGATCATGGCCGCTGAAGAGATGCGACGTTTTGGATTGCATCCCCGTGCCGCTTTGCTTTCGCATTCTAATTTTGGCAGTAGTAACAGCGAATCGGCTTGCCGTATGCGCGAAGCGTTGAGTCTAATTCGTGCGCGTGCGCCGGAATTGGAAGTCGATGGTGAAATGCACGGTGATGTCGCACTTGATGCGCACACGCTACGTCAAGCCATGCCCGACACACCGCTCAAAGGCGATGCCAATCTGTTGGTATTTTCAAGTATGGATTCGGCGAATATCGCCTACAACTTACTGAAGGTGGCTGCGGGTAATGGTGTGGCGATTGGTCCGGTATTGCTGGGCTGCTCACGTGCGGTTCATGTCTTGACGCCATCAGCGACGGTGCGCCGCATCGTCAACATGACTGCGCTGGCGGTGGTAGACGCAGTATCGCAGCGTTAATGCGGGCTTGTATAGATTAGGCCGTCGACTCGGATTGGGCGCGACGGCCTTTATTCTTTTTTTTACAGATAAATTCTCTGATTTACAATACGGCTCAGTTTCGTCCCTGAGGACCAGCATTTGACTGCCATCCCGCTCGCCGTTGATCTCGACGGAACACTGATACTGACCGATACCCTGCATGAGTCCGCGGTGCGGGCTCTGCGTTCCCATCCGCTACAGACGCTGCAAATCCCACTTTGGCTAGCCCAAGGCAAGGCCCATCTCAAGCAGCGATTGGCAAACCTTACCGATTTTGATGCATCTGCATTACCGTATAACCATGCGTTGATAGTCTGGTTAAAAGAGCAGCGTGCTTTGGGTCGGCATTTAGTATTGTGTACAGCGTCCGATCGTTCAATGGCTGATGCCATTGCACGTCATCTCGGTATTTTTGATGAAGTGATGGCTAGCGATGGAGTTCGTAATTTAAGCGCTCGTCATAAAGCCGCTGCACTGAAAGAGCGCTTTGGTCATCAGGGATTTGATTACGCAGGTAATTCTGTGGATGACCTGCCGGTGTGGAGCGAGGCTCGTCATGCGATTGTGGTGAATGCACCAGCGAGCGTACAGCGACAAGCTCGCCAGCGTTGTGAGGTTGAAAAAGAATTTCCATCGTTGTCATCACATGCCGGTGTCTTGCCTTCTGTGTTACGCATGCATCAGTGGCTGAAAAATTTATTGTTATTCATCGCGCCACTCGCAGCGCATCAAACACCCGGTGCTGATTTATCGAGCATGCTGCTGCTAGCATTTTTTTCATTCAGCTTATGCGCATCCGCGGTGTATATCGCCAATGATTTATTTGATCTAGACAGTGATCGTCATCATCCGCGCAAACGACTACGACCCTTTGCCTCCGGACGAGTCAGCGTCGCAAAAGGTGTGGTCTTATTTCCTTTACTGTTACTGAATGCATTTTTATTTGCCATCCCGGTAGGTTCAGCATTTGTGGGTTGGCTACTTTTTTATTTTTTACTGACCTGCGCCTATTCGTGGAGCTTAAAGCGCGTCGTATTGATTGATTGCTTAGTTTTAGCGATGCTGTATACCGTGCGTATTGTTGCCGGTGCCGCGGCGGCGGGAATTGCCTTATCGTTTTGGTTATTAGCGTTTTCTGTGTTTTTATTTTTATCGCTGGCTTTTGTAAAACGCTATGCTGAATTAAAAACTCATGCTGATGATGGTCGTGATCACGCGCATGGGCGTGGTTATTGGATCTCGGATGCGCCGCTGGTGCAATCCTTAGGCATCACTTCAGGCTATGCCGCCGTAGTGGTTCTGGCCTTATATTTAAATAGCGATGCAGTCGTTAAGCTTTACCAGCAACCGGTTGTGATGTGGAGTGCCGTGCCAGTGATGTTATTTTGGATTAGCTGGATGTGGATGAAAGCGCATCGTGGTGAAATGCATGATGATCCGCTGTTATTCGCAGTGCGTGATAAAGCGAGTTTGCTATCCGGCTGTGCGTTTGCTTTAGTGCTGTTCGTCGCTACTCGAGGTATCTCGTGGTAGCGGTTAATTCCTGGGGAAGGCTAGGTCAGTTCGAGCATCAAGTGCATCGATTATCTGATCGATTGAGCGTTGCCAACCAATTGCAGCGTGATCGCTATGGACTGGCTTTTGGCATGGGCAGAAGCTATGGTGATGTCTGCTTAAACCCCGGTGGTGTGTTGTGGAATACCACAGGCTTAGATCGTTTCATCAGCTTTGATGAACACAGCGGAAAATTATTGTGCGAAGCCGGTGTGCTGTTGCGTGATATACAGCGCCTGTGTTTGCCGCGTGGCTGGATGTTAGCTGTCGTACCCGGTACGCAGTACGTCACAGTGGGTGGTGCGATTGCGAATGATATTCATGGCAAAAATCATCACAAGGCGGGTAGTTTCGGCGATCATGTTTTGCAATTTACACTCGCGCGTACTGATGGCAGCTTGATGCAGTACCGTCCTGAAGATGCCATGTTTGCTGCAACGATTGGTGGACTGGGATTAACCGGCGTCATTACCGAAGTCGAGCTGCAATTACAGCGTGCACCTGGCCCATGGCTTGCGGTTGAGACGCTCGCCTATCGCAATTTGACAGAGTTCTTTGAATTAGCCGATTCCTCCGAAGCTGATTGGGAACACACCGTATCGTGGGTGGATTGTTTGAGTGGTGAAGGTCGTGGCATTTTTATGCGCGCCAATGCAGTCGATGCCGGTAAAGATCAGCCGCGCTCGGGGCGATCAGTCAAAGTTCCGTTTGTGCCGCCAGTGTCTTTAGTTAATCGTTGGTCATTGCGTCCCTTTAATGCGTTGTACTTTCATCAAAAAAAATCTCAACGCGCGTCTGTTCAGCATTACGAAACTTTTTTTCATCCGCTCGATAACATATTGGAATGGAATCGTATTTACGGTCCGCGCGGCTTCTTCCAATATCAATGTGTACTACCGAGAGCAGTAGGTAAAGAGGCGACTGAAGCCATACTGCGTCGTATTGCACGATCAGGAACAGGCTCATTTTTAGCGGTACTTAAAACGTTTGGTGAGCGTGAATCGAAGGGCCTGTTGAGTTTTGCCATGCCCGGGGTGACATTAGCACTCGATTTTCCAAATCAAGGTGCACCGACATTGCAATTGTTATCTGCATTAGATGCGATTGTTCGTGAGGCTAAAGGTCGTTTATATCCTGCTAAAGACGCACGCATGCCGGTTGATCTGTTTGAATCAGGCTATCCACGTTTAAAAGAATTTTTGACCTATCGTGATTCAGGTATTAGTTCGGCGATGTCACGACGACTTATGGATCATTGAGAAGGAATCGCATCGTGTCCAGACCGCGCATTGTCATCATAGGTGCTACTTCAGCGATTGCAGAGCAGTGCGCTCGATTGTGGGTGCGTGCTGCTGTGGATATCGTTTTAATAGGACGTGATTTAGTTCGCGTTTCACGTGTCGCTGCTGATTTAAGAGTCAGAAGTCCGCATTCATCGGTTACAGCCCATGAAGTAAATTTCTTTGATCCTGCCAGCATCACAACGCTAGCAAAAAAATTAGCCGCAGAAAAAGCCATTGATATTCTGTTGATCGCGCATGGTAATTTGCCTGATCAAAAAGAATGCGAGCAAAACGTAACGCAGGCTCGAGAGGCGTTAGAAATTAATGGTGTATCCCCCGTTTTGTTTGCAGAAGCCTTTGCTCAACAAATGGAGCAGGTCGGGCGCGGAACGATCGCTATTATCGGTTCGGTCGCAGGCGACAGAGGCCGCAAGACAAATTATGTGTACGGCGCAGCGAAAGGCATGGTTGAACGTTACGTACAGGGTATGCAGCATCGTTTTGCCAATTCAAAAATGTCTATCGTACTGATCAAACCGGGCCCAACGGCTACCCCTATGACGGCGCATCTGCCACAGCGCGGCATGGCCTCAGCAGAAGCTGTTGCAAGCCGCATCATCACTGCGATTGATGCGGGTACTCCGGTGGCGTATGTGCCGGCTAAATGGGCCATCATCATGATGGTGATTCGACATTTGCCGCGTTCGATTTTCAATAAGCTAAATATCTGAATGAACCAAGAAAAAATCATTTTGCCGGGTGGTGCCGGTCTGGTCGGTCAGAATTTGGTGGTGCGACTAAAAGAGCGCGGTTATAAAAATTTGGTCGTGCTGGATAAGCATCGCGCTAATCTAGCCGTGTTGCAGCAACTGCATCCAGATATCGTCATTGAATACGCTGATCTCGCTGAGCCGGGTAACTGGCAACGACATTTCAATCAAGCTCGTGCCGTAGTGATGTTGCAGGCTCAGATTGGTGGGAATGACTACATCGATTTCGAGCGTAACAATTTGAATTCAACACGTTTGATTTTAGATGCGATAAAGGCCGGTCAGGTTGAGCAGCTGATTCATATTAGTTCATCAGTGGTTCAATCGGTTGCCGATGATTACTACACTCAGACTAAAAAATTGCAGGAACAAATGGTATTGGATAGCGGTATCGCTTGTCCCGTTTTACGCCCCACATTAATGTTTGGTTGGTTTGATCGAAAACATCTGGGCTGGTTATCGCGTTTTATGAAAAAGGTGCCGGTATTTCCTATTCCGGGTAATGGTCGCTACTTGCGTCAACCCTTATACGTTGGTGATTTTTGCAACATCATCATTAGCTGCTTGGAAAATAAAATGAATAAAGGTGTATTCAATATTTCAGGGCATGAAAAAATTGATTACATAGACATCATTCGCACCATAAAAAGAACGACCGAAGCGGGTGCGCTGATACTACGCATACCGTACAGCGTATTTTATTTTTTGCTGTGGTTATGGAGTCAGTTTGATCGTAATCCACCGTTCACCACACAACAGTTGGCCGCGTTGATAGCGCGGGATGAATTCGAAGTCATCGACTGGCCAACTATCTTTAGTGTGACATGTACGCCGTTTGCGACAGCTATCGAAGAAACTTTTAATCATCCGGTGTATGGCCGGGTGGTGCTGGAATTTTAATCATGTCACAACGTATAGCCGTTCTGGGCGCTGGGCCCATGGGTTTGGCGGTGGCGTATCAGTTAGCGCGTGATGGCCATCGTCCGGTGGTATTCGAAGCGGATGATCGCGTCGGTGGCATGACCGCATGCTTCGATTTTTCTGGTCTAGAAATTGAGCGCTACTATCATTTTCACTGCACCTCCGACAGCGCATTTTTGCAAATCCTGGATGAGCTGGGTATTGCGCATCAGATGCACTGGGTCGAAACAAAAATGGGTTATTGGTACCAAAACCGCTTGCAAGCCTGGGGTAACCCCTTTGCCTTATTGCGCTTTCGTGGTTTGAGTTTGGTCGCAAAATTTCGTTATGGCTTGCACGCTTTTTTGTGTACCAAACGTACCCATTGGAAGCCTTTAGATAACGTTGAGGCCACTGGATGGATACGACGCTGGGTTGGTGATGAAGCGTGGGAAGTTCTCTGGCGCCGCTTGTTTGACTATAAGTTTTACGATTACAGTGGCAATTTATCAGCGGCGTGGATATGGAGTCGCATACGTCGAATCGGACGTTCACGGTATGACTTGTTCCGAGAAAAATTAGGTTACTTAAACGGTGGCTCAACTACACTTTTAAACGCATTGAAAGCCGATATCGAGCAGCATGGTGGCACTATTCGATTGCGTTCGCCGGTGCAAAAAATACATATTGAGCAGGGTAGAGTGACCGCTGTTCAGACGAGCGATGGTCTCGAATCATTTGACAAAATTATCAGCACCGTACCTCTGCCGTATGTGCCGCGTTTGATGCCGGATTTGCCGCAGGATGTACTTCAAAAATTTCAAGCGTTAAAAAATATCGCTGTGGTTTGCGTCATTGCTAAACTTAAAAAACCACTTTCCAATAATTTTTGGCTGAATGTGAATGATCCAGACATGGATATTCCCGGTCTGGTTGAATATTCTAATTTGCGACCGTTAGATTATTCGATCGTGTATGTGCCTTTTTATATGCCAGGCGAGCATCCTAAATTTTCAGAGGCGGATGAAGTATTTCTAGAGAAGGTCAAAACCTACTTAAAGAAAATCAATCCCGAATTGCACGATGATGATTTCATTGATATACGCGCTAGTCGTTATCGTCATGCGCAACCTATTTGCGATCCCGGCTATCTGAGTACATTGCCGCCAACGGCGTTGCCTATTCGAGGTCTTTGGGTAGCCGATACCTCGTATTACTACCCGGAAGACCGTGGTATTTCAGAGAGCATAGGATTTGGTCGTCAGCTGGCGCGCGAGGCGGTGCAGTGATTAGTCATTTTATGTCGCGTCAATTCGTCATATTTTTAGTCACGGGCGGTTTGGCCGCAGCGGTGAATTTTGGCTCACGCATTGTGTACAACCAATGGGTTAATTTCTCACTTGCGGTGGTGTTGGCTTACCTGACAGGTATGATTACGGCCTTTGTACTGGCACGCTACTTTGTTTTTACTGAGAGTAGTCAATCCATGCAGCGCAGCGCGCTGTGGTTTGTGGTGGTGAACATCGTTGCCGTCATACAGACATGGGTGATTAGTATGCTATTAGCTTACTACCTGTTACCTCGCATGGGTTTCGTGCGATTCATTCCTGAGATAGCGCATGCCGTTGGTGTGGTAGTGCCGGTTTTTACTAGTTACTTAGGCCACAAGCGATTTTCATTCAAATAAACGTCATACAAAATAATGAATAACTAATACGCTGATGAATTTTGTTCATTCATCAGCGATTCTGTCGTTCAAAGTTATATTGCTCGAGAAAGCGGCAGCCATTCAGTGGCAAAAATGAAGGCATACGATAGTAAGTCGCTGCGATTTTCTTTAGTATTTTTTCGCGGTAAGGTTCAAATTTAAATCCCCGTCCTTCAGCCACCCAAAAACGTGCGCCATCAACCGTCAGTTCACGTACAGATACCGATTCGAAATAAGGCATGAAACTAGTTTCTTCCATGCGGCGCGTGCCAGCAATCAGAATCGTCTTGCCTTCAAACTCTGAAAAATTGGTAATGTTGTCATCAAACCGCGCATGAAAACTACCTTCGCCAAACACCGGTAGATAGTCATTAGCATGAAACGACAGTAAAGCCGCCGAGCTATACGAAGCTGTCATCAATACGCTGTCCGGCGGCGTATCTTTTTTGATGGTGTGTATCAGTGCTGGTGCATCACGATGCATGACGATGTCGGTGTGCAGCTTCATTCCTTGAAATGCTGAGCTAGGTAAGTAAGCGAGCAAGAGCAGTGCTAGAAGGTGCGGTATACCAAGGAAAAAATTCCAGCGGCTGTGTGAACGAAGTTGATCGTCATTCAGCGCCATGCCAGCCACTAAAAATACAAACGGAAGAAACGCTAATACCCAGTGCAGTCCAATTGTTTTGTAAAACGACAGTAGTAAAAATAAGGCAAACGGCACGGCAAATAGTGAGATCAGTTGCCAATGTTGTCGCAACGCTCGAGAGCGCACTAATCGCCAGCCCGACCATGGGGTAACCAGATAGATCATCATTGCGATGTAAACCGCAAGATAACTTAGCGAAAAATGTGAGCCTTCATTCCGATTAAAAAGATTAAAAAGAATATTGTTCCAGCAATGAGTCGAATTCCATGCCAGGTTTAGCAGCATAAATGGCAGAGCACACAGCGCAATAACTACTAGCCGTAACCAGCCGCGCGGCCCGCGCGTCACGAAGTACACCGCATACGCAATTGCCAGCAGTCCGGCAAAATATTTAGATAGCAGCGCGAGACCCAATAACACGCCACTGAAGGCATGCCAGCGTAAGCTGTCGGAGTGCTCGCCACGCAAGAAGGCATAGCCTGAAAAGAACAAGAAAAAAATCAGCGGCGTATCAGTGGTGATGAGATTCAGCGACCAAGTAAATGGCAATAAAAGAAACAGGCTTCCGAGTAACCATGATTTTTCTTCGCTGCCCGGCTGCAGGCGCCGCAGTAGATCCATCATGCCGTAAGCAATCACGATCCACAGCAGGACGGCAGGAAGGCGCAATACGAGCAGCGATGAGGAGAGGTGCTGTAACCCCCACAGCCACCAGCCAACCATCGGTGGGTGGTCGTAAAATCCGCCCCAATCGACGTGTTTGCCCCACTGGTAGAAATACGCCTCATCGCCAATCAATGGAATGCTGAAAGCCAGCCACACTTTAATGGCAGTGGTGATTGTCAGAATCAGTAAAAACAGGTGACGGTTGCTGGTGATTGCTGGGTACATAGCCGAATTGTCCGGTAGATGGCGATTTATTGCGAGTGTTATGGCCAATTGGCGGATGTTTTGGGGTCAGAAAGGTGAGTCATTATCAAAGAGAAATCAACTTAATGCGCACCTAGTGCTTTAAAGGCGAGTTGCGCCGGCGGTTGAAGTTACATTTAATAAATGTTACCGTTTCCAGTTTTTGACGCAACGCAAAATCCCCTTTCAATTTAATTCCTATCTATGCGCACACTTTCAACCCATTCTTTTTCAAAAAACGCCATTGCAACGCTGATAGCCTTGGCTTCTACTTTGATCGCACCCGTAGCGTCAGCTTATGATTGGACGGATGGTTTCGACCTATCCGCTAAATCGGGTGATCGTTGGAGCTTGATAGCTTCACCCTACACGTATCACTTTCACCCCAGTGATGATCATAAAACGGTGTGGCTCATCGGTGCCGAACGTGAACGTGCTGATGGATCAATTGCCGGTGCGGCGTTCTTTAGCAATTCATTTGGTCAAGATAGTGGCTACTTTTTTCCTTGGGGGCAGATGTACCGTGGTGTGCTCGATCAGCCGCAGATGTATGCTCAATGGACGGCAGGTATTTTGTACGGCTATCGCGGGAAATATCAGCACAAAGTCCCTATGAATTACGAGGGCTTTTCTCCCGCGATCGTTCCAGCGTTAGGTTGGGAATTCGATAGTAAGCAGCGGGTTCAGGTAAACCTATTAGGGTTGAATGCAGTGATGTTTCAATTTACTCAGCCGTTTAAGTAATACAAACAAATTAAGCAGTAAAAAAGCCCCGCGATATGCGGGGCTTTTTTTGTAATGAAGCTACAGTCAGCAAAGTTATTTTTCTAAGCCTTTACTGACGATTTCGCCACGTACTTCCTTTAGCGTATGTTCAATGATCTCGATATCTTCGGGCGTCACACCTTCTTCTTCCAAAGCAGCAAAGAAAATTTCCATGATCTGGTTGTAAGACGCCTTGGTAACCCCAGCTTGCATGTGCTGATCATGCATTTTTTTCATCGTGAAATCTTGGTTTGGTTTACCTAGAGCATAGGAAACATAAGCGATGTGATGTTGGATTACCTTATCCATTTCCATCTCTTCAAAGTAGCGACGCAAGTTAGGTCGACGCATTAGTCGCTCATGAAAGTCGCGCACTATCCGTGTTACTGCGGGTACACCACCATATTTATCAAAAAGAGCAACGGTCATTTTTTTATAGAGAGTTATTTGCTAGTCGGGGCCGAAGGTCTAGGGCCGCCCGGCGCCACTGGAACAACAACAATGGGGTTGATATTCGTTGATTGCTTAACTACCTTAGCAGGTGCACCTTGCTGATGTGATGACACCGTGTTGTACTGATCTTTATCTTTTCCTGTATTTGCTGAAGATGAAATTGTTTCAGCAAAACTAACTTTAAAGAATGGCAACCCAAGTGCAAATAATAGCAAAAAGATTTTACTCATGATTACCTTGTCAAATTAAATAGTTCTTTCTATGGGCGCCTAATTTTGACGCATTTACATAAAAAAATAACTAAATAATTTTTCTTAACTAAATCAATGCCTAACACTGTACTCTGAAAGTCCATTCTCTATCTTTGCCTATATGAACACATTGATTGGTTGACAGTCACTCTCAATTACGCCAAATTTCAGCATCTGCGCAGTAATTGGTATTGCGTTTAAAGTAATCTGACTCCGAATTTTGTTGTGAGGGAAAGCCGATGAAATTTCTGGAAAAACAACTGTCGACCAATAGGCAGCTTGCCGATTCCCGAATTGATTTCGAAGCGACTATTCAAGGCGATATTGATTTCAATGGCACCTTCTTCATTGATGGCACTATCAACGGTGATTTAAAAGGAAAAAGCCTAGAAAAAACCACGGTGATTATTGGCATGCGTGGCAAGCTCTCAGGTAATCTTTTTTGCACCAACGCCATCATTGCAGGCACGGTATGGGGTGACATTCACGCGAAATCCTTAGAGCTGCAAGAAGGAGCCCGCGTCATCGGCGACCTTTACTATGAATCGCTCGAAATAAACCCTGCAGCTGAGATCAACGGTAACTTTATTCCTACCGAAGGTCACGATATTGATTCGCAAGTCAAAGAAGCCATGAGCGAGCAAGAAACCGTTCGCTTATTGAGCTCTGTTGGCAAACTCAGCTGAGTTTACTTTTCCTTCGTTTATTATTTTTTACAGACTTCAACCGGAATAAAAAAATGCAACGTTCAGAACTACTTGCCGAGCTCAAACAGTTAGAAGCGATGGAGTTTGATGTCGTCGATGAAGCGATCGATCTGGCGCAAGAAATAGACCTGACGAAATTTGCTTCTATGTCGGTCAGAGCAGCAGCCGTTGTGGTGGCTACGCGTGGCATGCAAATGCGTTTGGGCGAGAAGACCTTGGTTAGCCTCATGAGAAACCGGTCGACCTATCGCCCTATACCTGCGCGCTCGGTCTAATAGCTGTTTAGTGGTGGCTCGGGCTTGTGCAGGCCCGAGTAAGGCTAAGAAAGTGTGTATCCACTTTTAGTATGCTTAGTCACCTCGTGGTTGTAAAACACATGCACGGCATTCAAAATTCACATTCCCTGATCCACTTCAATTTCTCTTAACGCCTGCTGCTGAGGTGCATTGGCGCCCGCCTAAAACGCACCCTTAGCAATTTACGTCAGTGCTGCCCACGTTAAAAACAGCCAGGCAAAGACATAGGCGACTGCTCCGGCTAGTACCCCTAAGGTATCGAAGCGTCCCCCCAATCGCTCTGCTAGCAGTCCTAGCAAGGGTATAAATTGTTGGGCGTGTACACCTAAAAAATGAGATGGTCGAATATCGCGATATAAGTGCCAGCCAACGATAGGCAGGCCGACGCCTGCGGGTGGTTGATGCCCTCCCAATAAAAATCCACTGATGGTTGAAAGTGCAAAGGTGAGAACTAAACCGATCACCACACTGAGTGTGACAACTGAAAGACCCGTCACACTCTGTTCTTTCCAAATTTCCCAAGCCAGCCACGCTTGCGAAGCCGTTAAGCCAATCGCAGCAATCGCCATCACACCAAACAAAACGATGTGAAACATATCGGTGTCGTTATAGTGTGAGGCTTCTCCTCGCGAACCCTGATAGGTGATGTACACCACTTCAAACAATGAGGTCACGATAAGTAAAGCAGCGATCCATGGATAGGCTTGTCCGTGGTCTACAGAAGTATTCGCTATGCTGACTAACCAGACGGTCGTCCATGCAAACAGCGCGCTTGCAGCCATAAATTTCATGGGCTTGACCCAGATACCCACATCACGAATAGTTCTCGCATCCGAGAGTGAGCCCAGATACGTAAGGCCTAAGGCTACGATCATCAAGCCACCATAGATCAGCAAGACTTTTGAGGTCAGACTCAAAGCCGACCAACGCAGAATTTCTAATAATTGGCTCATGCTGAGAGAGGGAAGTAACATAATTTTTATTAATTAGAGATAAGTAAACAGCTGTACGGCTTGAGTGTGAATCGTTATGTAAGCGTATCAGATGATTGTGCTATGACCTCCCTCAACTATGCAGGGACGGCAAGGATGATTTTTGTTGCATCTATCGATACGTCAACTAATTTTCCAATGGCTGCTTGAGCTAAAGACCAATCTGCATTATTTGTAGTTCCTATGAGTTGAAATTTTTCATCGACTGAAATCGTAAATTCAGTACGCTCTGTACCTTGATTTATCTTTATGAGAGTTCCTGAAAAATTATTTTTTCCATCATTTGATTTTTTATTTTTGTGATCAGCAATGGTTATTGCCGATGCTTTTATCAGCGCAAACACCTTAGCGCCAATGTCAAGGTTAAGGGTTCTAGAGCTCTCATGGGTTACTGATACTAAAAGCTCAGATGAATTCGATAGCTTAATGAGAAGCTCATCCGTCGCTTTCTCTTGAGAGATGGTCTTGATAATTCCAGCAAGCTGATTACGCGCACTTGTACGCAATGGCGTATCTGCCTGATAAGAATAGTCGTCATCAAATCCATTGGCCAAAGTATTTAAGCGCGACACAAAGCGTTGGTGATCACGCTTAACCAAATCAAAATTTTTAATCAGCGATTCTCCAAAGGGTGTGACGACAGTATGTCCGCCGCCTTTGCCGCCGGTGACGCGTGCTATCACGGCATCTCCCGTTTCGCGGGTAATGCTGTCAATGACATCCCACGCACCTTTGTAGCTATAGCCGGACAGTTTTGCGGACTTCGTAAGATTTTTGGTGGCTGCTATCTGCCTTAGCAGTTCGATTCGGTGCTCAGTCAATATTTTCAAATCACCTATTTTCAGGACCAACTCAGCCTCGGCTACGAAATTTAATTTTTTCATTTTCTGATGGTTTTACTCAAAGGGACAAATTGACGCGTGAAATATATTTTGTTATTTTGGATGAGAATTAGTTTTGTATATTTTCAAAATAAATGAAAGTAAATAAATAAATACCATTTAAATCAATAAGTTAAATTAATTTTAAAATTAATTATTTATTTTCAATATACATTACTACATAAATAAAAAGATTTCAAAATATAAGGAAATTACTGAATGAATTCCAAACAAAAGCTATTCAGTGCGTTCTCGCTGGTGGCAATTATTGGTGGTGGTATGGGCACTGCAGTTGCGGCTGATGATGTGAAAGCTTTGCTTGAGATACTGCTTGAAAAAGGCGTCATTACTCAGGATGAATACAACAATAAAATTAAAAAAGCTGCAGATAATCAAGAGATCAAAGAATTTAATCAGTCTCAAGACCTCCGTAAAATCAATCAAGAAATACAAAAAAAGGCAGAAGCCGAAAGAAAATTTACGACAGACATTTATGGGCAAGTCTCTGCTGGTTACTACTCGGCTAGCAATATGACCTCAACGTTTAGCGATGTTTCTGGAATGAGCGACCAACCAAAGGGGAATAACCGGGTTGGCCTTCGTATAGGGCATGAACTAGATACGGATGTCAAAGCATTAGTAACCTTAGAATCAAATTTTTCCTCCAGAACGGGTGCCTTTGGTAGAGATGCCGGAGGGTATGGTTATGTGGCCGGCGGAAACCCAGTCTTTGATCGGGAAGCTAATTTTCGTTTGGTGTCGAAAGAAAGGGGCACATTGATTTTGGGTCGTGGACCGAATCTTCAAACAGAGTTAAGTGGTGCCTTTGATTCGCGTCAAAATTGGAATTTTGGTGGGCTCAAGCCGATTGGTCGTTATGTAGGATTTCATGGCGCAGCTGGCATTAACCGCTCAGATAAAATGATTCGGTATATTTCCCCAGTATATGAAGGTTTCAATTTTGATGGGGCAGTAGCATTGGGTGGTAATACCCAAGATGAACAGAAGGGAACCAATTATTACTTTGGTGGACGCTACAAAAAAGATCAGCTCGAAGTTGGTTACAACCATATTGAAGCGAGACTCAGTAATTCGGCAGATGTCAATAACCGTGCTGATTTTATTGCAGCCAAATATACAGTTGATAAATGGACGTTTAATGTAGGCCACGTAAGAAACCGCAATCCATCCTCTGCTACAGGAGGTACGTTCTCAACAACTGCTACTGCAGGAAAAGTAGATGCTGATACGATTTTTGGTGGTGCCGTGTATAGAATCAAATCTGATCTGAGTTGGAATCTAGGAATTTATTCTGTCAACGATAAGTCAGCGTCGAGTGGGAAAAATGATTTAGATATGTATGCAACAGGATTGACCTGGTCACCTTACAAGGAATGGGATTTCTTCATTGATTACGCTACCGTCAATAGGAAGAAAGATGCGACAGCCGGTTTCACCATTTTCGATAAATGGGTACCAGATACAGCCACTAATGGTACAGGCTATTCCGAAAGTAAAAAGAGTCAGTCGGGTGTGAGTGTTGGTGCGTTATTCAGGTTTTAAGAGGGCTTTATGATTAAATCATTCGTAGTGTTATTACTTGTTGCAGCCACTTATGGTGTATCAGCGGCTGAAATTAAGGTTGCTGTTGCGGCTAATTTTGCGGCACCTTTCAAAGATATCGCGTCAATCTTTGAAACTGAAACAGGCCATAAGGTGTCAATAACGCCTGGAGCAACAGGAAAATTTTATGCGCAGATTTCCAATGGCGCTCCCTTTGACGTTTTTTTTTCCGCAGATGATGAAACAACGATAAAGCTTGAAAAGGAAGGGAGGGCTATCGAAGGTACGCGTTTTACGTATGCGAATGGGACATTAGCGCTTTGGTCTCCGAAAGAGGGTGCGGTTGATTCCTCTGGTGACGTATTAAAAACAGGTAAGTTTAAATACCTTGCAATAGCCAATTCGCGCGTTGCGCCGTATGGAATAGCAGCAGTTCAAACCATGCAAAAAATGGGTTTACTGTCGATTCTTGAGCCAAAAATTGTACAAGGTGAAAGCATCGCGCAAACATTTCAATTTATAAGTACAGGAAATGCAGAGCTAGGATTTGTTGCGCTTTCACAGATCTATCAAAATGGAAAACTAAAATCAGGTTCAGCATGGATTGTGCCTGATTCATTTCATGATGAGTTACGTCAAGATGCTGTACTTCTCGTCCC
>JACCDL010014638.1_pt1 | contig 17095 bp, 16 predicted proteins | sample 7441931 | NCBI WGS metagenome assembly JACCDL01 (sample SAMN15323437, study PRJNA562643) | freshwater metagenome | isolation source: river surface water | place: USA:Blue River Watershed | collected 2017-08-16 | reverse complement strand
GAATAAAATTCAATTTTTAATTGATAATACGACAGCCTTCAATTTGTGGAATCTGGGTTAACTGATTGTTGGAACAATATAACACTTTAAGTCCTTCAATGTGCGGTATTTCAGTTAATTGATTGCGTGAACAAGATAATATTCCAAGTCCTTCAATGTGAGGGATCTGTGTTAATCGATTAACACAACAACTTAACCCATTTAACCCTTTAATATGCGGAATCCAGGTTAACTGATTATTTGAACAATCTAACGCTTTAAGTCCTTCAATGTGCGGGATTTGTGTTAACTGATTGTTGGAACACCATAACTCTTCAAGTCCTTCGATGTGTGGTATTTCAGTTAATTGATTGCGTGAACAAGATAATATTTTAAGCCCTTCCATGTGCGGAATTTCGGTTAATCGATTTCCTGAACAATCTAACTTTTTAAGTTTTTCAATATGTGGAAGTTCTGTCAACTGATTACAAGAACAATCTAACTCTTCAAGTCCTTTAATATGCGGAATTTCCGTTAATTGATTATCTGAACAATACAACTCTTTAAGTCCTTCAATATGTGGAATCTGTGTTAATTGATTGCGGGCACACCATAAATCTTTAAGTCCTTCAATGTGGGGAATTTCAGTTAACCGATTGTTGGAACACCATAACTCTTCAAGTCCTTCGATGTGCGGTATCTGGGTTAATCGATTGCTGGAACAATATAACCTTTTTAAATTTTTAAATATTTTTAGGTTTAAATCTAGTAAATGAATATTCTCCTGCGTTATCTTCAAATCATATAACACACGCAGAGCCACGTGTTTTTTGAACTCTTTGCATACTGGACGCATCTCAAAGAGTTCATACTGGTTCAGAAAACCGAATATATATTTAATCAAGTCACCAGGAAAGTTCAACATAAGTTTAAAGGTATAAAAAATAATAATAAAATTCAATTTTTTATTTGAAGATGCGGCAACCTTCGATGTTCGGAATTTGGATTAACTGGTTGTGTGAACAATTTAATTCTAGAAGTTCTTCAATGTGCGGAATCTCGGTTAATTGATTATTAGAACACCATAATACTTTAAGTCCTTCGATATGAGGAATCTGTGTCAATTGATTATTTAAACACCATAACTCTTTAAGTCCTTCAATATGTGGAATCTGGGTTATTTGATTGTGTGAACAATCCAACATTTCAAGCCCTTCAATATGCGGGATTTGTGTTAACTGATTGCGTGAACAAGATAACTTTTCAAGTCCTTCAATGTGTGGAATCTGCGTTAACTGATTGTGCGAACAATCTAATTCTTTAAGTCCTTTAATATTCGGGATTTGTGTTAACTGATTGTCAGGACAATATAACTCTTTGAGTCCTTCAATGCGTGGAATCTGGATTAATTGATTCACAGAACAATATAGATTTTTAAGTCCTTTAATGTGCGGTATTTGAGTTAACTGATTGTTGGAACACCATAACTCTTCAAGTCCTTCAATATGCGGAATCCGAGTTAATTGATTTGCAGAACAATTTAACTCTTTAAGTCCTTCAATATGCGGAATCCGGGTTAATTGATTACCTGAACAATCTAATATTTGTAAATTTTTAAATATTTTTAGGTTCAAATTTAGCAAATGAAGATCCTCTTGGGTTATATCCAATTGATATAACACACGCAAAGCCACGTGTTTTTTAAACTCTTTGCATACTGGACGCAGCTTCAACAGTTCATATTGAGCCAGAAAACCGAATATATATTCAATCAAGTCACCAGGAAAGTTCAACATAAGTTTAAAGGTATAAAAAATAATAATAAAATTCAATTTTTAACGAATAATGTGACAGCCTTCAATTTGTGGAATTTCGGTCAATTGATTATTTGAACAATCTAACTTTTCAAGTCCTTCAATGTGCGGAATCTCAGTTAACTGATTGTCTGAACAATCTAACCTTTTAAGTCCTTTAATGTGTGGAATCTGTGTTAATAGATTAACATAACACGTTAATACTTTAAGTCCTTTAATATGTGGAATTTCGGTTAATTGATTATCCCAACAGTGCAGCGTTTCAAGTCCTTCAATGTGTGGAATCTTGGTTAACCGATTACTTGAACAATCCAGATTTTTAAGACCTTCAATATGCGGGATCTCTGTTAACTGAACCTCTAAACAATATAGCTTTTTAAGTCCTTTAATTTGTGGAATCCGGATTAACTGATTATTTGAACAAGATAATATTTCAAGTCCTTCAATGTGCGGAATCTGAATTAATTGATTCACAGAACAATATAGATTTTTAAGTCCTTTAATGTGCGGTATTTGAGTTAACTGATTGTTGGAACATTGTAACACTTCAAGTCCTTCAATGTGTGGAATCTCGGTTAATTGATTATTAGAACAATATAATTCTTTAAGCCCTTCGATATGTGGAATATGTGTTAGTTGATCGCTAAAACAAGTTAAATATTTAAGCCCTTCAATGTGCGGAATCTGAGTCAATTGATTTTCAGAACAATTTAACTTTTTTAACCCCTCAATGTGAGGAATTTCTGTTAATCTATTATTTAAACATATTAATATCTCAAGTCCTTCAATATGCGGAATTTCGATTAATTGACTGTCAGAACAATCCAATATTTTGAGACCTTCAATATGCGGAATTTGTTTTAATTCATTTTCAGAACAATTTAATTCCTTAAGTCCTTCAATGTGCGGGATTTTTGTTAACTGAATACATAAACAATCCAGCGCTTTTAAATTTTTAAATATTTTTGGGTTTAAGTCTAATACATGGACGGTTTCCCACGTTATCTCTAATTTATACAACACATGCAAAGCTACGTATTTTTTGAACTCTTTGCATACCAGACGCATCTCAAAGAGTTCATATTGGTCCAGAAAACCGAATATATATTCAATCAAGTCACCAGGAAAGTTCAACATAAGTTAAATGTATAAAAAATAATAAAATTCAATTTTTAATTGGTAATGTGACAGCCTTTAATATTTTAACTTTTTAAGCCCTTTAATTTGTGGAATTTTGGTTAACTGATTAGATGAACATTTTAATTCCTTAAGTCCTTCGATATGCGGAATCTCAGTCAAGAAATTATATGTACAATATAACACTTCAAGTCCTTCAATGTGTGGAATCTTAGTTAACCGATTACGTGAACAATTTAAATATTTAAGTCCTTCAATGTGTGGAATTTGTGTTAACCGATTCGCGGAACAATTTAATTTTTTAAGTCCTTCGATATGCGGAATTTCGGCTAATAGATTGTCTGAACAATTTAACTCTTTAAGTCCTTCGATATGCGGAATCTGAGTTAACTGAATACCCGAACAATTTAATACTTTAAGTCCTTCAATATGCGGAATCTGGCTTAATTGATTATTTGAACAATCTAACTCTTGAAGTCCTTCAATATATGGAATTTGTGCTACTCGGTTGTCTGAGTAGTTTAATATTTTAAGTCCCCTGATGTATGGAATTTGAGTTAAGCCGCAGTTCGAACAATCCAGCACTTTTAAATTTTTAAATATTTTTGTGCTTAAATCTAGCAAGTGAATATTCTCCCGGGTTATCTTCAAATCATATAACACACGCAAAGCCACGTGCTTTTTAAACTCTCTGCATACTGAACGAAGCTTGTGCAGTTCATATTGATCCAGGAAGCCAAATATATATTCAATCAAGTCACCGTGAAAGTTCAACATAAGTTTAAAGGTATAAAAAATAATAATAAAATTCAATTTTTAATTGGTAATGTGACAGCCTTCAATTTGTGGAATTTCGGTTAATTGATTGTTCCAACAGTATAATATTTTAAGTCCTTCGATATGAGGAATCTGTGTTAACAGATTATGGAAACACCATAACTTTTTAAGTCCTTCGATATGGGGAATCCGGGTTAATTGATTATCTGAACACCATAACACTTCAAGTCCTTCGATATGTGGAATCTGTGTTAATAGATTACAAGAACAATATAGTTCTCTTAGTCCTTCGATGTGCGGGATCTGAGTTAACTGATTTTCTGAACAATACAATATTTTAAGTTTTTTAAAAGAAGGAATTTGTGTTAACTGATTATTTGAACATCCCAACATTTCGAGCCCTTCGATATGCGGAATCTTAGTTAACTGATTACGTGAACAATGTAATATTTTTAAATTTTTAACTACTTTTGGGTTTAAATTCATTAAATGTTTATTCTCCTGAATTATCTCTAATTTATATAACACTCGTAAAGCCACGTGTTTTTTAAACTCTTTGCATACCATACGCATCTTGAACAGTGCATACTGGTCCAGAAAACTGAATATGTATTCAATCAAGTCGTAAGGAAAGTCCAACATAAGTTTAAAGGTATAAAAATAATAATAAAATTCAATTTTTAACTGATAATGTCACAGCCTTTAATTTTCGGAATCTGAGTTAACTGATTGTTCCAACAGTATAATATTTTAAGTCCTTTAACGTGCGGAATCTGTGTTATCATATTACAACAACAATCTAACTCTTTAAGCCCTTCAATGTGTGGGATTTGTGTTAACCTATTGTTCGAACACCGTGATACTTTAAGTCCTTCAATGTGCGGGATTTGTGTTAACTGATTGCGTGAACAAGATAACTTTTCAAGTCCTTCAATGTGGGGAATTTCAGTCAACCGATTACCCGAACAATACAACACTTCAAGTCCTTCAATACGTGGAATTTGTGTTAACAGATTCCAAGAACAATGTAATATTTTAAGTCCTTCAATGTGCGGAATCTGTGTTAACTTATTGTTGGAACAATGTAATTCCTTAAGTCCTTCAATATGCGGAATTTCAGTTAATTGATTATCTGAACAACACAACCTTTTTAAATTTTTAAATACTTTTGGGTTTAAATTCATTAAATGTTTATTCTTCTGGGTTATCTTCAAATTATATAACACACGTAAAGCCACGTGCTTTTTAAACTCCTTGCATACTGGACGCAGCTGCGGTAGTTCATATTGGTCCAGAAAACCGAATATATATTCAATCAAATCACCAGGAAAGTTCAACATAAGTTTAAAGGTATAAAAAATAATAATAAAATTCAATTTTTAACTACTAATGCGACAGCCCTTAATGTTCGGAATCTGAGTTATCTGATTGTCCCAACAGCATAACACTTTAAGTCCTTTAACGTGCGGAATCTGGGTTAATCTATTCTTGGAACAATATAATTCTTTAAGTTCTTCAATATGGGGGATTTGGGTTAACTGATTATGCGAACAAAATAACTCTTTAAGTCCTTCAATGTGCGGAATCTGTGTTAGCTGATTCCACGAACAAGATAACACTTTAAGTCCTTCGATACGTGGAATCTGTGTTAGCTGATTATGCGAACAAGATAATATTTTAAGCCCTTCAATGTGTGGAATTTGTGTTAACTGATTATACGAACAATATAACACTTCAAGTCCTTTAATGTGTGGAATCTGGGTTAACTGATTGTTGGAACAACATAACATTTTAAGTCCTTTAATATGTGGGATCCGTGATAAATAATTACCCAAACAATTTAACCTTTTTAAATTTTTAAATACTTTTGGGTTTAAATTTAGCAAATGAAGATCCTCTTGGGTTATCTCCAATTGATATAACACACGCAAAGCCACGTGTTTTTTAAACTCTTTGCATACCGAACGAAGCTCAAGTAGTTCATTCTGATTTAGAAACCCAAATATATATTCGATCAAATCCCCTGGAAAGTTCAACATAAGTTAAATGTATAAAAAAATAATAAAATTCAATTTTTAATTTGTAATGTGACAACCTGCGATGTCTGGAATTTCAGCTAGCTGATTATATTAGCAACTTAACTCTTCAAGTCCTTTAATGCACGGAATCTGAGTTAACTGATTCCAAGAACAATATAACTCTTTAAGTCCTTCAATGCGCGGAATTTTGGTTAATGTACTGTCATAACAATATAAAGTTCTCCACACTTGCCGTAACATTTAGTTGTGCAGACATCTATTAGCGGCCCAGCAACATATCCGTCGCGTATAGGCCAGTTCCCAGTTTTGGATTAGCTAAATAAAAACCAATTTTATAAACACCGCTTCCGGCAGCAAATGCTAATACAGCCGAAAAGAGAAATCCAAATCCGTATACAACAAAAGATGGCGTCCTCGTTACACAATTGCTCTGTCCTACAACTTTACCATTTTTTTGAATAGGCGCGGTAATGACATTACCTGCATCATCTAATTGACATCCCTGAGCATTATATTTATAATTATTTTCGCTGCTTTTTACAGCATCTACAATAAAAGAAACCATATACATTAATATCGTGAACACAATAACGCCTGCTATTAAAGCAGGTTTAATACTTACCGGATTTATTGATTCTTTAGCTATAACTGAAGCTTCAGTTATAAAACTCGCCGGCGGTCGGGTCGACATTTCGCGCGCAGATATATACCGCGGTAGATTTTATAAACGGAAAAAAATAACACGTTTCTGGCAAGCTCAATGTGAGCCGTATGTCCCGATACGCCGGCTCTTTTATCGCCGCAACAAAACACAAAAATGTAATGCGGTATTGTTACATAGTTGTATAATTTTTAATCCATTCAGGTCGCTAAACATTTGTGGTCGCAAAAAAACATTCCAGACTCATAGATAACAAAAGACTACATTCTTGTCTCGCAATTATTCTGTCATATGATTTTATCTCTTCGAACAAACATAATAATGAAATTACTGTCATTATCTACTTGCCACCCTTGGGTATTATATCAATAATTATTCTCATTACTTTTCACTAAATCGAGGGCTATTTAAAATAAATTAATGTATGTTTTGTATCCGAACGTTCGACAAATAATGATTAATAACAGTAACAACACGATTATTATAATGATCATAATCAAAAGAGTTCGTCCATGTTTGCTAAGCAAAATTTCTAAACCACCTACTGAAAAAGTGTTTTTTGCGTAGCATACGCTTTTTCTATATTGATTTAAATTTTCCACCGATATATCGGTCTCTTTATTAAGGCTGACAAAACTTATAAGTCTTGTCTCAAATTTTGAAATAATAGATCTGAGATCAGATGATGATTTATTTTCCTTAAAAGATATAAATTTATTTGCATGAATAAATTCTTCTAAAGCATTAGCCAAATAATTTCTTTCGTTTTGTGAGTTTATAAGACCCTTTAATTGATTTTTTTTAAAAGGTTTTTTAAATTCTAATATATTTAATATTTCGTCTATAACAGAGTCATCGTCATTTATGGCGGATTTCATATATACTAAAGAAAATGATGGTTCTTGATTGAAGGAACTAATATAATGAGAAAAAAATACAGAACAATTTAATTCATTTATTAGCAGTTTAAGCAACGATACAGCAAAATTAGAAATAAATCCACACGAAATACTATCAACCACATAAACATCACTTTGTTTAAATTCCCCCAGTTCTTCTATAAAGGTTTTATATTCGTTACTATTCACATCAGAGACATTTATCTGCATCCTATGAACTGTTGTACTATCAACACTATATTCTTTTTTTATATCTTCCATAATGGGTGAATGATCTATACTGTATACTTTCCATTCGGATAAACTATCTACTGAAACGGGAATGTTAATTTCTGATTCGTATCGGTATGCTGACCCAATAATTATTAAATATTTCATGGTCTGAACACGCGATTAATATATATTTAGAAAAATAAAATAACTTTTTTGCTCTTAAATTTTTACTCACTCGTGGATAGATAGCAAATCATACGGAGGATTTAAAACACCCGGAATCGTGCATGACTTTATTGAGTCAGTTCTGCAAATAAAACAACTTAACAAAAAAATTAATTTATATAAATTAATTTGTGACCGTGCAAATTAATTCTTTGGTGCCGGTAACTCATATTTAAAATCGGGCACTATAAGATTGAGTATATCATTTAAGTGCACATTATTGCTCGTGGTACTGCAACATATGGGACAGATAGTTCTGTTCATCAACTTAAAGCATGATTCGCAGATAATTCCAAAACAGGTTCTGCACTCTACAACACGTACGCGACCTTCCTTCAATTTTTCAAAACAAATCGGACAATCTTCGGTTTTCATACCAGTACAATAAATTTTCACAACAAATTTATGTCGTTTATATAAGAGATTAATTATGTATCCTGATGTTAACCTGACAAGTCTACAAACTAATAACTTTACCGGATAATAATTTTCTTTTTTCAATTCAAGAATAATCTTGATAAGAAGTGAGCACCCCATAGGAATTTTGGATAATTTCACAACCATGTCAAAGTTCTCATATATGAGAACAACGAGCTCGTTTCTGGGGCTGTGATAATCCCAGAAATTAATGATGTCTAACAAACATGCGTTTAATCTATTGTTCTTCAATATTTTCATCTGATCAGTTAAATATTGCACATGATCATTTCTAAGTACTAGAGAGTAGTTTTCCATTACTTTTCTCTGCTTTTCATCCCTATGAATAAAGTCGTAATATTCCATAGCAAATTTCGTGATTAGAAATTTGTTTTCCGAATTGTAACTAATATTAATGGCGTATTTGTAATTTGTCTCTACCAACAGATATAAAACCATCTCTTTCGGTTTTTGCATATCATTATCAAAAATTTTTAAAAGTGAGTCTGCGGCGTACATGGCCTCATATTGTTTTGTAACTTCTTCGAGCTTTACGAGAGCCTCGTTCTTAGGAAAATTGTAAAAAGTTGTACATCTCAGAATAAAATCAATAGTGCGGACAATTGCATTGTCAATAGTGATCTGTTTCCTAATTTCACAAACAACTCCCATAAAGTTCTTCTTGTAATAATAAAACATGAGAAGACATAACTCCTCCTCAGTTTTATTTATTTTAAGAATTTCTGCAACAGTTTTGGTCTCGATTAGTTGATTTATTCTGATTGTTGCGCTTATAAACTTGGAATTTCCCTCAAAATTAATATTATTAGTTTTAATATTAAATCCGAGTCCGTAGAAAATATTGGCGAAGTATTTAATCAATAATTGTTCGTTAGAAATCGGGCCATTTAATAAGTTAGTAATGAGCTGCAACTCAGAATCATCAAGATCCTCAGGTTTCCCAAAATAACAAATATCAACTGGTGATTCGTATCTCATCATTGTTAATAAAAAGTTATAAAAAAAATCAATTTTTTTATGATTCTTTTATATTCCGGGACTAAAATTCCTTTAGTGAAAAAAATAATAAATTTAAAGACATCTGCAGATGTTGAAAAAGCTTAAAGTGAGTCATCCTCATGATTATCTTGTTCTCTAAGTGAGCGTGATAATCCCGTAGGGACATCCCTACGCCAAAAGGGCCATGATACCCCTCCAGTTCTGTTTGGTCTATATACAGTCCAAGGGCCGCTCGAATTGGAAATCGACTCTCGAGATGCAAATGGAATGAAGTTATTCTCTATACGGTCTTTCATTTCATCTGAAACATTTGACCAGCGATTCGCTGATTGGCTTGTGCTAGATGTTAATCCAACATTAGAGTTATTTATGTTTTCTAATTCTAATGATGAACTTATCAATTGATCAACATCCCCTAACGTAGGAAATGTCTCGATAGATGCAAAACGAAGACTATGTTCATTTGAATTTTTTTCCTCAACCTGTTCGGCATAATCTTCATCATCATCGTCGTCGCTGTTAAAATCACTAAGCGGTCCACCCCCCTCATCAACAGGGTAGCTTTTTAACACGCGATCAATCGTAATGTCACAATCATTAACGTTCAACATGAACATGATATTCCAATCTTTTCGACACACTGGGCATTTTTTAATCTCCGATCCGCATGCAATACAAACATGATTATAACAACACTGCCCGCATATGACTGCTTTAACATTGTCACTGTAACAAATGTAACAATATGTAAGATGTTTAATTAATTCGTGTGATTGATTACATACAACATACTCTTCATTATCACCATGGGTGACAATTAGCTTCTGAACTTGCCGTAAAGACATTATACTTAATATACAAATATAATACGTATAAAATCAATTTTTTCAATAATTGTGTGTATTTTCTATTTTTTTATTTTTTTATATCTAGAACGAATATAAAAATGCAAGATTTTTGTAAACATAAAAAGAATACTCGTGCTGCAAAATTAGACGTAATTGCAGTTATATCAAATCCGGCCCGATTTGGGAAGCGATATAAACTGTTTACCGAATTTTGTGAGCGGATGGAACACGAGCCAGAAGTTCGTCTCCTAACGATAGAGCTTCAACAACGGAGCCGTTGTTTCGTTACTGACGCGCATATCAAATTATGCACGAAAGATGAGATATGGTATAAAGAAAATCTTATTAATATCGGCGTTCAGAACTTACCTCCTGATTGGGAGTACATGGCATGGGTTGACGCTGACATAGAATTTCAAAATAAAAACTGGGCACAGGAAACTATAGAACAGCTGCAAGTATATGATGTGGTTCAGCTTTTTAGTCATGCAATCGATCTTGGCCCACGTGATGAGACTATGATGGTACATACAGGATTTGCCTACCTATATGTTAATGGCGAGCCAATGAGTAACTACTCACCTGATACATCCTATAAAAACGGCCACACCGGCTATGCGTGGGCTTGTCGAAAATCAGCATATAATCATATGGGCGGCCTCATGGAATTTCCAATATTGGGTTCGGCCGATGCTCATATGGCGATGGCTTTAATCGGCAGAGTAAAACGAACTCTGCATCCAAAATTAAATAAAAATTACGCTGAATTGTGTCAAATATTTGAAGAGCGTTGTGAGCGTCATATTAAGCGTAATATAGGATATGTAAACGGTACAATCATGCACGGGTTTCACGGTAACAAAGCTGATAGACAATACAATACTCGTTGGCAAATACTAATAAATAATGATTTTGATCCGTTACGTGACATAAAAAAAGATGCGCATGGACTATGGCAACTTGAAGACTTAAAACCGGCACTGCGCGATGACCTACGCCGATATTTTCGGCAGCGCAATGAAGACGCTGTAATATTAAACCAAGACTATAGTTTTGTTAAAAAGCATTGGATATGAAAGCGTATGAAAAAAAAATATTAAATAAATTATTTAATATGTATATAATTGAAATCTAAGCGGATAATTGCTCCCAAAAGTGATCAAGATTGATATTAGCAAATCTACATAAAGTTTTTGTTGGATTTTTATGATTTATTTGACCTTCTAATCCATCGTTAATCGCTTCAATAATAATATTTCGTACGGCATGTTCTGTCCATATTTTCGAATCCATAAACAATTCAGGACATGAATGTATAACCGTATGGTAATGTTGGGCTCGCTTATTCGCGTGGAATAAATAGCTTCCCGATAAAGCATTCGTCACAACAAGCCAAAGAGCTCTATGACGAAATCCCGGGTCGGATAAACTAGTAACAATACGAACAATGGATCCGATAATGTACGTTTTGTCGCATATTTCGGCAGCACCAGCGATACTAATAAGATAATCCAAATTGTTTCGCCAGATAAACTCCTTGTCGTCCGCTCGGAAGAATCGTAGGGAAATCCCAGCTATAAGTGGACTTTTTTTTAAAAGTTGGTGCATAAAATCGTACCATTTCTCGTCAGTAGATCCATACTCCAAATTAAAGGGCAGTACTTCACTCTGTGACAATATTTTATAAAGAACTCCGTTTTCTAATTCAAATGCTCGTGTACTAATGTATTGTAAATCAGCCTCAAAAAGACCATCATCAACGGCATCCAAAATAAATTCATATGACCAAGATTCGGCCAGAATTTCTAAATATTCTTTTGCTTCGTTATCATTCATTGCATGAATGGTGACTACAGCTTCAGGGATACTAACTTGCATGATGCTTGATATTATATTATTCATAAATAAAAATTCAATTTTTTTTTATATGAAAATACAGCGTCTTCTAACACGTTATCCAAAATAATAAATTTACCTGTTGATTTAAACTTCAAGGGAACCACCGCGTTGGCCTTTTTACAATAATAGTCATATATGTTTAACTCATATTTGGTAAAAATGCTTTATTAATCCGCGAACTATCCGGAAATATTGATTCGAGTCAAATGTTTATTGCAGCGCACCTTTACTATTAAATTTTTTCATTTAAACAAGTAGAAAATTCATTCGTATATAACATGCAAAATATTGATCAATTTCTGTTGGATAACGCTGTAAAGTTAACTTCCCTTCTGGAAGAAAAAGAACATATAAGTTTAGCAAAGGTTTTGGGACGAGAATTATGCGGATTCACAGAGGATGATGAAAAGTACGTCGATATCTTCTGGGACGTGGCATTCAATAAGAATTGGCTTTATTTGTCAGATGAAATTATTACAGATTGGGTTGGGTATAAAAAGAATTCAAGCTCTATTGCTAAATTTCACGTTATGATGAAAGATAAATATATTAAAGAGGTTGAATATAAAGAAGTCAATAAAACACACCCATTAGTGGAATCTTATAGAAAATCTTGCCTACTTGGTCAGGTAGGCAAACATAATAAAAAATACTTTATTATAACGGGTGAAACCCTTAAAAAAATGTTACTCCGCGCCAATACAAAAAATGGTGAGGTAGTATGTAATTACTTCATTAAAACGGAAACTTTGGCAAGCACAATGACACAGCTTTTATACAAGCATACCGAGGCAAAACTAAAAAAATCAGAATCGCGTCAACTTAGATTAGAGTCCTTGGTAAAAAACATTCAAATTTTGGAAAAGAACCAGATATTTTATTTAGCCACTTCAACAAGCTACGCGGCGCAAAACAGGTTTAAATATGGAGGAGTTAAAAACGTTAAAGAATTAAAGTCACGACTCAACACGTACAATACCGGCCGAGCAGAAGGCGATTTGTTTTATTACTGTAAATTGTTCAGGTGTAACAAGTATAAAATTATTGAAGAAAGTATTGGAGCCGTTTTGGGACAATTTAGAGATAAAACTGACTCTCAAAAGGAACTATTACACATAAGATATGATTCGTTGGCGGACGTAGTCGATTTTATGTGTGATAACTATGATAAAAGCGTAGATTATGTAAACGCGCATTGCCAGACGTTTTTACAACAAATAGTTGATGGCGAAGCCATCATTCCGGAAGTCGTAGATTTGGAAACTGCCTGCATGGAGATAACTGTTCATAAAGAAGGTCGAAAGACAAAAACAGAAAAAATAGATATTTCTAATTGGACCGATGAGCAGATCAATACAGCTATCGAAGATATAATTAATAAGTTTGCGCGCGATCAAAATATAGATTATAACTGCGTTACAGACAAAAATACAACTTCTTTGGAGCTGAAGTGGATGGATTTGGATGTTTATATGGCGTCGTATAAATTATCTAAAAAGGAATGGCGTGAAAAGTTTAAGAACTGGTTCGCACAATCAAAGCCAGAAAAATTGAAAATCAAAGGCATCAAATTACCATAAATACTTAACAAACTAAGTTTATAATATTTTTTTTACCACGTTCGATGCAGTTTGTGTATATGCACAAAGGGGAGGGGCATCAGTATCGATGGACGTCAATAAATAAAAATTTTCTTAACATTCTAAATACCCGGAGCAGTAGCACATGCATTACCAAAACCTTGTCTTAGTGTGTAAATGTGAAGACATATATGAAGAGAAAAAATAAATAAGCCCGTTGAAGAGCCGTATGATAAATTTTTAAACTAATATATAAATAATCCAAAATCCTGCGCCTGGTATTCTATTATAAGGAATTGCACATTCGGCCAGTGTGGTTGAGGCGGTCCAGTATGGATAAAGCGTATCACAGTGATCCATCAACGGATGAAACCTGAGCATTTTAATTTTTTTGTCACCGAGATCTGGCAACACTTCAGCCAATTTAGCTGAGAGCTCACTAACAGTCATTTTGGCATCATAATCAATAATTAAATCGGCACCAGTTCCGCCAATCAGACGTACGTTCTTTAAATGTTTCACAGAAATGGTTGTCATATTTATATAAACGTAATTAGAAATATTCAATTTTTTTTTTGATTCAAAATAAACATTATAATATAAAATGATCGTTTTATTACAGGATGATATAATATGGGAATTTGATTTCATAAATATAGAGATATTGTCAAATAAGTATGAAATATCTACATTTCGTGCAAACGAACAACCGCCATTTGCCAATATTATAATATTCAATTATAAGTTTAAAAACTCTATGGAATATGTTAAAAAAAACAAACCGCATGTCGTACTTTTTATGTCAGATGAGCGAGGAGGATACGCATCTGTGACCGAATACGCGCGACACACTCACTTATTTATATACTGTTATAATCATGATTATACGTATTTAGATAATAGCGTTCAAATGCCATTGGGATACGTCGCCGGATTTCTTAAAGGAAAAAGTATATTTGACATAGAACAAAAACCGATTTCCGAGCGTGAAATAATCATAGCCTTTATTGGGGATAGCAGTAAAAATGATAGACCCTTGATGATAAAAAAAATGAAAGAGCTTACTTCTGAACGCGGATTAAATTCCGAAATAATAGAAACAGTAAATAGCTGGAAGCTTGATAAACAAAAAATTACACCAGAAGACATATTCACTACTTATAGTAACAGTATATTTGTTCCGATCGGGCGCGGATACTATTCACTTGATTGCTTCCGGATTTATGAAGCCATTGCGGCCGGAGCAATTCCGATAATAGTCGGCCCAAAAAGCGAAATAGATATATCATTCGAGTTTAACGGACACAGTCTTCCGGCTCTTTATTTTGATAGTTGGGATGCAGCCAAAACAGAGTGTGGGCAATTGCTAGATGAGCCAGCTAAACTACAGAAAATTCAAGATGAATTAATTTTATGGTTTAAAAGTCGTATAACAGAAATACGTACATTAGTCACTAGAGCTATTGATGAGACACCGATGAAAGTATCGGTTAAACGAGGAAAAAAATTAGGTGGCGCAGAATATAATATCGCCATTTTCGATGTAATGCTTATAATCATATTATTACTTTATTATGTATGTTATAGACTCTGGGATAGTACGTGTCATGACTTTATTGATCGGGTCTCCTGTCGGTATTACCGGCATGCTGAACAAATATGGCGCTAATTTATCGGTTACGCAATGCAGCGGCTGTAATAAAAAGGACTTCAACAGCATAACTGCCAAAATTACACATATATCAGAAACAAGACCAATATATGACATAGCGGCTAAATTTGACGACATATTTATTAACTGCCCAAATGCCATCGCATTTGTAATAGAATTATTCGCCGGCAATGCGAAAGCGAACATATATGTTTATTCTAAATGTCTGACCAAACATGATCTTAAATACATGCGCACAACACTTAAATCGGACAAATGCGGGGATTTTTTAAAGATTAAAAAAGTCAAAGTTAATCGAGAAGTAATAAAACTAATAACAAGGGCTATCTCTTGCGAATCCGTTAGTGATAAACCTTCTTCTGAATTTATATTACCTATCGAAGGGACAACATGTATAACGTATACATCGCAACCCCCGGTTCCATTAATTAATACTAAAAAAATTACTGAACTTTATGATTTCATAAAATCCGAAATAAAAAGTCTTTCAAAAATTGACAATACTGATGATCCTTACGAATTTATAAATAACTGCTTTAAAGATTATAAACCAACATCTAAAAAGTTGGTACTCTTATGTGGGCCTGCGACACTTTTAACCACTACTACCGATCATGTGACTATGTCTTTTAAAAGTGCTCCATCATTTATTAAATATGTTAAAAATGTAATGAAATGTGACTTACATATAAATTATTTAATTCCCTCGCTGGCGAATGACAAACATATTACAGGCGCATCTGCTATTAAACTATTTAATAAAACCGCCGATATAATCATTTTAAATGTAAGATCACCACTTGAATCATTTACGAAACATATGCTGGATTCCATTGAGTATTCCTCTACACGCTTAAATAAAGGAGGAAAAATAATATTTATTACACACTTTTTGACAGATACAGCTCAGTTACAAATATTAAATGTATTATGTGGTTTATTTAAACGTGTCATATTAGATACATGTTTTGTTCGAAATGGTGTTCCGACTATGACTATGACATGTTTGGGATTTAATGGAAAAAAATATAAATCCAGCACATGTAAAGACTCCGTAATAAAATCTTCTCATATTGCTCATTTATATCCTCAAAAAGTATCTGCCATTGTTTTAAGTAAAATAAGCTCATTTTATAAAAAAGTAGAAGTTCAGTATAAAGCATACGCTAAGTGCTTAGATATTTTTGAAAATGACCCACTTAATTCATTATACATTACGTACATGAATGTAAAGCGATACCAAATATTAAAAATTAATATAAACGATTATACAATCGGGGGCCAGCAGACAAATATGATAAATTTAGTAAAAACGGACATGGCCCGAGTGATATTGATACCATTTGCTAATTTTCATGAGGAACAGGGTCGGGATAAACAGTTAGAACAATTTTTTAATCATATGACGACGCTCGGAAATAAGTTACCTATAATTGTTGTTGAACAGATGGAACCGAAAAAGTTTAATAAGGGATACATATATAACATGGGCGTACGCTGGATAATTGAAAATACGAATTATAAAACTATAATATTGCATGATGTCGACATATTGCCAGACTCTGAAATGTATGAACAATATATATCACCTGACGTATTATCACCAATTCAGTTGATACCTATGACACCATATTTTGAACAGGTATACGGTGGAAAATTTAATATTCCAGTTGGTGGCGGAGTTACAATGATAACTGTAGATGATTATGTTAAAGTAGACGGGTTTCCCTTAAATTTTTGGAACTGGGGCGGTGAAGATAATGCTTTCCAAAAAAGATTAAAAAAAGCTGAAATATATTACCATTATAACAATATGGGCGATTTTATTACTACCGATTTACAGCGTACTGACGCGAGCAGTAAGGAAAAATATTTAAAAATTAAAAACATAGTTCCTAATAAAATACAAAAAAGT
>JACCDL010594952.1_pt1 | contig 17113 bp, 8 predicted proteins | sample 7441931 | NCBI WGS metagenome assembly JACCDL01 (sample SAMN15323437, study PRJNA562643) | freshwater metagenome | isolation source: river surface water | place: USA:Blue River Watershed | collected 2017-08-16 | reverse complement strand
TTAGGGGCGTTCCCACCAGCTGAATAATGGAAAAGAAAAGACTCATATTACCATCTAAAAAATTCTTCGGAGCAATTGATGAAGATTTAAATCTAAAAATAAATTTAGATGAATCTAAAAATTTGCTCAGAGAAGGTGATAGAACTATTCTATTAGACACGTCAATTCTTTTTGCTAAAGAAAGAAATGAAAGTCCTCATTATAAGATTCATGGAAAACTTAAAATGGTTTTTAGAAACCTTTATAGTGGTACAACAGGATACCAACCACTAAAAAAGAATTTATATTTGGTGTATGATGATGGTAATAGATTTGATGGATTTTTACCATACAATGAATTTGCATTTTTAAGAGATGATGTTGTAAGGGAAACTAATGACCCAACATCAACAAGTGTGTTATCAGCATTTACTCAAAATATTGTTATTACGGGTCAAACTGACCACATTGAAATAACCCCAATCACGGCACCATTCCATAATTGGAATATCTGTTTATCATATGTTTATTCAGGTGACTCGTCTCACCCGATGAAATACACGTTAAGTGGTAATACTGTTTATAGTTTTACTGCGGGTGATGGAATACCATTTAGAGTTACAGAAAACAAATCATCATACTTCTTAACAAGTCCCGTTGAACACGGTATTAGTAGGGGTGAGTATGTGGTGATTTCGGGTGGTACATTAAATAACACGGTACCACAATCTGGTAGAACATTCTCAGTTGTTTCGGTTGGAAGTGAATTATATAATTCTGAAAATTATGTGTTAGAAATTAGTAAATCTGAAATACCATCAGGTACTACATTATCGACAGTAGTTTTTGGTAAAAGATGTATTAATAGAAACAGATTAGATGAGACCATATCAACATACTATGTTCATAAACATAAAGTGTTAACCATGGGAGATGCGTTCATCCTTGATAAGATTGGATTTGAATCATCTATATGGGAAAACGAAAGAAAATTGGTATTTGAAAATAGTGTTGGTGATAATGATGTGTTAGTGGTTAGAAATAGAATGGAATCGTTGATTTATGATTTCAAAGAGCCGTTTACATTAACGGGATTAACCAACAACCTTGGGTACTTACCAACAGATGTTTATGTTTCAGTTGTATTCAAAAACAAAAATGGATATTTTGATTACCCATATAAAGTTGGTTATAAATTTAATTTCCATGACACATGGATTGACCAACATTTTAGTGGTACAACATCAGTAGAAACTACCGTACCATATGGTTCATTCACAAAGTCAGGAACAACGTTTATTTCGGGAGGAACCATTACAACAGGAACCACTCTTAACGGTGCATTTATTGAATATAATAAATCAGAATTAAAGGAAAGAGTGGTTAGTGAAGCGTACCATAAGATAACATCACCCACCACAATTTTTGACCACGACCAAGATGATTCGGCAACCTTCTCAGGTGCGTCTGTTGATAATATGGTAGGTTTATACTATCAACCACATCATAGGGTAAAACTAAGACAGTTATCGCCATATGTTGAATCTTCAAATACAAGTCAAGTATATGGATTACCACAAAACGCAAAATACTTTGAAGACGAGTTATTGTGGAAATGGAGAGATTTATATGACCATGGGTTTATTGACCCCGAAGGTTTTGGCACAAGTTACCCATTTATAAACAACATACATTATGTAAAGAATGATATTAATTTCTATTTACGTAATGAACAACAATACACAAATAAACAAGACGGAATTAAGATAGTAAAAAGATTTAAGTGTTAACGTGGAAATATTAAGACAAAATACCGACCAAAATATCGTTGTTAACCCAACACACTCATTCAAATCTGATTTGGGGTGGACGGAGAATGCGGAAATGATGGAAAAGGAAATTCTTTATGAAATCATTAACCCAACGGAGAATTATGAAACAGTAAGATATATCCACAAACCGTACACGAACACAACAGGATTTACACAAACTGATATATGGTTTTATTTCTATTTCGGTAACTACGACTACAACACTTCAAATCCGGCAAATCCAATTATTACAGGTGTAACCTATGAACAGGATTACCAATTAATGGATATAACATTACAAGAAAACGCATTAATGTTAAAACAATCTACTGAAAGTTTTTTCAGATTAGAGTTTTATAAAACCCCGAATGATGAGGCACCAACAAGTATAAATAGAAGAATGGTTTTTGCTAAAAATTTGGCATTACCAATCGGTGAGAAAGTTTTTTATACCGGAACTACAAGTGGGGGTACAGTTTCTCTAAATGATTACATATATTTTCCTGTATTCATGGGTTCAAATTATAGAAATAAAGAAAATATGTACTTCTTCTGGTTCGGTGATGATACTCCCTTTGATGAAACAACATTGACGGGTAACACATTTTACATGACGGCAAAGTTTTACAACGCAAAAACGGCAGAAGTATTCGATTTTACAAATAAAACAAAAACCCCAAATGATATTATCGTAGAAGAAAATGATATGTATTATAAGGTGGTTATTGATAGGTCAGATTATTCATATCAAGTTTTCAGATTTAATGGTTCTGTTGGTTCAAGAATCGGAGAAACTAATGACCCAATAGTATTTTATGAAAAGTTTTTATAATGGAAAAAAACACATATAAAATATTAAGAAAAAACATATCTAATGTGAGATTACACTCACTAACAGGAGAGTATTGGTATGATTATTTCGGGAATTGGGTTCCATGGTCGGGTTCGACAACATTACCACCATCAGTTGGTGATGTGGTTTATAACGTCACCGGTAGTGTTCCTACGGGTTATTACGAGTGGTTGGGGTCAACATGGTCATCTATCTCACAATCCGACGCAATGGGTAGTTATGACGTTCCGTTGTTCTTAGAATCATCTGTGGATGAAATGGGAGTTATGGTTGGGTTCGATGGTAATATTGAACAAGTTGAACAAATATGTAATTTTTCATATACCCAAACAGGAAATACCGTTCAGGTTTATAACACCGTTGATGCTAGTAAAGTATCTGAAATCCATACGGTAAACTTCACCGTAGATTGGGGAGATTCAACCACAAGTACATTAACTACCCACACAGGAACTACTTTAAATTCTGTAACAAAAACTTACGGTTCAACAGGAGTTAAAACGATATCAATATCATTGAGCACTCCATGGTTAGATTTTAAATTAGAAAAACAGGTAACGGTACCATCAAACACGACGGTATCTGACCCTTTAGGTACGTTTAGTGGATTTACAATACCATACTCAACAATCACTGGTCAAACTTTAAATTATTTAAATGATTTAGAGTATGCAACTACAGGAACCACGGGAAATACCACATTTACATATGCAGCAATTGGTAAGAGTAGAATCGATGAAAAGAAACTTTACGGTTCCAACACCTATTCGGGTGTAACTACGGGAACAACTTCAGGTATATCGTACAGTGCATATACTATTGATAATTTATATTATCGTGATTTTGAGGACGGAGTGACCACTATTACAGGTAGTACCTCAGGTTTCACGAAAGAAGAGGTGATGAACTTCGCAATTACGAGGAATGAACATTTTTTAGGGTTTATTGACGAACCAACTATTTTCTCGGACATATTCGTTGAAAGAGGTAAACAAGGGGTATTAGAAAAAACATTAAGATTAGGAGAAATCGATAACACAGGTGAATTAGATATCTACGGAAATGGATATTTTAACATAAGAAAACAATAAAATTTATATTTATTAATAAAAAATCATGGCAGTAGGTAGTTACGGAATTATTAGACCCGCGGATGTTTCTCCTGAAGATGTGGAAATCTATTACCACTACGTTTCAGGAAGAACAAGTGACGCAACTGCAACATTAAAAAGATTGAGTCCGAGTGATATTTTAACTCCGGTTTTTCATAATGCAGATACCACAGATGACACGGCAGCACCCGACGTAGAAATTTTGGGTGGTATGTACAATTTAAAGTTGGCTTCAGGAGATTTCTCAGAATTAGGGATTTATACCTTACACATAAGACCAAAACAGATTCGTACAACAATTACCGATTGTGGTATTTTGGCTTCATTACCTTCTGTAAGAGGTTTAGTTATCGATTTAAGTAACGTACCAGCAGCTGATAGAAATAAATTTACCCCACAAGGGTTGGTTGGTTACAGAGTTGAATACATCAACACATCCGATAATAAGAAGATATCCAATTTTTATAGAGTGGTGACATCTTCATTCTATTGTACTCCAATAGTTTCGAACTTAACAAGTACATCACAAAAGGCGGTTCGTTATCAATATAGTGAACAAGCAACAAATTTGATGTTCTTGACGGTAACACCATCATCGGCGCCGTCAAACAAACCAAATACGGTTCCATTTATCGGGACACCGTCACAAAAAATTATTTTAACAAATACCTACTTCAACCCAACAACAATTGAGATTGAAATGGTAGAACATGACGCAACTACACTTGCACACGCATTGTATGGTAATCAAAGTAAAGCCGTTTCTCAAGGTATATACACAATTTACGATAACAATAATAACATATACAGACAGTACAATCTTTACGAGGTTAAGGATGAGTTTAACGAAACTCTATACGAAGTACGTGAAGAAAGAACTGACATAGATGAAACATTAAACTTTGATACTATTACCGAATAATGGCAAGAAGAAAGGTACCAAGTCAAGCGGCTAGCGGAGCAGAAACATTTAGTGATAATTTAGTTGGGAGACAAATCACTACGGGTAGTCCTGCTCTTGCCAACACAAGTTTTGATATTGATAAAACCATTCCTGAAAAAGACGCTAAAACATTTAGAAACAATCCGTTCTCTGAATTTTTAACTCTTGATACCATTAAAAAAGAAGATTCTGCGGTAACAACCACACAATCATCAACAGGTGGAGGTTCCCAAAGAAAAAGTACAATACGTTTTAAGAGTAATAAAAGAAATGCGGACAAATCAATGTTCGGTTCTTTGAAAGATAGAATCTTAGTTTCTATTACTCGAATTATTAAAAAGTTCCCCGGAGCAATATCAATTGTTGCAGATACCCCGATTGGTAACAACATATTTTCTGCTTACAACATATCACATGATTATAGTTTAAACAGAACGACATTATATGTTCAATCATCTAAGTTGTTTAATCCATTTGATATATCATTAGTTGAACCAAATACGGTAATAAAACCAACAACTGAAAACGAACTTAGAAATTTCTACTCATCATATAACAAGTATGTTTTGTTTGTCAATGATGAAAGTTACCCAATTATCCAATATAATGAACCAAACTCATCTAATGAGTTGGTATTTGTTGTTATTGGTAATCCATTTAGTGGTGCGACAACATACTCGGATAATTTTATTATCAGACCAAATAATGGTGTTGTTGAAGAATTCTTCGCGGGATTAGATGATGTTGAAGAATCTCTTTTAAATAGAGAATCAACCCCAATATATACTTCCGCGTTTCAAGTACCACAAGAAAGTACTGATGGTTCAAGAACAACATTACAGAACGTAGAATATAGTTGGCCATTATTAACCGATGGGTGGAACATACAAATAAGTGGTCTTGAGTATGAATCTTATATTCAAAATCTAAAAGACATATCTGACCAAATTGATGGATACAAATCTAACTTAATGGTTAGATTTTTGGCTTCTCCTCAGTTATTTGAATTTGATACTGACGACCAAAGAACACAGAGTGTTTTCCAATTATATGGTCAAAGTTTTGACTCGGTAAAGAAGTACATTGACAACATTGCTTACATGAGAAATGTAAGTTATGATGGCATCAATAACTTACCTGATATCTTATTAAAAAACCTTTCAGAGAATCTTGGTTTGTCAACCACAAATCTATTCGATGAAAAATCATTGGAGGAAGCGATGTACACTCGTCTTTCCTCAACATACCAAGGAGTTTCTACAGGATTCAACCAAATGGATGCTGAAAATGAATTCTATAGAAGATTAATGGTGAATCTTGCGTACATCTTTAAATCAAAAGGTACGAGAGCGTCTGTTGAATTCTTCTTAAAATTCTTAGGGGCACCTGAACCATTAATTAAGATTAATGAATATGTGTACAAAGTTACTTCGATGCCGGCAAGTTCTGATTTGGAACAAGATATATACGACGTAATTGCTGGTGAGAAAACATATATTTCTGCAAGTTTCGATACTTCAGGATATACGTACAATACAATTACTGTAACAGGAACAACTACTTTTGATAGAGATGGTTTCCCTGTTGACCCTGATACAGGTTTGCCAAGAAGAGCGTTCAGTGAAAGTGAAGAAATATTCTTCGAAAAAGGTGCAGGTTGGTACGATATTACTTTGGACCACCGTTCACCAACAATTTTAGATGATGAGAATTCGGTTTTAACTGGTAGAACTAAAACAATTAAAACAAAAAATAAATCTTACACATATGGTGAGGATTATTTTGATGTGTTTAGAACATTACCGGGTTTAGATACAGGTTACGGATTACAAGCGGAAATTGATAATTTAAAAGCTCACGATGTTGAGGATGGTTCATCATTAATATTGAATAGAAAGAACATTAATATTCATATTTCCCCATCAAATGCAATCAATTATGATATCTTCAGAAAGAGTAGAGATTTAGAAATTTCTTTTGGTTCAACTAATTTATTGACACCACAAACAGGTATTACGTTTGCTCAGTTCGTCGATACTTTTATACATAAAGTAATAAAGAATTCACACACAATTAGATATAAAAAGAACTATATCGTTCTTGAGGATATCTATCGTGATTACATGGCTCAGAGTGGATTCACTCCATTTACATTTATTGATTCTGCTGAGTTCGTAAATAAAATCAGTCCTTATTGGGTACAATTAGTGGAACAGTTAGTTCCCGCTACAACTCTGTGGACTGGTGGTAATTTAATTGAAAACAATCTTTTCGGAAGACCGAAGTATCCATACGTGTTTGATTGTCAACCAATGGAGTTTATTGAGGATTTATATCCTGATTTTGAAACTGCGATTGAAGAAGACCTCGAAACATTACTTGGAGAAGAAACAAACTTTAGGGGATTAATTAATCTAACAGGAGTAACATACTATCCAATAATTGAAATTGATGGGGTTATTTACGGTGGACCGGATTATTCCGATTTAACTGATGGGATGACAGTTGTTGTTAGTGGTATAACAAACACCACAAACAGTGCACAACTATTCAACCCATTCCCAATGACGGGTTGTACTGATTTAACAGATAATGACCCTGTTAATTTGGCCCTTATTTGTGATTACAAAGATTATTTAGAACCTGATATCGTTAAAATTAAGGAACTATGGTTAAGTGCATTAAGTGAATTAATTGATTCAATAACAATCACAAGATACACGGCAGGTTACGAACCATATGCTCCGTTTACAGGTGCAACGGGACATTCATATAGCACAGAAACCGTTGCGGTTGTTAATTATGAAATCTTTACCAATGAAGACGGTGAAGAGATGATTAAATTCTCATCAATAAAATATGGTATCGGAGATTGTTCTGTTAAAGATTATTTCGATTATAGATTCGAGGCCGATTATAGAACAACAAAAGTTAATGATAGATTAAGTGTTGAGGTTAGTGGTGATGGCGAATACTACTGTGAAGAACCTGTGGGATGTGTTATGGTATCGGATATCTATATTGATATTATCGGAGCACAATTTGGGGTTCAGAAAAATCACACATGGCCGTTCTACATTTATGCAAATTGTACAAGTGGACATAGTCAAAATGCTGACGTGTATATTGAGAAAGTTGCGGGTTATGATTGTAAATTTAAATTAACAGGTGTTACGGAATACGATGTAATTGATTTCAATATCATCGACGCCGCTAACAATGAAGTTAAATTCAAAATTGAAGGTTTACAAGCGAAAGTTGAACATGACCCATGTCCCGTACCAAGTGGAAAAAGTCACACAGAAATTTTTGTAATAGAAGGTTACCAAGGTTCAACAGGAAATACTATTTCTGTTATTTCGGGAGCAACATTCTGTGACAATTATACAGGATACACAATACAACCAAAAGTCGAATATAAATCAAACTTTAATTACGGTTTAAAAGATAGTTCAATTGTATTGGTTGTACCTTCAGGATTAACAATCGATAGTACGACGACAAGTGGTGATATCGAAACTTATATTTCAGGTGGAACAATCACAGAAAAAACAGTTTATCAACTACAAGTTGGTGAATACATTTTAAGTGCAGATTATCTACCATGTTCGGGATTAACAAACCAACAATTCCAAGATGCGTCACAAAACGGATATTCATTTACATACGAATATTCAAAATTATTAGTTACGGATATTGAATGTTTAGGTTCAGTTAAGAAGAATATTATTACGGGAGAAACCACAACCGGTGATATCGAAGTATTTGAAGTTTTACCAACAACACAATTACGTGTTTATACAAATAAATTTATTGAAGATTTTGGTGGTGTAACAAATGGAACGTATCATTTTGATGATAGATTCCCTGAAGAATTACAAGTAAGACCAACTGATTTTATTGAACCATGTTGTGACCACCCTGAAGAATTATATGATAAGGGTGATTTCTTAATTAACCAATACGGTTTCCCAATCGAAGTATTAAATGTTGATTTAAATTACTGTGATACGGGATTATACTTTAATTTAAACGTAGAAAAAGATAGCTCACCATTAACGGATGAATTCATGGTTGTTTTTGATGGTAATGATAACCATCAATTATTAATGAAGCATCAATATGATAAACATCCTAACATTGATTTCAAATTAGGACAATATTATATTGACCCTGTACATTGTTCGGATGTACCGACAGATGAGGATTTGGAAGAATCTCCATTTGTATGTGAACCGGGAGCAACTCCGACACCTACTCCGACAAGTACAACTACGTTAACCCCAACACCGACAGTCACTTCGACAAGTACACCAACGGTTACGAGTACTAATACTCCGACAGAGACGATAACTCAGACACCAACGAACACATCGACTGATGTACCAACAAGTACACCTACGTTAACCGCGACTCAGACACCGACGTTAACTGCAACAAGTACTGATGTTCCAACTCAAACACCAACAGTCACGTCAACATCGACACCAACGGTTACAAGTACCGCAACACCTACTTTAACATCAACTTCAGGTGCAACATTTATTGCGTCGTTGGCTCTTTGTACAGACCCATATAATCCGATTTATTCAATGAGTTTACCTCTTGATTATATGCCATATACGATAGGTCCATCAATTAACTGGTATTCATACACTGTTACTGACGACTCGGGTATTTGTTACCATGCAATTGGTCAAACCTCAGGTACACCAAATCGTGTGTGGAGTGGGGATAATACTTTAAGTTTAACAAACTATTTCCAACAAGGTCAGTTTACGGGATGTACTCAATGTGAAAATTCAACAATTCCTACGAGTACCCCAACAGCAACCACTACAAGTACACCTACAGTAACCGCAACAAATACTCCAACACAAACGGAAACACCAACGTTAACTGCAACCAGTACTCCTACATTGACTGAGACACCTACTTTAACAAGTACACCAAGCGGTGCGGGCACTCCTGATGCGGATGTTAACTTATGGTTTGAAGGTCGAGTTTGTGATACTATAACAACAAATTGGACAACAAAAACAGTTGAGGAGGTTAAGTGTGATTGGGAATATATTATAACGCACCCGAACTGGAATTACGCAGGAAGTAGTGTATACTATTACTCATCCGCAGGAATTAATCCGGGTACACAATTATATGGTGCGGGACCAACTTATTTTCCATCAACACAAACAGGTAACTACGTATACACTCCAAATGGAGAAAACACTTATCCAATATATGTTGTAGAAATCGTTAATGGTGTAATCATGACAATTCACGATTTTGCGAGTTTACCGGTGTGTGATACATATGAGTGTCCATCACCTACACCTACACCGACAGTTACGTCAACGAGTACTCCAACATTAACTGAAACAAGTACCCCAACACTAACTGCAACTGCGGGTGAAACATCAACACCAACCCCAACAGTTACTCCTACAAATACAACAACAGTAACATCAACGGAAACACCTACGTTAACGGCAACAAATACGCCAACGTTAACTGAGACTCCGACATTGACATCGACCGAGACCCCGACGTTAACTGCAACCAATACACCAACGGTAACAAGTACTAGTACACCAACATTAACCGAAACTCCTACATTGACTCCGACAGCTGGTGAAACGAGTACACCAACTCCGTCACCAACAAATACGTCAACATTAACGGAGACACCTACTTTAACGGCAACGAATACACCAACATTGACTGAAACGCCAACGTTAACTGCGACTCAAACACCTACGTTGACCGAAACACCTACGTTGACGCCAACTAATACACCAACGTTAACTGAGACTCCGACAATGAGTGCAACTCAGACTCCGACGTTAACAAGTACCAGCACTTCTACGGAAACACCAACATTGACCGCAACGAGTACTCCAACATTAACTGCAACTAACACACCAACTTTAACAAGTACAAGTACATCAACAGAAACACCAACTTTAACTGCTACTCAAACACCAACGTTAACTAATGTATTGGATGGGGCAATTTACTGTATTGACATTTCGTTGGTGGAGGCGTGTGGATGTAGAAACTCATTAACGATTTACGCTCAGGATAACTTATCTGTGGGTGAAATATTATATGAAGATAACGGTGCAACTAATCCTTGGACAATCGCAGAACTACAAACACTTACTAATTCAAGTGCAACGGTATTCTATGTGAATCCAGCAAATACAAACACAGTATTTGTGGTTGAAAACAATGGTGGTGGTTTGGCATATGCGTCAAGCGAAACTGAATGTCCTACCCCAACACCGACCCCAACATTAACTGCAACTCAAACACCAACGTTAACCGCTACGAGTACTCCAACATTGACGGCGACTCAAACACCAACGTTAACCGCAACTAATACCCCAACTCTTACAAGTACAAGTACTTCTACTGAGACCCCAACATTAACGGCAACAAATACACCAACGTTGACTGAAACGCCGACGTTAACTGCAACTCAAACACCGACATTAACGGCGACAAACACTCCTACGTTAACGGCTACAAATACACCTACTTTAACAAGTACGAGTACGGCAACAAATACTCCGACATTAACTGCGACAAATACTCCCACTTTGACGGAGACACCAACATTGACAGCAACAAATACTCCGACATTAACAAGTACGAGCACTGCTACTAATACTCCGACATTAACAAGTACGAGCACTGCTACTAATACACCTACGTTAACTGCTACGAATACACCGACATTGACTGAAACGCCGACGTTAACTGCCACAAATACACCTACTTTAACAAGTACGAGTACCGCTACTAATACACCTACGTTAACTGCTACGAATACTCCAACACAAACGGAAACTCCGACGTTAACTGCAACGAATACACCAACATTGACTCAAACACCAACGTTAACTGCGACGAGTACACCCACATTAACTGCTACAAATACACCTACACAAACGGAGACTCCGACTCTTACGAGTACTGCAACTCCTACATTAACGATGACACAAACAGTTTTGGCGTCATGTTATCAGGATGTGATTTTTGAGGTGGGTCCTGATGGGGCAAACATCACATACTTAGAATGTTGTGGTGGTGAAAAAACAAGATTGTATACTGAACAAGGAATTTATATTATAGAAGATTGCATCCAAACAAATAGTTTATATGCATTTGAAGGTAGTTTGAATTGGGTAAATTATTTCGATGGAACAACTCCTTGTGAATGTCCAACACCTACCCCAACACCAACATCAACAAGTACACCGACACCCACACCTACAATGCCGGCAGATTGCACATGTTACAGTATAACATATAGTGAACCTGAAATGGCGGAAATGACCAACACTTCGGTAAGATATAGTGATTGTCAAAGTGGAAATATTACCACAACTCAAATATTATCACTTGAGGTGATTGATAATGGAAATGGGACATACACATCATTTATTTGTGTAAATGATAATAGTGAGTACCCAATACCGGTATGTGTTGAAAACGAAGAGGAGGTGATTTGTAGAATACCATGGGTTATGGGTGGACAGTGTAACACATCTGATGATTGTGCCGTGGCTAATAACACCCCAACACCAACTCAAACATCAACAAGTACACCTACATTAACTCGAACACCAACATTAACGGTAACTAAAACTCCTACGAGAACCCCAACAAGTACTCCTACGAGAACTCCAACGGTTACACCTACAAGAACGACAACACCTACGTTAACACGTACAACCACACCTACACCGACACCGACGGCCGATTGTAATTGTGCCGCTAACATAAACACCACATTCACAATATATGAAAGTATTGCGGGTACAACAGGTAATGCTCTTTATCAGAACTTAACTGAGTGGGAATCCTACTTGGTAGATTGTTTAACGGGACCAACAGGTGCAGTTCCCGTATTTACATCAAAACCGTCCACTACACAACAAACTACCGATACCATACAATCTAAGTCGTATAGTTATATGTTATCATTTAGATACATAGATGCTGGAACGCCATCAAGTAATATTAGGGTGTCGATAGGTCATGGATTAAATGGTGATTGTAGTTTTGGTGTGTACGATATTCCAAATCCAATTACTGGAAATTATTACACAATAAGAGTGGATATCCAAGATTTGTCACTTTATAATGAAATTAGAGTTCACGTAACTAGTCCGGTATATGCAAGTTACAACTATTGTACGGGAACACCTGGTGATAATGCTTGTTGTTACAATACTGCAACAAGTGCATACCATCCGGGATTACAAAAACCATGTCCAACAGATACATTTGGTTGTATATCTAGCTTTGGATATTGGTGTGAATTGGGAACTATGTAAAATGATTTAAAATATTTATAAGATAACATGGGATTAAATGTAAGAATATATGATATAGTTTCGGATGGACCTTATTCAATAAGATATAAGAGTGGTTCCAATCCATGGCCTGAGTATGATAACACATCATTTACACTTTATGGTACGGGATTAACAGCAACTTCTATTGAGTTAACAGGTTTAACATTCGATACACAATATTGGGTTAAAATGACAGATGAAACTACTGGTCGTTACATTATTCAGAACATTTATACTCACGACAGTAAAGCATTCCCATGTTATGACACAATTTGTTTTAGTGTAGATGTGGTTTGCGTTGATGCACCAACCCCAACCCCAACATCAACATCCACACCAACATCTACACCAACATCTACTCCGACACCCACTCCGACATTAACACCTACGTTAACGGCATCACCTGAAGGTGACTGTGTTGAGATTTACCTCTTCAGTGCAATTTTACAAGACGTATATGGTAGAGATATAAAAGTTATGTATTATCCAATTACCGGTAGTACAATGATAAGTGTTGAATATGACCAATTAACTTTTGAATATTATCTTGGAGGTGTTAGAGTGTTCATTTGTACAACAAATACCTCAAACATCACATATCAATATGGGACAGATGCACCATTTGTAAAAGGAAGTTTACCGGCAGGATATATAACTGAGACAGTAGGAGGTATATGTACATCTGAGGAGGATTGTATACCAACACCAACACAAACACCTACTCAAACAGTAACAAGGACACTAACAAGAACCCCAACACCTACCCCGACACTAACAAGAACACCAACCTCAACCACCCAACCGATAACATTATTAGGTAGAACAATGGTAGATGGTTCTGACGCATCAACTGCATGTTCTACATATTTTACCGTTAGAAGTTACATAGCTGCACCGGGTAAAACATTATCAACACTTAACAATGGAGATATAATTTATGATTCATATCCCGCCACGCCAACTAATGGAGGTGGTTTATGGGTCGCATTAACTGAAGGTGGGGTCGGACCAAAAAGAGCATTTCAAATTGCATCAAATGGTGAAATTTTAGATTCATATAACTGTCCATAATAAACAATATTTTTTATATTTAAGATAGATGCCAAATTCACAATACCAAGTTACAATATCAAGTTTTACAGGTTCAACTCCATGTGCGTCTTATGACATTTACACAGGTGTCACCCATGATATTGATAGCGCAACTTTTGTTGAAACGGTATCATCTTCATCAATATCAGGTCACACTGTTGATTTGGATGTTGATAGTTCATATACTCATGTTTATTTATTTATTGAACATTGTGATGGACATGTTAATTCAGTACCTGGCTCAACACCAAAATTACAAGGTGGTTACCAAGTAGTTTTAGTTGATTTAAGATGTAACGATTGTGTTGTTGCGGGAGTAACCCCAACTCCAACAAATACACCAACAGTTACAAGTACCCCAACACTAACCGCAACCGCAGGTGAAACTGCAACCCCGACACCTACAGTTACGAGTACGTCAACACCAACTCCGACACTTACATTAACTTCTACTGCGGGTGAAACGTTAACACCAACACCCACCCCAACAACTTTATGTTGTTATATGTATGAAATTACAAACTATTATACAATATCACATGATGTTACATATGTGGATTGTGAAGGTAATAATCAGATAATTACCGCAGCAGGAAATGGACAACAAACATACATTCTTTGTGCGTTAGAAGGTTCACTAGGTGTTGAAGCAACTTATTGTGATAATTCATCAGTTGACTGTGTTCTATGGGTGGCAGCAAATGAACCATGTGGAGGTTGTAGTACCCCCACTCCAACACCTACAGTTACAAGTACCACAACACCAACAGTAACTCCAACATTAACACCAACATTAACTCTAACTTTAACAAGTTCAGAACCGATATCCCCAACACCAACAACTACGCCTTGTGGTGAATGTATTGAATATTATAACAATAACGGGGTAACTTATACAGGGATTAATTACACTGATTGTAATGGTGTTGAACAAATAAATGTTAGTGTCGGACCGGGTCAAGGAATTTGTGTAATTCCGGGTACAATATCGGGTAGTTACGGATTCTTAACTATAATGGGTGAATGTGGTTTGTATGAATGTTTACCGACCCCAACCCCAACATTAACGGCAACATTAGCACCAACGATTTATTGTTTCACCGCCGATAATAGTTTGGGTGAAGTAGATTGTGAAATCGAATATTATGATTGTTTAACGAATGAACCGACATTACATAATGTTGTCGCAGGTGATGTATATGCATTCTGTACTTATGCTATTATAAGTGATGCTTGTGGTATAGTACAACAAGGTTCAGACATTTGTGTTGATTGTCAATGTCCTCAAGGACCTCCACCAACGGAATGTTATTGTATGAATATAGATTACACTGAGGCTGATTATGGTAATTCTGATGATGGAAATCTATATATCCAATACATAGATTGTTCGGGTCAATCTCAAATTTACACATTAGGTATGTATGGAACAGTTTTAGGACCTTGTGCACAATCAATATCTTCATATTATGTATTAATTAGTGGACTTCAGGCCGTACCTAGTAGTTCTTCTGTTGTGTTAGGTTTAGTGCCATGTACTTCTAATGGGGAGTGTAGTTAATTGAATATAAAATTTACAATATAATATTTATTGGATATATTATGTAAACAATGAGTTGCGTAAACGACACAGTAACACCAAAAGGTGTATTAATTAATTTAAATTCAGGTTCAGATTATACCAATTGTTCTGTTTTTACTGGAACAAGTGAGAATTCTATTACCGGAACAACGTCATTTACGTCAGTGACAGGTGGTACAATTAACATTACGGGAATTGACCCAACATTAATGGAAATCTTTGTTAAAATGGTTTGCATTGGATGTTGCGAACAAACATTTAGGGTAAACTTGGATGATTGTTGTAATTATGTTCCTGTTTCCACAAATACACCCACCCCAACATTAACGAGTACCCCAACTAACACACCTACCACGTCATCATCTGCGATTTGTGAATGTAACACTTATCGAATCACATTTAATGCAAACTGTGGGGAATATTTAACGTGGACCGATTGTGATACTAACACAACAATGAATGAACAAGGACTTTATTTTGGTTTACCGGGCGTAACATTTACTACAGGTTCGGTAATTGAATTGTGTTCTTGTTCTACACCAACCGCAGGTTGTCCTTCTGAAGATTATGATGTAATGTTAATTAGTTCAGGATGTTCACCGCAAACAACATACACACCAACTCCAACCGTGGAAATGGTTTTAACTGCGACACCAACACCAACAATAACGGCAACTTCAACCCCAACAATAACCTCAACTTCAACCCCAACACCAACGTGCTCATACAAACAATGGACGGTAGGTGTTTGTGTGGATGGTATTTGTCAGGGCGGGATTTGTACTTGTCAAGGTACCCAAGTACGAACAGTATATACGGAATGTGATGTCACCGATTTATTAGGTTCATTCACAGCAATTTATGAAACTTCTGATTTATTGAATCCATTCACCGCCGATTTTACATATCAACCGGGAACCAATCAATATATTTATAATTCAAGCGGTTCGGGAGTTACAATAGTTTGTCCATTAGGTGATGGTTGTTAATAAATGAAATAAAGGTATTTATATAATATGAGTTTTCTAAGTAATAATAATTCGGAGTTTTTATCGGCGAGAATAACCCAAAAAGGTAGAAATTCTATCGCTAAGGGTAATTTTGTTATCTCTTATTTCCAAATCGGAGATTCCGAATTTGATTACACTTCACCATTTACAGGATTAACGGGTTTGGCGGGTGTACCACATCAGTCAGTTTTTTCACCTTTTGACAAAGAAGGCGGAGTAAAATACCCATACCAATTGGATTCAACAAGTGGTTCAACCACATACGGTATTCCTGTGGAAGTATCAACAACAGAAACTCTTAGAAATGTAATGGGACCCGCGGGTTTTGTTTCCGATTATAAAGAATATGATGCGGTTGAATGTAC
>JACCDL010967806.1_pt1 | contig 17133 bp, 19 predicted proteins | sample 7441931 | NCBI WGS metagenome assembly JACCDL01 (sample SAMN15323437, study PRJNA562643) | freshwater metagenome | isolation source: river surface water | place: USA:Blue River Watershed | collected 2017-08-16 | reverse complement strand
TTCGTCGTAAACCAAGGGGAGTTTTTGTGGACACAGCACTCAACTACAACTACCGCGTGGTCAGGCAGTTCGCGATCGCGACCGTAGTGTGGGGCGTGGTGGGCATGCTGGTGGGGGTGATCATCGCTGCCCAGCTAGCGTTTCCTGCGCTGAATTTTGATACCGCCTGGCTGACGTATGGTCGCTTGCGACCATTGCATACCAATGCGGTGATCTTTGCCTTCGGCGGCTCGGCCTTGTTTGCCACTTCCTACTACGTAGTGCAGCGTACCTGTCAGGTCAGGCTGTTTTCCGACGCGCTGGCTTCGTTCACCTTCTGGGGCTGGCAACTGGTCATTGTCGCTGCGGCGATCACGCTGCCTCTGGGTATGACCTCGGGCAAGGAATATGCCGAACTCGAATGGCCCATCGATATCCTGATCGCGCTGGTGTGGGTATCGTACGCAGTGGTTTTTTTCGGCACGCTATGGAAACGCAGAACATCCCACATCTATGTCGCGAACTGGTTTTATGGTGCTTTCATTCTGACCGTCGCAATTCTGCATATCGTGAACTCGGCGGCGATGCCCGCTACGCTGACCAAATCCTACTCGGCCTATACCGGTGTGCAGGATGCGATGATCCAGTGGTGGTACGGCCACAATGCGGTGGGCTTCTTTCTGACCGCAGGCTTCCTCGGCATGATGTATTACTTCATTCCCAAGCAGGCCGAGCGTCCGGTGTTTTCGTATCGCCTGTCTATCGTGCACTTCTGGGCGCTGATCTTTACCTATATGTGGGCTGGCCCGCACCATCTGCATTACACCGCGCTGCCTGACTGGGCGCAATCCATTGGCATGGTGTTTTCGCTGATTTTGCTCGCGCCAAGCTGGGGCGGCATGATCAACGGCATCATGACGCTCTCAGGTGCGTGGCATAAATTACGCAATGATCCGATTCTGAAATTTCTGGTGGTCTCGCTGTCCTTCTACGGCATGTCTACCTTCGAGGGTCCGATGATGTCGATCAAGACTGTCAATGCACTCTCGCATTACACCGATTGGACCGTGGGCCATGTGCACTCGGGCGCACTGGGCTGGGTGGGTCTGGTGTCGATGGGTTCGATCTATTACCTGTTGCCACGTCTCTCAGGCAAAAAAGAAATGTGGAGTGTGCGCCTGATCGAATGGCATTTCTGGGTGGCGACGATTGGCATTGTGTTGTACATCGCTTCGATGTGGATTGCGGGTGTCATGCAGGGCTTGATGTGGCGCGCGGTGAATGACGATGGCACGCTGACCTACAGCTTCGTCGAAAGTGTGAAAGCTACCTTCCCTTACTACGTTATTCGTATGGCCGGTGGCCTGCTGTATTTGGCCGGCATGCTGATCATGGCGTACAACACCTTCAAGACGGTGTCTGGCGGGCAGCCGGCGGATGCGCGCATCCCGGTGATTGCTGGGGCTCACGCCTGAGATCAGGAGAATTTGATGAAATTTACCCATGACCAAATTGAACGCAAACCACTCCTGCTGATACTGCTGGTAATTTTGGTGGTCAGCATCGGCGGCTTGGTCGAAATCGTTCCTCTGTTTTTTCAAAAGTCCACGACTGAGCCGGTGGCGGGTCTGACCCCCTACAGTCCGCTCCGGCTCGCCGGTCGTGATGTTTATGTGCGCGAGGGCTGCTACAACTGTCACTCACAAATGATTCGTCCTTTCCGTGCAGAGACCGAGCGTTACGGGCACTACTCGGTGGCGGGCGAATTCGTCTACGACCGCCCATTCCAGTGGGGCTCCAAACGCACAGGACCAGATCTTGCACGTGTCGGTGGGCGCTACAGCGATGACTGGCATCGCGCGCACCTGAACAATCCGCGTGATCTGGTGCCCGAATCGAACATGCCCGCTTATCCGTGGCTCGCAAAAACTAATCTGGATGCCGACAGCATTGTGCTGCACCTGAAAGCACTCAAGCGTCTGGGTGATCCGTATTCGGATGAGCAGATTGCCAACGCACCGAAAGAACTGGAGGGCAAGACCGAGCTGGATGCACTGGTGGCCTACCTTCAGGGTATGGGCATACAGATCAAGTCGCGGAGGTAATCATGTCAATGATTGAACTGATTTCAGATGCACGCAGCATCGTGACCGTGATCTGCATGCTGACTTTTATCGGTATCGTGGTCTGGGCCTACAGCGCAAGCAGAAAATCCGATTTCGAGGAAGCAGCGATGCTGCCTTTCGCCGATGAGGAAACAATGAATATCAAAGAGCAGGAGCATCATCATGGCTGATTTTACGAGCGGATTTTGGAGTATCTACATCGCCGTGCTGACGATACTCTCAGTGATTGGTTGCGCCTGGTTGTTGTGGTCGCAGGCGAGCTTCAAGGCGAAACTCTCGAAAGACGGCAAGGTCGAAACTACAGGCCATACTTGGGATGAAGGTCTTGAAGAACTCAATAATCCCATGCCGCGCTGGTGGATGTGGCTGTTCTATATCACCATCGTTTTCGGTTTCATTTACCTTTCGCTCTATCCGGGACTGGGCAGCTTTGCAGGCAAGCTGGGCTGGAGTTCGCGTGGCGAGTATCAGGAAGAACTCAAAGTAGCGGATGCCGAATATGGTCCGCTCTTCGCTAAGTTCCAGAATACGGACATGAAGCAGCTTGCGGCAGACCCGCAAGCCAAAGCGATCGGACAGCGTTTGTTTCTGACCTACTGCGCGCAGTGCCACGGCTCTGATGCGCGTGGAAACAAGGGCTATCCCAATCTGACTGACGGTGACTGGTTGTATGGCGGCGATCCTGAGACGATCAAGACAACCTTGCTCAAAGGGCGCAATGGCATCATGCCGCCTATGGGCGCCGCTATCGGAGCTGATAAAGACATCGAACATGTTGCGCACTACGTGCTCTCGTTGTCGGGCTCAGCGTCGGATCCGATCAAGGCCTCGTTTGGCAAAGAAAAATTTGGTGCCTGCGTGGCGTGTCATGGTGCCGAAGGCAAGGGCAATCCTGCTTTAGGTGCACCCAATCTCTCCGACAAGACTTGGTTATATGGTGGCAGTGTTGCAACGATCATGGAAACCATACGCGGTGGTCGCAACAATGTGATGCCGGCTTTTGGTGAATTCCTGGGCGAGGCGAAGGTGCATCTGCTGGCGTCTTATGTCTGGGGCTTGTCAAACACCCCGACGCTGGCCATGGAGAAGTAATCGATGGAGAGTGCATCACCTGAAGTTGCGGTCGTCAAAATGTACGCCGCGCGGGAGGAAATTTATCCGCGCGAAGTTCAGGGACGCTATGCCAGCCTGCGGTGGTTTTTTATTTGGGCCACTCAGCTGCTGTTTTATGGCTTGCCCTGGCTACACTGGAACGGCCGGCAGGCTGTTCTTTTCGATCTTGGTGCGCGTAAATTTTATATTTTCGGTATCGTGCTCTGGCCGCAGGATTTCATTTATCTTGCGGCGCTTCTGATCATTTGTGCCTACTCGCTGTTTCTGTTCACAGCGATTTTCGGTCGTGTTTGGTGTGGCTTTACCTGTCCGCAAACGGTGTATACCGAAATCTTCATGTGGATAGAGCGAAAGATCGAGGGCAGCCGCAGTGCGCGCATGCGCCTGGATCGCCAGCCTGCATCGGCGGCCAAATTCCTGCGCAAGTTTGCCAAACACCTGAGCTGGGGTGCGGTCGCCTTGTGGACCGGTTTTACCTTTGTTGGCTACTTCACGCCGATTCATGTATTGGCCGCCGAGGTCATGTCATTGGGTCTCGGTCCATGGGAATGGTTCTGGGTGTTGTTTTACTCGTTTGCTACATATGGCAATGCGGGCTGGATGCGCGAGCAGGTGTGTAAATACATGTGCCCGTATGCGCGTTTCCAAAGCGCGATGTTCGACAAGGACAGCCTGATCATTACCTACGATCAGGAACGAGGTGAGCCCCGTGGTGCACGCAATAAATCCGATCCGGGTTCGGGAAAAGCGCTGGGCGATTGCATCGATTGCTCCATGTGCGTGCAGGTATGCCCGACTGGTATCGATATCCGCAAGGGACTGCAGTACGAATGCATCGGTTGTGCCGCCTGTGTTGATGCCTGCAATAGCGTGATGGACAAGATCGGCGCGCCGCGAGGTCTGGTTCGCTACTGGACCGATCACGCAATGACTTATCGCTGGTCGACTGATCAGATACTGCGTCACGCCTTTCGTCCGCGCGTCATCATTTATACCTTAGTGCTACTTGCCATCGTATCGGTTTTTGTCGGCACTTTACTCAACAGAACACCGCTGAAAATGGATGTGATTCGCGATCGCGGATCGATGGGGCGCGAGATCGAAGATGGCATGATTGAAAATGTCTATCGTTTGCAGATCATGAATACGGAAGAAATCGCACATCGTTATCGCATCAGTGTGTCTGGTATTGATGGCATTGCTTTGCAAGGTAGAAGTGATATTGCATTGGCACCGACTGAGTCTCGGGGTGTGCCCATCAACATTCGCATTCCTGCGGGCGTGGGCGAGAAAGGATCCAACAAGATCTTTGTCACGATTACTGATACAGAAAATCCTGATGTGCAGGTGAGTGAAAAAGCTGTTTTCTTCGTGCCGCGCTGACCGGGAAAGATCATGCATACTTCAACCACGATGAGCTCGCGTCCCGAACCCTGGTATCGCCACCGCTGGCCCTGGCTGTTAATGGCCGGGCCAGCAACCGTGCTGGTTGCCGGTGCGATCACCATGTGGATTTCATTTTCAGGCGCAGATGCGCTGGTGGTTGATGACTATTACAAGCAGGGCAAGGCCATCAATCAGGATCTGCGTCGTGATCGGGTGGCAGGATCCATGGGCTTGTCGCTGACACTGCGTTTTGATGCGGCGACCGGAACCCTGCTCGGTCAGGTACGTGGCATAGAAGATACTGCGGCGCTGAGCCTGCTACTGATACATCCGACCGTGCCGGCAAAAGATCTGCGGCTGGTTGCACTCCCGGATGGACAGGGCAATTTTTCAATCGGCTTGCCGCTGCTTGAGCGCGCACTCTGGCAGGTTCAACTTGAAGATACGGCCCGCACTTGGCGCTTGCATGGCGACTGGGCATGGCCGCAGCAAAAAAATACTGACATTCAGGCTGTGCCAAGCGCAGACCGGAATGCGAGAGGAGGGGAATAAATGCTGAAACTGGCGATGGCGGTACTATGGCCTTCATTCATGGCAGCGATCATGGCCGAGGGATTTTTCTTTTCGATGTTTGATCCGGTCGACCTCATGATGGTCGGCGGACATATCGATCTGCCACCGATCGCAGCCTATACGATTGGTTTTTTCTTTTTCTGGAGTTTTGGTGCACTCGCCAGCATGCTGAGTCTTTATCTGGTGCGCACCGAAACACCCAGCCAGCCACCTTTTTAGGAAGGCGACAACGCAGCTATCATGGCGGTAAAGCGAACGACGCTCCGTTAACCCGCCTTGCGCCGCACAGATCAGCTGCAGACTTCCGTGCCGGCGGCGATGGCCCTGAGTCGTACTGGATCGATCAATTCGATTTCTCGATTCGCCACTCGAATCAGATCTTGTTTTTTCAGTCGTGATAGTAGACGGCTGATACTCTCAATCGTCAAGCCCAGATAATTGCCGATTTCTTCACGCGACATCCGCAGCTGGAAGATGGAGGGAGAATAGCCGCGTGCTGCATAGCGTGAGGATAGATTCACGAGGAAAGCAGCAAAGCGCTGCTCGGCACGCATATTGCCGAGCAAGAGCATTACATTTTGCTCACGTGTGATTTCCTGACTCATGATGCGATGGAAATGATGCAGCAGCGTCGGTATGGTGCCGAATAATTCCTCCAGACGCGAGAAAGGAATCTCGCAGACTTCACTATCCTCCAATGCCATCGCATCACAATGATGGCGCTCTGTGCTAATCGCATCCATGCCGAGCAATTCCCCTGCCATCTGAAATCCAGTGATTTGCTGATCACCGTTGGGGCTCACTTGATAGGTCTTGAAATGACCCAGGCGTATCGCGTACAGATTCGTGAACGGATCACCCATACGGTACAACAGAGTGTCCTTGGGTACTTTGCGACGACGACCAATAATCTCATCGAGTTTGTGTATATCAGCTTCACCCAGACCCATGGGCAGGCAGAGCTGGTGCATGCTGCAAGCTGAACAGCTTGCTTTCAGGGCGCTGACATTGATCGTCGTGGTCGGTGACACGATGGTCATGGGCTGGCTCATTACAGTTCTCGTTGATGGTTTGGTAATAAATTTAACCGATTTAGATGCGGATAGCCAAGAAAACGATGATTAAACAAGTTTTATGGGCCGCCACATCGCCAAGCGGCACTCGCTATATCAAGGGGGTGTCCAGGGTTTCCCTAATATCAACCCTCTTCACGCTATGGGTTCGTAGGGCAGTCCTACATAGTTTTCCGCTATCGTGGTTTGGCCAGCGAGCGAGCTGGTGTAGTAATCAAGTTCGGCTTCCTGAATGCGCTGGTTGAAGGGGTCGTCCGAAAACTTGTGCAGTATCGACGTCATCCACCATGAAAAGCGTTCAGCCTTCCATATGCGCCGTAGGCAGATTTCCGAATACTTCTCTATCAAATCCAGTCGGCCTCGATGGTAACGCTGAGTCAGGATGTGATAGAGCGTGTAGACATCGCTGGCCGCTAGGTTGAGACCTTTTGCGCCTGTCGGCGGCACGATGTGGGCTGCGTCACCGACCAGAAACAGGCGACCAAATTGCATGGGTTCAGCCACAAAGCTGCGGAGCGGGGCGATGCTCTTTTCAATAGAGGGGCCAGTCACCAGATCGCTGGCGGTGTCTGCGGGCAGTCGCGATCGTAATTCATCCCAGAAGCGCCCATCCGACCATGCGTCAGTGGTGTCATTCAGATCGCATTGCACATAATAGCGCGACAGCGACTCGGAGCGCATGCTGCACAAGGCAAAGCCGCGTTCATGATTGGCATAAATCAGCTCATGTGCAACAGGCGGCGTGCGTGACAGTATGCCTAGCCAGCCAAACGGGTAGACGCGCTCGAACAGGCGTATCGCATCGCTGGGTACCGATTTGCGTGCGATACCGTGAAAACCATCGCAGCCCGCGATGTACTCGCATTCGATTCTGTGAACTTGTCCATTTTTTGTGTAGGTCACCGAGGGCTGGTCGCCATAAAAATCATGAAGCGTTACGTCATCGGCTTCGTAGATGCTGACGCTGCCAGAAGCTTCACGTGCCGCCATCAGGTCTTTGGTGACTTCGGTCTGGCCATAGACCATCACGGTTTTGCCCCCGGTAAGCGCCTTGAGGTCGATGCGTTCAACCCGATTCAGAAAGGACAGGGCGAAGCCTTCGTGCACCTGACCTTCGCGATCCATGCGCTCGCCAACCTTGGCTTCTCGCAGCAGGTTTTGCGTACCTTGTTCCAGCACGCCGGCGCGTATGCGCGAGAGTACGTAATCGGGCGACTTGGCCTCAATGATGATGTTGTCTATGCCTTGTAATTCCAGCAGGCGACCGAGCAGCAAGCCTGACGGTCCGGCACCGATGATGGCGACCTGAGTTCTCATGAATTTGTCTCCGGCAGCGCAAATGGCGCTCACTTTTCAAACAATCATGATCCGCCTTGCCTGATTGCAATGGAATAGACTTTCCCATGTAATACTTGTACATTCCGAGGAATTTTGGCGAATCTCTGATTTCTGATGGTTGGTAAAAAATCCATGCTCTCCACGGTGCCTGTCTACCATTTGTATGGGGAGAAGGCGCCCGAGCTCGCGCCTGATCTGGTGCACTGCGAGTCCATTGCCTCGCGCAGCCGCTTGCACAATTGGGAGATCCAGCCGCATCGGCACCACGGTCTGTTTCAGATGCTGTGGCTGGCTCGGGGCAAGGCCAGCGTCGAGCTCGATGGCCGTCTGGCGGATTTATCGGGCGGGCAGGTGCTGCTGCTGCCTCAGCATTGCGTGCATGGTTTCCGGTTTTCTCCGGATGCAGATGGCGAGGTCATTACGCTCGCGTATGCATTTTTTCAGCGTTTGCAACCGGATCTGGGGCCGGCATTGCACGCGATGAGTACCCCCGTGGTTTGTACACTCAAATCCGGTGCCGATAAAAATCATATCGAGGCGGCATTTCATGCGATGCATGAAGCGTATGTGGGTCGCGATAAGCACCGCGGTCTGCTCATTGAGGCGCAGTTGGTATCGTTGCTGATCTGGTTATCGAGGCTTTTGCCGGCACGGGGGGATGACTCGCCCTTGGCGCGAGGGCGCGAACATCTGGCTAAATTTTCGCAATTGATTGAAACGAATTATGCGCAGCAAAACCCTTTGGATTTTTACGCAAGCAGTTTGGGCATCAGCGCTGCGCATCTGAATGCTCTTTGTCGCCAGTTGACGGGTGATTCTGCGTTGGCCCTGATTCACGCGCGCATGGGACTCGAGGCAAGGCGTTATCTGATTTATACCTCAATGCCAGTCAAGGACATCTCGGATGCGCTGGGGTTTTCAGATCCCGCCTATTTCACACGTTTTTTCAAGAGGCAGACGGGAAGTGCGCCGGTAGTATTCCGTGCGCGAACCCGTCCGGCCTGAAAAATGGATCTTGGTCAGGGAAGCAAGACGGATAAATCGCTGGCGGTATTCAGCAATAGAGGCAGAAATCCCTGCTCGAGTTGTGATCGATCTGCGCGGCCCACCTGAGCGCCGATGCAGAGCGCAGCGACAGGCATTCCCGAGGCGCCACGTACCGGGACGGCGATGGATCGCAGACCTATTTCGAGTTCTTCCTCCACAATGGCGTAACCACGCTGTCGTACGTCATTCAATATGTCGCGTAATTGACTTTCCTCAGTGACGGTACGATCGGTAAAGGCGACCATGCGAACTGCTGAAAAATAGGCGGAGAGCTCGTCTTCCGAAAACGTGGAAAGTAGTACGCGACCCATGGAAGAACAGTAGGCGGGTATGCGACTGCCTGCATTTAAGGCGACGGACATCACGCGAGAACTTTGTGAACGAGAAATATAAATGACTTCATGGTCCTCAAGGACGCCCAATGAGCAGGACTCATTGAGTTCACGACTGATTTCATTGAGTGCCGGTTGAGCAGAGATGGTCAATGGTGTAGATGAGAGGTAGGAATAGCCCAACGATAGAATTTTGGGTTTCAAATAAAAGTTGTTTGCCTCCGCGTCAGCATAGCCGAGTTGTTTTAGCGTGTAGAGGCAGCGACGCACAGCAGCGCGCGGGATACCCGTCTTGTGACTGAGTTGCGCAATCGTCATTGCGCGACGCTGGTCACTGAAGGCTTTGATGACAGCCAGACCCCGAGCAAGCGAGGTCATGAAACTCGGATCTGTTAAAGCATCAATTTCCTCCGCAATGGTCAGCACTCGAGTGGTTGGGGAAGACGTCAGCACTTTGTCAGGCGCTGTTTCGGGCGTTCGGTCGGAATCAGTGGTGTCTGTTTTGGCTTGAAAGAAGTTCTGCATGGTCGGGGCGCTCATGAATGGAGTCGATCGAACTGAGGGTGTGCCGGTGGATGGAAACTGTTAAAGACCGCGGCGGAGGGTTACCGTAACGGAACTCCATGCTTTTTTGATAATCGTTGCTTCCAAGAGAGAGCGAACAATTTGTTGAGCGTAGGAATCGATGAATTCTGTTGCGAAACAGGCACAGGTATCGCGTTGGCCGACGACTGACTCTCAAGCTGCCTGGGCCTCGATCCGGGCTCATAAACTTGCAGTGCGGAAATGGCGGGGATACACTGCGGGGCTTGTTGTGTGAACAGTCCTCGTTTGCGCTGCAGGGAGAGGTGCAATGAATGCGCTGCCGCCGCCCGGGCTGGCAGGAGCGAATGACGCAGACTTGTGCTTTCCCCCGCTGCCTGCCAAGAGGCGACATTGGTGTGCCAACGCGCGCACCGGGAGACCCAGGTTTGATCGACAAAATTTCCCCGGACATGAGCTCTGCGATGGCCGGTATTTCCGATGGTGCTACTGTGATGATCAGCGGATTCGGCAGTGCTGGCATGCCCAGTGCCCTTATTGATGCCTTGATCGCTCAGGGTGCAGGCGATCTGACCATCGTCAACAACAACGCAGGAAATGGCGAGACAGGACTTGCAGCTTTACTGGCTGCTGGCCGCGTGCGCAAAATCATTTGTTCTTTTCCGCGTCAGACCGACTCGCAGGTATTTGATGGGCTTTACCGCAGCGGCAAGATCGAATTGGAATTGACACCGCAGGGTAATCTGGCTGAGCGTATTCGTGCAGCAGGTGCAGGTATCGGCGGATTTTGCACGGCAACGGGATATGGGACTCAGCTCGCCGAAGGCAAGGAGACGCGTCTCATCAATGGACGCCACTATGTGCTCGAGTCGCCAATCCATGCCGATATTGCGCTGATCAAGGCCTGGAAGGCTGATCGCTGGGGCAACCTTGTCTATCGCAAGGCAGCGCGCAACTTTGGCCCCATCATGGCCATGGCCGCACAGTGTACGATCGCGCAGGTCGATCACGTTGTGCCGCTGGGTGAACTGGATCCTGAAGTGATTGTGACCCCTGGAATTTTTGTCCAGCGCGTAGTGCACGTACCGGGAGACGGTCAATGAAGCGATTTACGCGCGATGAAATCGCACAGCATGTTGCTCGTGATATTCCCGAGGGCTGCTACGTCAATCTTGGTATAGGCTTGCCCACGCTGGTCGCCAATCATCTCGAGGCATCGAAAGATATTTTTCTGCATAGCGAGAACGGCATACTGGGTATGGGCCCTGCACCTGCACCCGGCGAAGAAGACGGCGACCTGATCAATGCAGGCAAATTGCCCGTGACATTACTCACGGGCGGCACGTATTTTCATCAGGCCGATTCATTTGCGATGATGCGCGGCGGGCATTTGGATATTTGCGTGCTCGGTGCCTTTCAGGTCTCACGTACGGGTGATCTCGCGAACTGGCACACGGGTGCTCCCGATGCAATTCCGGCCGTCGGTGGCGCGATGGATCTGGCGACGGGCGCCAAGCGCGTATTCGTGATGATGGAGCATCAAACTAAAACGGGCGAGAGCAAAATCGTTGATCGGTGTACCTATCCTCTGACAGGGATGCGTTGCGTGTCACGCGTTTATACTGATTTGGCCGTGATTGACGTTACCGATGACGGTTTGATGGTGCGTGATATGGCGCCGGGTCTCACTCTGGACGAACTGCAGCGCATTACCGGCGTGCCTTTGCGGGCCGCGTAAGCTAGCGCGCTCGGCTTTTCATTTGATTTCATGTCAATTCGGGATTCATTCATGAAGCATGCCTTCATTTGCGATGCAATACGCACGCCTATCGGCCGTGTCGGCGGCGCACTGACAGATGTCCGGGCTGACGACCGGCGTGCCACACCCTTGCGAGCACTGCAAGAGCGTAATCCTACTGTTGACTGGAGCGCCGTTGATGAAGTGATTTTTGGTTGTGCGAATCAGGCCGGCGAAGACAATCGCAATGTGGCGCGAATGTCATCGCTGCTTGCTGGCTTGCCTATCGATGTGCCGGGGGCGACGATTAACCGTCTCTGTGGCTCCGGTATGGATGCGTTGGGTACCGCTGCTCGGGCCATCAAGTCAGGAGATGCGCATCTGATGATCGCGGGTGGTGTTGAATCCATGACGCGTGCTCCATTCGTGATGGGCAAGGCGGATACTGCGTTTTCACGCAACGCGCAAATCTTTGACACCACTATCGGTTGGCGGTTTGTTAATCCGCAAATGAAGGCCCTGTATGGCGTCGATGCGATGCCCGAAACAGCAGAAAACGTCGCGACGGATTATCAAATCAGTCGCATTGATCAGGATCTGTTTGCTGTCGCCAGTCAGAACAAGGCCGCCGCTGCTCAGGCCGCGGGTGTGCTCGCGGATGAAATTGTCCCGGTTGTCATTCCGCAGAAAAAAGCTGACCCGTTGACGGTGATGCATGATGAGCATCCGCGTGCAACCAGCGTCGAGGCGCTCGCCAAACTCAAAGGCGTGGTACGTCCCGACGGTACTGTCACTGCGGGAAATGCGTCCGGTGTTAACGATGGTGCGTGTGCGCTGCTGCTGGCTGATGAAGACAGTGCCAGACGTTTCGGCCTGACACCAAAGGCGCGCGTGATTGGGATGGCCACTGCCGGTGTGGCGCCGCGCGTGATGGGTATCGGTCCAGTGCCTGCAGTGCAAAAGCTGATGGCGCAGACAGGCATGAGCTTGAATCAGATGGATGTGATCGAGCTCAATGAGGCGTTTGCTGCGCAGGGTTTGGCTGTCTTGCGTCAGTTGGGCATTGCCGACAATGACCCGCGCGTCAATCCGAACGGTGGCGCGATTGCCCTTGGTCATCCGCTGGGTATGAGCGGTGCGCGGCTGGTGACGACAGCGATGTATCAACTGCATCGTACAGGAGGACGTTACGCGCTCTGCACCATGTGCATTGGTGTGGGACAGGGCATTGCCGTGGTGATTGAGCGCGCATAAACGCTTAGAAGCGCATAACGCAGGCACGCAGCGGCGTGTCATTCAATCAAAGAATTCAAACTCCGTCGGGAATCGTAAACAAGGAATGTCGATGTCTGAATTGCTTCCCTATCGTAAAGCAGCGCCGGGCGCGCAACCAGAGTACCTCCATCCGCCGTATGCATCAACAGTGAAGCGCTCACCATCGCAGCCGCTAATACTGCTACCGCAATCGCTGTCCGAACTGACTGGCCCTGTATTTGGTCACGAGCGAGTCCAGGCGCAGGATGCAGATCTCACCCGACAGCACGCAGGCGAACCCCTGGGCGAGCGCATTATCGTGGCGGGTCGTGTACTGGATGAAGATGGCCGTCCAGTGCCCCACACGCTGATTGAAATCTGGCAGGCCAATGCTGCGGGTCGTTATCAGCATAAAAATGATCAGCACGATGCGCCGCTCGATCCTAATTTCACCGGTGCTGGTCGCACGATGACAGATGCGCAGGGTAACTATCGCTTTCTTACCATTCGTCCCGGCGCTTATCCCTGGGGTAATCATCCCAATGCCTGGCGCCCTGCGCACATTCATTTTTCGCTCTTCGGGCATGCGTTTGCAACGCGGCTCGTGACGCAAATGTATTTCCCTGGTGATCCGCTGCTGGCCTTCGATCCTATTTATCAGAGCATGCCCGATGAGAAAGCACGACAGCGCATGATCGCAAATTTCAGACTGGATCTCACCGAGCCACAATTTGCGCTGGGCTTGGAGTTTGATATTGTGCTGCGTGGCCAGCATGCCACACCAATGGAGCGCTGACATGAGCCACCCACTCACGCCCTCACAGACTGTCGGTCCTTATCTTCACATTGGTCTTGACTGGTTGAATACCCGCGAGCTTGCGCCGGCATCCATCGAAGGCAAGCGCATCACGATTCACGGAAGACTACTGGATGCCGATGGTCAGCCTGTGCCGGACGGCATGATCGAGTTTTGGCAAGCGAATGCGCACGGCAAGTATGCCCATCCCGCAGACACACGAGACTTGCCGCTGCAAGAAGGATTTGGCGGTTTTGGCCGTCAGCCAACGGATCAGCACGGTGAATTCGTTTTCACCACCATCAAGCCCGGCGCGGTACCTGCGTTGGACGGGCAATTGCAGGCCCCCCATATTCTGGTCAATATCTTTGCGCGTGGTTTATTGCGGCAGTTGGTGACGCGTCTGTATTTTCCGGGTGACGATCATGTATCTGATCCTGTCATGCGTGTCATACCGCAGGCAAGGCAGCAAACGCTTGTTGCTGTGGCGCAGCCCGATGATTCATCCCATCTTCAATGGGATGTCATCATCGGAGGGGGTGCCAATGAAACCGTCTTCTTTGATCTCTGATCCAAGTCTGAAATCATGAATAATTCCTCACTGACTGACGGCTTGTTTTCCAGTGTAGGCATGCAGCCTGTTTTTTCCGACAGGAATACCATACAACGCATGCTGGATGTCGAAGCGGCACTGGCTCGCGCGCTCGCTCTTGAAGAGGTAATACCCCAAAGTGCTGTCGAAGCGATTGTGAATGCCTGCAAGGCCGATCTCATTGATGCTGATGCATTGGCGAAATCGGTGAGCAGCGCTGGCAATCTTGCCATTCCTCTGGTTAAGCAATTGACAGCAGCGGTCTTCAGGATAGACCCAGACGCGGCGCGTTATGTGCACTGGGGAGCGACCAGCCAGGATGTCATTGACAGCGGACGCGTTCTGCAATTGCGTGATGCGATTGATCTAATTACGAACGATTTGGCCGAACTGGCCGATACGCTGGCATCGCTTGCGCATCAACACCGGGCGACGATCATGATGGGGCGTACCTGGATGCAACATGCGCAGCCCATCACGCTCGGCCTGAAAATTGCGGGATGGCTGGATGCGATCATGCGTCATCAAGACCGCTTGCAGGCATTACGTACTCGGGTGTGCGTTTTACAGTTCGGTGGTGCCACAGGTACCTTAGCCAGTCTCGGTAAGAGTGGGTTGACGGTCGCGAGCGCACTCGCAAAGGATTTGGCACTGGCGCTACCCGCAATGCCCTGGCACACGCACCGCGATCGTATGGGCGAGGTCGCTACGACTTTTGGACTGCTGACTGGCACACTTGGCAAAATCGCGCGCGACATTGCTTTGCACGCGCAAACTGAAATCGGCGAACTTGCCGAGCCTCTTGCACAGGGGCGCGGTGGTTCATCCACCATGCCACACAAGCGCAATCCCGTTGCCTGTTCTTCAGTGCTCGCGTGCGCAATGCGGGTGCCGGCACTGGTCTCCACCATGCTGACAGCGATGGTCCAGGAACAGGAGCGCTCGCTCGGTGGTTGGCAGGCTGAATGGGAAACCCTGCCTGAGATTGCATCGCTGACTTCCGCTGCGCTGAATCAGTTAGGTGAGGTGATATCCGGTCTTGCAGTCGATACGACACGCATGCGATCCAATATCGATATTACGCAGGGTTTGGTTATGGCCGAAGCGGTATCTTTGTCGCTCGCGCAGCATGTGGGTCGCGCAGCAGCTCATGCATTCATTGAGGAGGCTTGCCACCAAGCGGTGGAAAGTGGTCGCTCACTGTTTGAAGTTCTGAAGTCGGATCCTCGAATGCCTGAAGCATTTTTTTCGTCGGGTCTTGAGTCCCTGTTTGACCCTTCACGTTATCTGGGCGAAGCCTCTGCGTTCGTCGAACGCGTGCTCGCACATCATCGTCATCGAAAGACATAACCCACACAATCACGCCCTCACAAGCCATCGTCAGGAGTCATCATGTCGTTTATTCAGACAGGCAGCGGTAAACTGCACTACGTACTCGAGGGGGCGTCGGGCAATGAAGATGCGCCCGTACTGGTGCTGTCGAATTCACTCGGCACCACGATGGATATGTGGCTGCCACAGCTGCCCGCTTTGCTTGAGCATTTCCGAGTGCTGCGTTATGACACCCGTGGTCATGGGCAATCTGATGTCACTCCCGGCCCTTATACGATAGCGCAGCTGGGTGGTGATGTGCTTGCACTGCTGGATGCGCTACAGATTCAGCGAGCACATTTTTGCGGCCTGTCGATGGGTGGTATGACCGGCATATGGCTCGGTGTTCATGCGCCTGAACGTATTGACAGGCTCGCGCTGTGTAACACCAGTGCCGCGATCGGTCTTCCTGAAGTGTGGAATGCGCGTATCAGCAAAGTTCGTCAGGAAGGTATGGAATCGATAATCGAGACTGTGCTTGATCGCTGGTTTACTGCGGATTTTATTGCGCATGCGCCAGCCCAGGTGGAGCGTGTTCGACGCATGCTTGCCAATACCTCCGTCGAGGGTTATGTGGCCAATTGTGCGGCCGTGCGTGACATGGATCAGCGCGCTGAGCTCTCGAAAATTTCGGCGCCTACCCTGGTAATCGCTGGGCGGCATGACAAGTCCACGCCACCTGAACATGGCGAGCTGATCGCGCGCGCTATTCAGGGCGCACGATACGTAGAGCTCAATGCAGCTCATTTATCGAATTGGGAAGTGGCGCAAGCTTTTACGCAAAATCTGCTTGGTTTCATGCTGAACAAGGAAAGCGCACATGGATGAAAAAGAACGTTACGAACAGGGCATGACGAAGCGCCGTCAGGTGCTCGGCGACGCCCATGTGGATAGGGCGCAGGCTAATCGCACCGACCTTACGAGTGATTTTCAGGATCTGATCACGCGCTACGCATGGGGTGAAATATGGACACGTCCGGGTTTGCCAGCACACACTCGCAGTCTGATGACAATTTGCATGATGGTGGCACTCAATCGCGAAGAAGAGCTCAAGCTGCACTTGCGCGCTGCCGCGAATAACGGTGTCACTCGCGAAGAGATCAGCGAGGCGCTGCTTCAGACGGCGATTTATTGTGGTGTGCCTGCGGCGAATAGTGCTTTTGGATTAGCGCAGCAGGTATTTGCCGCGATGGATGCCGGTGCCTGAATGCTGGTTATTTCATTCGATGCTCAATAGCGGTAGCCAGTTCGAGCCCGCATCAGCATCATAAAAATCCTTTCCTTTCAAAGGGCGCTGTCTTTGCTCGACCGGAAGTACATCGGGTGCAATGAAAGGTGCCATGTCGACCTCGAACAGCGTGCCAGCGATGCGATCACCGTCGATACGCAGACGATAGTACAAACCATTGAACGGGTTGACATGCAAATCCGTGGATCGGGTTCGCATGAACATGAGCGCATATTCCAGCGGCAGCAAATCGTCCTTGCTGATCAGCGCCGCTTCGTTATGCACGGGGAACCAGCACAGACGTTGCACGGGACCGGTCAGGCAGAGAAAAGGACGCATCGCCAGAAAATAATCCTGCATGTTGGGCGCCATCTCGATCCGGAATGCGGTTTTTCCCTGCTCAGCATCTGAAAAAATGACCTGACCGATGGTGTGACGTTCGCCTGCTGTGTTGGAGAGAACAATATTTCGGGTACCGTTCCAGTCAGCAGCCAGCGCGGGTAGGCCGACCATCAGGCCCATGATCAAAAATAGCGTCGCGCGCCATGGTCTTGTTTTCATTCATCTCTCCCGCTGCTGGTGTGCGTAAAACCCAGTATACGATGCAGCGTCATCCTGGTCGTGGAAGGGCTGTAAGCCGCTTC
>JACCDL011014824.1_pt1 | contig 17171 bp, 19 predicted proteins | sample 7441931 | NCBI WGS metagenome assembly JACCDL01 (sample SAMN15323437, study PRJNA562643) | freshwater metagenome | isolation source: river surface water | place: USA:Blue River Watershed | collected 2017-08-16 | reverse complement strand
ATAGTTTTGGGAAATGGTCTAGAACAGTTAGAGGCTGTATTAGACCAAACAGAGTGTTATTCCTCAATCGAGAAGCAACCTTTGGCATCAACCGTGTTTTATCTAAAGGAGTTATTTAATGAAGGGAACCCTCAAGAAGTTAGGAGTAGCGGTTGCCGCTTCAGCGTTGGCACTCACATCATTTACCGTGCCAGCAAAAGCAGCAGATGCGAAAACAACTCTCACCTTCGCCGAAACCAGAGTTGGTGGCGTTGGCATCAAGCAGGTAGAGCCTCCCTGGTTCAACTCAGGTTCGCTTACACAAGCTGTCCTGTTCCGCGGATTGTTTAAAGCTGGACCAGACATGACGACCGTGAAGCCAGATCTAGCTTCAGGTTATAAGGTCAGTAAAGATGGAAAGACTGTAACCATCACATTGAAATCTGGCTTGAAGTGGTCAGATGGCAAAGCAATTTCAGTCGATGACGTAATTTGGTCAATGAACACAGCCTTGCGCGTAACCAGAATCAACGCTAATTATTCAAGTGCATTTAAGTTGATTGATGGCGCCTCTGCAGTTACTGCTGCAAACAAAGTGAATATGAGTGGACTTACCGCAAAAGGTAATGAGATCACCATCAAGCTTGGTGCACCTCAACCACTATTAATTCCAATTCTTGCGCAGTTCATGATTTTGCCTAAGCACGTTTTGGAAGATGAAGACCTATTGCGTCTTGACACCAACAAATTCTGGTTGAATCCAGTTAGCTCTGGTCCATTCAAAGTTGGAACATTGAGTCCTGACAACTTCATCACTTTGGTTCTTAACCCTAACTATGAAGGTCCAAAGCCAAAGATCACTCAGATCGACGTAGTCTCCTCAGCCGCGCTGTTGGCAGATGCTCGTTCAGGAAAGATTGATTACTTCATCACTCAGGATGCAGACACCATCCGAGGCATGAAGTCAGTAAGCACCTTTAAGAGCTACCAAACAACAGGAGCTCCATTCCATCGCTATTGGGTATTCAACCTTTCTGAAGCAGATGGTCCTTTCAAGAATGTGAAATCCAGAGAAGCGCTGAAGTACGGCATCGACTGGGTAAACATCGTCAAGGCTGCTTACCCTCATGGAAAAGTAATTAACAGTGGCGTGCCATCTGGTTTGCCATTCCATCTCAAGTCAATTCCGACTTACAAGTACGACGTTGCAAAAGCAAAGGCATTGTTGAAAGACGCTAACTTTGACTTTAGCAAGACAGTTCGTCTGCGCCACTATCATGTTGGTCCAGCCGATCTAATTTTCATGAGCGCCGTTGCACAACAAATGCAAGCGCTTGGCATGAAAGTTGAATTAACTCGCTTTGTTGGCGATGCAACCACTGAGCTTTACACCAACAAGAACTACGACATTGCTTTGAAGGGTCTTTCAACCTTTGATGTGAGCGAGTGGTACAGCGAGTACAGCAACGCTAACTTTGCCAAAATCATTGGAGCACAGCCCAAGTTTGCTGATCTAAATGCACAACTTGCCACTGCTGTTACTTTGAAGCAAAGAGCAGCTGCTCTCAAGGGACTTCAAGAACTGGAGCAAGAAACTCTATTGAAGCTTCCAACCTACCTACTCCCTGCTTATGTTTATGTTTCGAAGCGTGTCTCCGGAGCTCCAACTAAGTACGGACCATGGTTATATCTATACGAGAACAACTTCCTAAACTGGACACTTTCCTAAAACGGAAGTAGATAGCTAGTAAGCAGTTGAATCAGTGGGCCGGAGTAATTCGGCTCACTGATTCGCTTTGTTCAACTAATCAATATAAGGCAAAGGAAATAAAGCTTTGATAGCTTTTATAATTAGGCGGACCGCGATAGTGGTTCCGATGGCACTTGCAATTAGCGCCATAATTTTCTTTGCCTCTCGCTTGTCACCTATAGATCCACTCAACTCTCTGATTTCTCCAGATGCAGCCGCTGATCCAACCAACCTAGCTATTTTGCGGGAACGTCTAGGCTTCAATGACCCAATAGTTGTCCAGTATTTCAACTGGCTTTTCGAGATGATGAAGGGCAATTTCGGCTATAGCATCCAGAGCGGCCAGCCAATTTCAGAGATTTTGGCCCTTCGCATGCCTGCAACTCTCGAGTTGGTTCTCTCAGCCTTGGTTATCTCCACTACTTTGGCTCTTTTAATCGGACTAATTGCGGGCGCAAATCGTGGTGGCTTTACTGACAAGTTGTCGAGAGCGCTTGCGGCTGTTGGTATCGCGGTACCCGACTTCTTTATTGGATTGGCTTTACTGAACATTCTTGCTTACAGACTGAACTGGCTACCTACCGGGCAAAGAATTTCTCCAGGTCAAGTAACCTTTTTTGATCGACTCCCTCACTTAATATTGCCAGTTGCAACATTAAGTATCGCGATGCTAGCAGTGCTAATTCGATACACCCGCAATTCAGTTCTTGATACTTTAAATAGAGATTTTGTGAAAACGGCTCGCAGCAAAGGTTTACCAGAGTGGAAAGTGATGTGGAGCCATGTTTTCCGCAACTCACTTGGTCCGGTAATGGTTATTTTGGCATTTCGTTTGCCTCTACTTGTTGGTGGGTCAGTTTTAGTAGAAACAGTATTTCAGTGGCCCGGAATTGGAAGCACAATTGTTGCTGCAGTAACCGTCTCAGATTTCCCGGTAATTATGGTGATCAGCTTATTGATTGCGGTAGCGATTTTATTTGCTAGCTTCTTGGTTGATATTGTGAAATCAATTCTGGATCCTCGAGTTAGATTGGGCGCGGTGACAGAGTGAGTCAAAAACCACCCAGCGCTGCGCGCTTGCTTGTAAATAACTTTCTTTCAAACACGATTGGAATGTTGGGTATTTTCATTATCTTTTTAGTGATTACCTCATCGATTTTTGCTGTTCAAATCTCCGGCTATGATCCAAACGCGATGGATGGCTTGAGCACAAGCCTGCCTCCTTCAACTACACATCTAATGGGAACCGATCAATTGGGTCGAGATATGTTCAGTCGAGTTTTGTATGGTGGCAGAAACTCAATATTAATTGGGGTTTTAGCCTCATTTTTAGGCAACCTAATTGGAACCGTCATGGGTGCAATCGCTGGATATATAGGCGGAAAGTTAGACACAGTTCTTATTCGTTTGTCAGAGCTAGTAATGACCTTCCCACAACTAGTTTTGGTTTTGATATTCGTGACCATTCTTGGTCAAGGGGTCGGCAACGTCATATTTGTATTTGCTGTTACGGGATGGATGACAACATTTAGATTGGTAAGAAGTGAGTTCATGTCGCTTCGAGAAGAGGCTTTTGTTGAGGCAGATCGCGCATTTGGATTCTCTAAGAAACGCATCATTTTCCGTCACTTGCTACCCAACACAATGAGCCCGATTGTTGTGGCGTTCACAATCAATACTGCTATTTACATCATTGCCGAAGCGGGACTTTCCTTCCTTGGTCTTGGGGTGCCGGTAACGACGCCGACTTGGGGCAACCTTCTTTCGGCTGCTCAAGCACCGGTTGTTGTCGAGCAATACTGGTGGCTATGGGTATTCCCAGCGGTTGCCATCATCACCTTTGTTACAGGAGTCAACTTTATTGGTGACGGCTTACGCGATGCCTTAGATCCTAGACAACGCTCCAGTTCGGCAAACGCTTCTTTTAGAGCAACAATCAAGGAGAAATTGCTCGGCTCAAGAAAGCAACGTGCATGAGAAACATCCTTGAGCTAAAAGATGTGAATGTCACCTTTACCGTCGAATCAGGTGATTTACATATTCTTCGTGATGTTTCATTGGATGTTCCAAAGGGTTCATTCCTATGTGTTGTTGGCGAGTCAGGTTGCGGTAAATCAGTAACCGCACAAGCAATAGTCCAGCTACTACCAGATAATGGCAGGGTTGATTCGGGAAGTATTACTTACTTTGATAATGATGAAGCCTTAGAGATAAATAAGCTGGAAAAGTTCGGCAAAAAGATGCGCAGTTTGCGGGGTGCGAAAATCGGCATGATTTTCCAAGACACCCTTTCCTCACTGAATCCGGCCCACAAAGTCGGCCGTCAGGTCGCCGAAACCCTGCGCCAGCACATGAATCTGTCTAAGGAAGAAGCGAAAGAGCGGGTAATTGAGCTTTTCAAGAAGCTAGGCATCCCAGATCCAGAGCGGCGTTATGACGCCTATCCCCACGAGTTCTCTGGGGGCATGCGACAAAGAGTAATGATTGCCATAGCTACCGTTTGTGAACCGGATTTGGTAATTGCCGACGAACCAACCACCGCGCTAGATGTAACGATTCAAGCTCAGATCATGACCTTGTTAAAAGATTTACAAAAGAGCGCAGGCAAAACCTTTATTTTAATTACTCACAATATGGCTCTAGTTTCTGAGGTCGCAGACCAGGTAGCGGTTATGTACTTGGGCAGAGTGGTCGAATATGGAAATGTGGACCAAGTACTTCGAAATCCTAAGCACCCATATACCAAGGCGCTATTACTAAGCGTGCCCTCTCTGGCGGCTGACAAGGATATTGAACTCAGTACCGTTGAAGGGCAAACACCATCTCCAGCAGAGGTAACTCAAGGTTGCGAGTTTGCAGGCAGATGCCCTTTTGTAATCGATGCTTGTCGCACTCAAACAATTCCACTAACCAGTTTTGGTGATAACCACAAGGTGCGCTGCATTCGCGCAGAAGAGATAGGAAAACTATCATGAGTAAAAAAGTGAATGCAGAAAAGCCGCTATATCAAGCGAAGGCAATCAAGAAACACTTTCCAGTAACTGGTGGAATCCTGCGGAGAATTATCGGTCAGGTTAAAGCGCTTGATGGTGTGGACTTAGATATTTATAGAGGCGAAACCATTTCGGTAATTGGCGAATCAGGTTGCGGCAAAACTACATTGGGAAGAATGTTGGCGGTTCTACAGAAACCCACCGATGGCGAGCTCGCCTTTGATTTCGGAAACGGTTTACAAAATGTTGTGAACCTGGATCGTGCCGAAGAGCTGGCCTTCCGCAAGAGAGTTCAGATGATTTTTCAGGATCCATACACCTCCTTCAACCCAAGACAACGGGTAGGTGCAGCAATGGACGAAGTGCTCCAAGTTCACGGAGTAACCGACCCAGAAGAGCGCTTTTCCCGCATAAAAGAGGCCTGTGAAATGGTCAATATGCGAGTGGAATACCTACAACGTTATCCGCATGAGTTCTCTGGGGGCCAAAGACAGCGACTAGCGATTGCCCGATGCTTGGCGGTAAAGCCTGAGCTAATTATCGCTGATGAGATTGTTTCCGCTCTTGATGTCTCAATCCAAGCGCAAATTGTTAACTTGTTACGCAAGATTCAAAGTGAAACCGGTTTGTCATTTGTATTTATTACTCATGATGTAGCCGTTGCGCGATATGTAGGGCATCGCATAGCGGTTATGTATCTTGGTTCAGTAGTTGAAATTCTTCCTGCTGAGGCACTGCCCGATAATGCAGAACATCCTTACACAATCGCCCTGCTTTCTGCCGTTCCGGATATGGAGATTAAAGAGAAAAAGAAACAAATTGCTCTGCAAGGCGAGGTTCCTAGTCCGATAGATGCGCCAAGTGGATGCGCCTTCTCAACCCGTTGCCCATATGTGATGGATATTTGTAAGACCACTAGACCAACCTTGAGAATTGCCTCTGATGGTAAATCAGATCATCAGGTCGCATGTCATCTTGAGACCCCACCGACAGGAGCGAAGAAATGACTACACAAAAAAATCCACGAATCCTTAAAGGTGTAGTGCCTCCAGTCTGCACACCTTTCACCTCAGATTACCAAGTAGATGAAAAATCCTTGCGACGTTTAATAAACCATTTGATTGATGGAGGAGTGCATGGATTATTTATTCTTGGATCAACCAGTGAGGTGGCTTATCTAACTGACAAGAACCGTGCCGAGGTAATTAGAATTACGATGGATGAAGTTAAGGGTCGCGTTCCAGTAGTTGTTGGTGCCATTGATACGACAACCTTGCGAGTGATCGAGCATGTTAAGACCGCAGTTGCAGCTGGCGTTGAAGGAATAGTTATTACCGCGCCTTTCTACGTTCGAACCCACCCTGCTGAAATTGCCAACCACTTCCGACTTGTTAAAAAAGCTTGTCCAGATACCCCGATTTACGCTTACGACATACCGATTGCGGTCAACGGAGTGAAGCTTGATTTGGGCACATTGCTTACCTTGGCCAAAGAGGGTGTTATTCACGGAGTCAAAGATTCTTCAGGAAATGATGCGGGAATTCGTGCGGTGATTCTAGGAATTCAAAAATTAAATCTGAAGGGGTTTGTAGTTCTTACTGGCTCAGAGCTCACAGTGGATTCAGCGCTTATGTTTGGCGCAGACGGTGTGATTCCAGGAATCGGCAATATCGATCCAGCGGGATATGTAAAGATTTATGACTTGGTACAAAAAGGTGATTACGCCGCAGCTCGAAAAGAGCAGGAGCGGTTATTTGAAATGTTTGCTCTAGTTGATGTCGGAGCAGTCGACCGAATGGGCCGTGGATCATCTGCAATTGGTGCATTCAAAGCTGGATTGAAACTGCTTGGAATCATTGAAGATGCGCGCACTGCACCACCTGCAATCCCGTTGAATGAAAATGAGATTGCTGCAATTAAGCCATATCTAGAACGAGCTGGGCTAAAACTTAAATAAGTATCCAAATCAAATGGATTATCAAGTTCTAGCTACCAGAGGTGTGGGTGGCTATCGCCAGTACCGCATACCGGCGCTGGCGGTTACACCTTCGGGCAAAGTAATCGCAATTTACGATGGTCGTGCGGATCTTGATGATTTGCCGGGTCCGGTTGATCTGATAATTAGAACCAGCATTGACAATGGAGATACCTGGTCTGAACCTAATGTTTTCTTAGCGAGTCAAGAGATAACTGGTTATGGCGATGCCAGCATTATTATTGACCCATCTGTTGGTTCTAAGGGCAGGATAATTGTTCTATCGCAAACCTCGAAACTTGCTAGCTTTTTTGAAAGTTCGCTGGGCTCGGATCTAAATGATCCAACTGTTGTTCATATTGCACTTTCCTACTCTGATGATGATGGAATGAGTTGGGAACACGAAATCATTACCGAACAGGTTAAAGACAGCGTCACACATGGCATTTTCGCCACCTCAGGAATGGGTAGCCGAATCTCAAGTGGCCCGTATGAGGGTCGGCTGATTCACTCTTTTGTATTACGTCGTGGTGGCCAACTCCTGAGTGCGTTGGCATTCAGCGATGATCATGGATTGACTTGGAAACTCGGGGCTGAAATACCAGATGGCAATGAAACTGCAGTCGCAGCATTGAGAGACGGATCCATTTTGTTCCATTCGCGCTCAACTCCAAATCGAGTTAGTGGTAGATCTCTTGATGGTGGTATCACTATTAGCGAGCTCTTCCCACATCCAGAGCTACCAGATCCAAGTGATAATGGATCTTTATTGACTCTTAATTCAAATGAGTTGATATGCACTCACAACCACGACACAGATTTAAGAAGACATACTGTGGTCAAGCGCTCCTATGACGGCGGCAAAAGTTGGCCAGAGGCTGTAGTTCTAGAAAATGAAAGCTCCGCCTACTCAACAGCATGTCAGTTGTCAGATGGCAGAATCGGTGTCTTGTTTGAGCGCCACGGCTATACGGAAATGGTATTTGCTCGCTTTAATTTGAATGAGCTTAGACCTGTTGGACAGGCATTGCCGCTGCTTCTGGACCAAAACGGTATTTCATTTGATGTCATATTCCGCTTTGTCAGACCTGGTAGAGATCAAGAACGTTATGAGCAAATTTCGAAAGCAACCAAAAATAAGATTCCTAAAATTGATATGTCGGTCTTTCGTAAGTCAGAGCGTAAAGAGATTGGACCATCTAGCGGCTCTGCTAGTGGAGACCCGGTATTTACCAAATCAGAGTTTGAGGAAATCTTAGGACCAATAAGACCAGGCCTTCATGCCGGCGATGAACTTAGATTTAGTGGGCGATTAGCAAATCACAGTGCCTTCGAAATAACTGATGTCGAGATAACTGCTTTTGGAGAATCTGTGAGTATCGAGAATCAGAGGCTGAACCCTGGAGAAAGAGTGAATTTTCTCGATATTCGCCATGTGGTTTCCGAGCAAGAGGTCGAATTAGGTTTAATCACTGCAGCTTTTAGTTGGAAAGCACACAGTTCTACTCAGGAAATAATCTCTGGCAATAAGGTCATCAGACTCTCCACTGTAACTGGATTACCTACTAGTTAATTAGGATGCTCTTATGGAATTAGTTGTGGATTTGGGCCAATCCGGCGCCCGGATCAAAATAGGCGACCAAGTTTCTCAGTTAGCGATTGCTAAGCGCACAACTGATTCTGTTTCAGAAACCCTCGAGAAGGCATTTGATTTAATACCGAGAGCAACTTATGAGAAGGTTTATCTGAGCTTGACAGGCTTACTAGGCGATGTTGGAGATGTCGCCCCATATGGTGAGCTATGCCAAAGATTTTTTGACTCACAACAAGTTTTTGTGATGGATGATGGTCTAGCAGCATATTTGGGCGCCCTTGGTGAGAAAAATGGTGTGGTTCTAACTTTAGGCGGCGGCGTTGTTGCTGTTGCAGGCAATAACGGAAAATTCGGTCACGCAGATGGCAAGGGACAGATTTTTGGTGACTTTGGCGGCGGTTTTTGGGTTGGACAACAAGGATTGCGCAAAGCGATTTCCACGATAGACAAAAGAGATAATGCTCATGATCTAGTAAGGCTATTGAGTTCAGAGTTAGAGTCTCATACAAAACTGCAGAACAAGACCGGTGTAGAAGCTGCTGCACTTTGCATATCCGCAGCGAAAACCGTAATTCAGGGCGCTGAAAGTGGTGTGGTTACCGCACAAGAGATTCTGAAAACCGCAGCTCAATTTTTGGGCGCAACGGTAGTAGGTGCTTGGAGTAAGGTCGCAGAGAGCACAGAAGAGAGACCAGCAATAACCTTTTTAGGTGGGTTGTCACAAAGTAATTTCTACACAGATTTGATTCGCCAGGAAATCAGCAAAAAACTCAATTGTGATTATGTTGTAGCTGAATCAGATCACTTAACCGGGGCCCCTTTGGCGGCAAAGCTCTACCCAAATGGCGTAGAACCTCTCTTCAAAATCTGGAAAAGATAAGCACAAACTCAGATAGTAGAGTTGCGTTATGAGCACATATCGCATCGCAATAGTAGGAGCTGGACCTGCCGGCTATTTTGCGGCTCAGGCATTACAGAATTCTCAAACTGATAATTTGAATTTTGCCATCGATATGATCGAAAGACTTCCAACGCCATGGGGTTTGGTACGCAGTGGTGTAGCTCCAGATCATCCAAAGATCAAAACCGTTGCCAAAGTATTTGAAAAAATAGCAACAACGGAAGGTTTCCGACTTTTTGCAAATGTAGAGCTTGGTAAAGATGTCACAATCGATGAACTGGAAGAAATGTATGACGCGGTAGTTATTGCTACGGGAACCAGCAAAGGGAAGAAATTAGGAATTCCAGGTGAAGATCTACCCGGCTCCTTATCTGCTGCGGATTTTGTACCGTGGTACAACGCTCATCCTGATCATGCGAATGTTGAAGTTCCGTTAGATTGCGAGGCGGCTGTTGTAATTGGAGCAGGAAATGTGGCAATGGATGTGGCCCGTATGTTGGCTCTTGAACCAAAAGAACTCGATACGACCGATACAGCAGAACACGCTTTAGAAAAATTACACAAATCTTCCATTCGAAAAGTGCACATTTGTGGCCGTAGAGGACCAGAACACGCAGCATTTACCTCTCCAGAGTTGAGGGAGCTACCAAAGCTAGAACATACCGATGTTCATATTGATCAACATCAGATTGCCGAGGCCATTAAACGAGCGGAGGCTGAAGGCGAGCTACCAAAGGATTTGAAATCCAATCTCGATGCCATGCAGGTTATTGCAGAGTCTGAGAAAAAGGGCCATGAGCGCTCAATGTATTTCCACTTCTTAGCTACACCGTTGGAAATCCGCGGTAAAGACAAAGTCGAGGAAGTGGTACTTGCGATCAACCAGGTCCAGGATGGAAAAGTCATCCCCACCAACGAAACCTTCACTATTAAGTGCGGATTAGTAGTTTCAGCTATCGGATATGAAGCAGTAGAGATTCCTGGCCTTCCATATGAAAAGGGCAAGATTCAAAATATTGACGGCAAGATTTCAGGCCGTGGCTCTTATGTTGTCGGTTGGGCCAAGCGTGGACCGTCAGGCGTTATTGGAACCAACAAGAGCGACTCAACCGAGGTAATGAAATTGTTGGTTGAAAATCTAGGCACTCCAAAGCCACCAACTGACTTAGAGAAGAAACTTGCTGAGCGGGGCTCCATAGTTGTCACTCAGAACCAATGGGAAAAAATAAACGCGCACGAAGTTAGTAAAGGTGAACCACAAGGAAAACCACGCATTAAGTTAGTTCAACGACAAGAAATGCTAGGAATTAAGTAAAACAGTCGCATCCTTCATCATCTTGGGACACTTCCAACCTGGCGCGATGTTGCCTTCAAAGTGCCACCATTCATTTTTAAAAGTTCTGCATAGACCAAATTTGTAACCGTTCAACTCTAACCATTTAGCTGAATTTGGACCCTTAGGGTAATTCACATCAATAGCCAAACCCATGGGATGGTGAGAGATGTTTGGCGGCGCTACCCACTTTGCCGCCGCCTCAAAACTGCCATATTTCTTTTTGGCTTGATTAAACAAGTACTCTTGCCGCGCCAAACTGCGGTACCCAGATGTAATTGCGAGCGAAACTCCCTCCCTTTTTGCAGCAGCTTGAGCTGCTTTGAATCTCCACTCTAGGGTCTCATTTAATTTCTTTGGTGAAGTAAGTGAGTAGGGAAGCGGAGCTTCACCTAAAGAAGCCTCGGTTTCTAAACAACCCTTAACTACATTTGATATTCGCAACTCATAACTTGCCTTGTCTGTACAAATAACAGGAATATCAACTGCGGTCGCAGGGGATACTTGAGTGGCTAGCAAAGCCACAATCAACGCTATCCGCTTCACAATTCGCAGGGTATCAGGCGGATTTTGACTGGTTTTTCTGATGATAATATTCGCAGGCAGTTTGCGCCCGTAGCTCAACGGATAGAGCATCTGACTACGGATCAGAAGGTTTGGGGTTCGAATCCCTACGGGCGCGCTCCAACCATTATCACTTGGCATTCTCCCTGACAATTTCCAAATGAGTTAACACTGTGGATATGAGTAGATAGATAACCCCAACTCCCAAGAGGAGACAAGAGCAGAACAAAACCATAATCCAGGCTTCATTAACTATTGCGAGAACTGACATCACTATATAAACCAACAAAGCAATTAACATAACGGTGTTGGTTGATTTCCTAAGCATCACAGCCTGTTTCTCTGCCCTATTTAATAGTTCATTCATGGCTTGAAACTTATCAGCAAATCTAGAGCTTGAGAGATCATTTCGTACCTCTGCCTGACATCTCCATGAACTTTTGGAGACCAACCCATTTTTATTCCTGCGAACTCAAGATCTCCTGAAAAATTTAATGCTTCACGAGTCAATTCTTCAGTTAGCAGCGAATGCAAATCACCATGAACAAAGCTATTTGTTTTCTGGAAAGGAAGATGAGCATCTATCCAGGGATAACCAAAGTCACTCTCGATGCTCGCGACGCCTGAGAAAATCAAACCCTTAAGGTGACCACTAGATCTTGCAGATTCAATATGTTCGGTCACGCGATTCGCATCACGAAGTTCAATTGCAGACCTGCCCCAATTTATGAAAATCCCAATAGGAACAGAAGCTAATTGGAGTGCAGAAATTTCATCTTCAAGATTTAAAAATCCCTTTTCAGGTGATTGGCCCTCAACCCACGCATCGCAATGTTCAATAGCCAATTGGGTTTTTTCCCAACTCCAAGAGGAAATTTCTTCGAGAGACTTTGCCAAAGAATTCACATCTCCAGTTTTTCGTGGAGCGGTATGGATTTCGACGGCCGATACCATTGATTTGCCTGCGGCATCATTGAGTACGTGAATGGCCTTTGCAATTTCCTTCACATCAGCGACTGCTGCATTTCTACCGCTCTCATCGCTTGATGCCAAACCATAATTAGTATCTTTACTAACCTTCGACATCACAAAAGGAATAGAAGTGATAACTGCTCGAAGATTTCGGGGAAAATTATTGATTAACCAGGAATTGTCGTGAGGATGAATAGAGCCGAGCCAGGGAATCTCGAGAGTAGAGATTCTTTCATCAGAAGATAGCAGTTCAAATAGCTGCTTTTCTTGATCAGGATTCCACACCTTGTGGGCGGGCGAAGCTGGGTATGCACCAACTATATATTTTTGAGCGTCGAGACTTGAGTTTGATGCAATCACCTTTGAATTCTAGTTGAACGAGTACCCTTTAGATATGAATTTACGAAAAACGGTGTTGTTGGTTGCAACTCTAAATTTCATCTATTTCGTAGTCGAATTTACCTTTGGGCGGATATACGGATCTCTCGCTCTGATAAGTGACAGCATTGACTTTCTCGAGGATGCATCAGTAAACCTTCTTATTGCATTTGCAATTGGCTGGAGCCTAAAGAGAAGAAAACAAACTAGTTATGCCTTGGCGATGCTTTTACTTGCTCCTGGAATCGCATTTATCTGGAATGCAATTCATCAGATTTCATCGCCAAAAGTTCCTGAAGGTGAGGGAATGAGCTATGTGGCGTTGGGAGCGTTGGCGGTAAATGTCTTCTGTGCATTCTTGATTGCAAAACACAGGCGAGAAAAAGGTGGGCTTGCAATGGCTGCTTATTACTCGGCGCGCAATGATGCGGTGGCTAACATCCTCATTATTGGAGCCGGCTTTCTGACTGTGCGGAACCCATCGATTTGGCCGGATTTAGTTGTCGGAATCTTAATCTTCCTCATGAATGCTGATGCTGCAAAAGAGATTATTGAGGCCAGTCATGACTCTGATAAAGAGCACCGCGCCTAGTATCTTTTAGTCATAGTTCAGAGTTTTCTCTGAATGCCAATAGGAGGAATCATGGCTTCATCTACACCACTTCAAATACCGGTCGAGAGATTAAATGGTCTACGGCGCTATAACGCAATTGCTGGGGTTTTTCACCTGATTCAAGCCGCCGCGATTGTAATTCTCGCAAATGATTTTGCTTTACCGGTTTCAGTTAGTTATCTACTTGAAGCACCAGTACCTGGCGCAAAGTTTGAAGATGTTGCGCTCTTCGATTTCCCAATAGCAGTCGGCGTCGCACTATTTTCCTTATTGAGCGCGGTTGCACATCTTTGGCTTGTTGGACCAGGCTTTAAAAGTTATGCCAATGATTTGAGCAATAAGCGCAATATTGCACGCTGGGTTGAATATGCAATCTCTTCAACTTTGATGATTATTCTGATTTCTCTAATTAATGCGGTTTGGGACATCGTGGCTTTGATCGCGATTGCAGGCGTGAATGTTGCGATGATTCTTTTCGGATGGCTGCAGGAAAAGTATGAAGAGCCAGGCAAAGGATCGCTGATACCGTTTTGGTTTGGATGTATAGCTGGAATCGTGCCTTGGATAGCGATGTTCTGGTTATTGTTTTCTCCTGGCAGTCAGAATGAACCACCAGGGTTTGTTTACGGAATTGTCTTTTCCCTATTCATACTATTCAACTCATTCGCCATCATCCAATGGCTGCAGTACAAGCAGGTAGGAAAGTTTGCTGATTACCTAGTGGGAGAGCGGGCTTACATAACCCTTTCCTTCATCGCTAAATCAGCTTTAGCATGGCAAATATTCGGTGGAGTTTTGGCTCTTTAATTAACCGATTATCGGACGAAGCTCAATTCTTCGATTACAAGCCTTAGAGCCCTCAGCTGCTAGCTCTAAGGCTTGTTCTTTATTTGCAACTTCAATTATCCAAATACCTGCAGCGAATTCAGCTGAATCCACTAATGGTCCAGGTGTGTTGGAAACCTGGCTACCTCTACCATCAACAACCACCGCTTCTTTGGGGGACTCTAAGCCAATCGCCAGGAGGCGTTGACCGGCAGCAACTAACTTGTCATTAAAAGCATCTATCGCTGCGATCTCTTCGGGAGAATGAGGGGAGCGAGTCTGGGAATCGATTACTGATAACAAAAACTTCATAAGCGCAGTAAATACCATCTGAGTGTTTTTTAAGGTATTTCCCTTACACTCCCGCACATGAATTCCAGGGAGAAAATCGTTTACGAGCTGGCGGTTTTGTTCATTTTTATCGCCTCAGTATGGACCGCAGCTGAATTGGACTGGGGAATCGGAATAGGAATTTGGGTTGGTGCAGTTCTTTCAGCAGGCATGCTTCTAATTTGGGACATCATCGCAAATTAATAAATAGCAACCTTCCTGAAGAACCAATAAAACAAAACACTTTTCAGTAGTTTAAGAACAATCAGGGGTCCCTGCAATCACAAGGACCCCTGATTTATTCATCTACCTATTCACTAGGTTTGTTGAAATTAAAGTTTTGGAAGCATCACCTGATTGATCCCATGTGCCACCTGCTTATTGCCCTTGTTAATGTCGACCTTACTCAAAAGGACCACAGCGTTGGTATGTTTTGTTGCTTTATCAATCAATGTGATTTTTGTGCCATCAACTTTGACTCGGAAACTCTGTCCGCCAGCCGAATTAAGGGTTGCGCCATTTGCCTGCAACGCAGCAGGAGACAAAATCGGATCTCCAACCACAACGTGATAAAGCAGTACTTTTTCTAAAGTCTCGGCACCTAATGTGGCAACTGCTGCGGCTATCGCCTCTTCACTAGTAGGTGCTTTTCCTGTCAGGTGTCTAACCAGCTTACGAAATGCACGATCTGTAGGAACAAATGCGGTTAGCGCAGTATCTCCCTTAGAGATTGCAGAAACCTTAGATTCTGGCAGCGCTCCCCAGACATCCATGAAAACCGATGTAAACACATCAAAATCACCTAGATTGCTATCAAAAGATGCTCTAGGCAGATTCAATACTTCAGTTAATGGTGAGGTCTTTAACTCCGCTTCTGCTGCTTGGGCAGGAGAAATCGGTGAAATTGCAAGTGCAGATATGGCAACTACGGTCGCATATCTTTTGAGCTTGTTCATGCTTTCCTCTTCTCTGTATTCAAGTAGTGCGGACAAAAATAAAACTTTGAAATGCAGGCGAATAATTAGTGAAGAAAATTAGACAATGCTGTGCCAAGGGGTAGGGCGTCCACGGAAATGGCATAGAAAATGCTGAAAACACCGAGGATTTATCAAGGTTTGTGCGAGGTGAAGGGCTTCTTTATACTTCCTGAGTGTCACTAAAAAACAAGACCTCAGCCTGGACCATGCTTATAGCCAGCCTGTCGGGATTAGTGGCCTCCTTTATCTTGACGATAGATAAGTTCAAAGTTCTTAAAGATGCCGGTTACACCCCCTCCTGCAATATCAACGCCACCCTCAACTGCAAGAGCGTGATGCTTTCCAAGCAGGCTGAGGTATTTGGTTTCCCTAATTCAATTATTGGTATTGGCGCTTTTTCGATAATGCTTACTATCGCCGTTCTACTTTTTTTTGAATTTACTTTTCCTAAAGTATTTTTACAACTCGCCACATTTGGAACTTCACTCGCCGTGATCTTTTGCCATTGGTTGGCTTACCAAACAACCTTTGTCATCGGCGCACTTTGCCCGTATTGCATGGTGGCATGGGTAGCAACCTTGTTGGTTCTCTCGGTTCTGCTGCGTGAGCTTGTGGAGTTAAAGAAACAATCGATTGAAGATGAAGATGGAGTTGTTGCTATAGACACGATCAAGAAGTGGCTAGTTCCGTTCCATGCGCTTTGGGCCGCTTTGTTGGTGGGCGCAGCATTTCTTGGCGTGTAGCAAAAATTAGATGTCCAATACTCGGGTTCTAGTAACTGGCTTTGAGCCATTCGGTGGTGCGAGCCTAAATCCATCGCAATTACTGGTCGAGGAGCTAGCAAAGCAAGAATTGCCGGGCATCGATTTGATCACTGCGATTTTGCCTGTTGAGTTTGATCGCGCCGGTGAAATCCTTTTGGCAAAGATTCAAGAGTTCTCTCCAAGTGTGGTTATTTCATTTGGGCAGGCAGAGGGCCGTAGCTCAATTACGCCGGAGAAAATCGCGATAAATCTAGATGATGCGCGGATTGCCGATAACTCGGGAGATGCCCGAAAGCAAAATGAAATAGTGACCGGCGGAGCTGATGGCTATTTCTCAACGCTGCCGGTAGAGAAAATAGTGTCGGCGTTAAATGAAGCTGGAGTGCCGGCAAATCTTTCACTTTCCGCAGGTTCATTTGTGTGCAACCACATCTTTTATCGAATGCAGCATGCCTTACTGGGTCAGGGGATTAAATCTGGATTTATTCATTTACCGCTGGTTCCGGAGCAAAGCGCGGAATTCCCAAATCAGCCCACTTTATCGCTAGAGCAGATGTTGGCCGGGGCAAAAGCTGCAATTCTCAGCACACTCTGACCCAAACTCACCAATCAATCTAGAGCAATTTAGATGCAAACCGAGATAATTGCTAAATGAGAGAGCGCCGATTAGTAATACATGCCGGATTTCATAAATCTGGTACTACCGCGCTCCAAGAGGCATTTGATGCACAGAGTGATGAGTTAAAAGAGCATGGTGTGGTTTATCCCAACATTGGACGCAAAGCTCACCACAGAGTTGCTTGGGCGCTAGCGGATAGAACTTGGGGTTGGGGAAAACGTGGCGGTGAAAAAACTCCCCGTCGTAAGTGGGATGAGTTAGCTAAATCGGTAAATTCCAGTGATGCTGAAACAATTTTGATCAGCAGCGAATTCTTCTCTGAGTTAAATGGAGATGGAATTCGGACTATATTTAGTGAGATCAAGAATCGTAAGGTAGAGGTAGTTTTCACGGTAAGACCACTAGTTAAATTATTAGGCTCTTCATATCAACAGTATTTAAAGTATGGAACCAAAGCTGATTACACGACCTGGTTGCACTCAGTTCTTGATAAGCCTGGAGAGTCCAAGATAAATCCCACCTTTTGGCAGCGCCATTTTCATGGCCAGGTAGTGGCCAGATGGGCTGATGTTCTCGGTGCCAAAAACGTCACTGTTATTGTGGT